>Ga0184640_10000205_pt1 | contig 14470 bp, 13 predicted proteins | sample PLM31_200_b2_FD_133161 | JGI IMG/M metagenome (GOLD analysis project Ga0184640, IMG submission 133161) | Groundwater sediment microbial communities from an aquifer in East River, Colorado, USA - PLM3-1_200_b2 | ecosystem: Environmental > Terrestrial > Soil > Riparian zone | place: USA: East...
CGGCGCGCCTCCTAGTTGAGCTCACCGATCGCGGTTTGGACCGCCGCCACCACCGCGCCGGTCCTGACCAGGTCCGTCACAGCCGCGATATCAGGCCCGAGCTCCCGGTCGGCCTCCAAGAACGGGACGGCTTCCCGGATCGCGTCGCGCGCTGCCCGCGTGCCCGGCGCGGGCGCGAGCGGGGCCCGCAGACCCAACCCTTGCGCCGCGGCCATCGCCTCCACCGCCACCACGACCACGGCATTGGCCACGATGTCGCGGGCATGTCGGGCCGAGGTCATCCCCATGCTCACGTGGTCCTCCTGCCCGGCGGAGGACGGGATGGAGTCGACCGAGGCCGGGTGGGCCAGTGACTTCGACTCCGAGACAAGCGACGCCGCCGTGTACTGGGCCAGCATGAACCCGGAGTTCAGGCCGCTGCCCGGCACCAGGAAGGCCGGCAGCCCGTTGTTCGTGTTCGGGTCCAGCAGCCGGTACAGCCGCCGCTCCGAGACGCTCGCCAGCGGCACGGTGGCCAGGGCCAGGGCGTCGAGCGCAACCGCGACGGGCTGGCCGTGGAAGTTCCCGCCCGACAGGACCTCCCCGCTTTCTGGGAGCACGATGGGGTTGTCCGAGACCGACCCGGCCTCAACCTCCAGCACCCCCCGAACGAACCGGAGGACCTCGCGGGTGGCCCCGTGGACCTGCGGCGCGCACCGCAGGGAATACGCGTCCTGCACGAGGTGCTCGCTCTCGCGGTGGGACGCCGTGATCTCGCTTCCGGCGAGGAGTCGGCGGAGGTTCGAGGCGGATGCGGCTTGGCCGGCGTGGGGCCGGAGGTCCTGGAGCCGCCCATCGAAGGGCGAGTCGGTGCCGAGCGCCGCCTCGATGGTCATGGCCGCCGCGACGTCCGCGGCCTTCGCGAGATTCGCCACCCGGTCGGCGGCCAGGATCCCCACCGCCAGCATCCCCTGGGTCCCGTTCACGAGCGCCAAGCCCTCCTTGGCCCGAAGGACCAAGGGCTCGAACCCTTCGGCGGCGAGAGCCTCCCCGGCCGGCACGCCTCGCCCGTCCACGAGGATCTCCCCTCGGCCGATCAGCGGGAGCGCCAGGTTGGCCAGCGGGGCCAGGTCCCCGGACGCGCCGAGCGATCCCTGCTCCGGCACCACCGGCACGAGGTCGCGGTTCAGCATCTCCACCATCCGCTCCACGAGCTCCACCCGAACGCCGGAGTGGCCGAGGGCGAGGACGTGGGCCCGGAGCAGCAGCATGGCGCGGGTCTCCTCGCGCGAGAGCGGGCGGCCCACGGCCGTGGCGTGGGAGCGGACGATGCCGTGCTGGAGGGCCTCGACCTGCTCCGGCGCGATCCGCACGTTGGCCAGGCTCCCGAACCCGGTCGTCACGCCGTACACGGTCTCGTTCGCCGCGACCTTGGCCTCGATCACGGCGCGAGCGGCCCGGATCCGCTCGGCGGCCCGGGCCGAGAGCTCGACCGCAGCGCCGCGAGCGACCGCGACGACATCTTCCAGCGAGAGGGTCTCCCCGACCAAGACCGGCACGGCGGCAAGGCTACGGGCGGGGCCCCGCGGGCACAACCCGAGGCGTACTGGTGAGGCTTGAAAGGCCTCCGACCGCGCCACCGCCAGCGCCGGCCGGTACCGAGCACCCGTCGGGGCGCCGATACTTGGCCCGGCTAGGCGAATACCCACTCAATTCCCTAGGAGATTAGGGAAGTAAGCCCCTAATCACCTTATCGCCTAGGCGATTGTTGCTACAATCCCCTCATGCTTCTCCCATACGACCCCAAAACAGTCCTCGACCTGACGGACGAGCTGGACCGCTGGAAGACCCGGCTCGACTACCGGGGCCCGCTCCCGCGTACCTGGGCGGGTCGCCTGCGGCGCGACCTCGAAGCAGAGGCGGTCGCGGCGTCCACCTCCATGGAGGGCGTTCCGGTCACCGTCGAGGAAGTAAGGCGAATCCTGGCTGGGGACCTCCCTCCCGAGACGCGGGAAGAGGACGCGGCCCTCGTCCGGGGCTACCGGGACGCGATGAGCTTCGTCCTGCGACGAGCGGACGATCCCGCCTTCAGATGGGACCGCGAGCTCCTGATCGGCCTCCACGATCGAATCCTGGCGGGCAATTGGGGCGCCGGTGCCGGCCGGTTCCGGACCGGCCCGGCCTATGTCGTGGATAGCCGGACCAGCGAGCTCGTGTTTCAACCACCCTCCTGGGAGGAGGTGCCCGGGCTTGTGGACAGCGCGTGCTCCATGATGCAGGACGGACTCGAACACCCGGCCATCGGCGCGGCCTGGATCCACGCGATCGTGGCAGCCATCCATCCGTTCCAGGATGGGAACGGCCGAGCCTCCCGCGTGCTGGCCTCACTCGCGATGTATCGGGGCGGCTTCAAGCTCCCCGAGTTCACCTCGTTGGAAGAATGGTGGGGGCGCCATCTGTCCGAGTACTACGCCGGCTTCCGGTGCCTCGGCGAGACCTTCGATCCGTCCGCCGACGTCACGCCGTTCGTCCGCACACACATGGAGGCTCAGCTTCACCAAGTGCGCGCCCTCGACCTGAGAGGGCGGGTTCAGCAGAGGATCTGGACCGCGGTCGAAGAGGCAGTCCGCGCGGCCGGGCTCGATTCGCGTGTGGCGAATGCGGCATGGGACGCGTTCTTCGGGAGGGACGTGACTCCTCGCTATTATCGCGCGCTTGCCGACGTCAGCCCCGCGACGGCAACCAATGACTTGGCTGCCGCCGTTGCGGCTGGTCTCCTCCGCCCCAAGGGAAGGGCGAGATCACGAAGATACGAGGCCGGAGACTCTCTGTATCTCCGGATCGGCTCGGCGCTTGGCGTGCACACGGACGAATCCGGCGAAGCGGCGAGAGCGATCATCATCGGGGAACTGACCAAGCGCGTGGCCTCGGAAAGGATCCAGACAGACCGCTGATCCCGTCACTCCAACCAGGGAAGGCGGACGCCGCGCTCCTTCGCGACCTCCAGGGCCTCCTCGTAGCCGGCGTCGGCGTGGCGGATCACACCCGTCCCCGGGTCCGTGGTCAGGACCCGCTCCAGCCGCTCGGTCGCCTCGTCGGTTCCGTCGGCCACCACGACCATGCCGGCGTGGATGGAGAATCCGATGCCCACGCCTCCGCCGTGGTGGACGCTCACCCAGTGGGCTCCGGCCGCCGTGTTCACGAGGGCGTTCAGGATGGGCCAGTCGGCGATGGCGTCCGAGCCGTCCTTCATCGCCTCCGTCTCGCGGTACGGGCTCGCCACGCTGCCCGCGTCGAGGTGGTCGCGCCCGATCACGATCGGCGCCGACAGCTCGCCCTTCGCCACCATCTCGTTGAACCGAAGTCCCGCCGCGGCGCGCTCGCCGTACCCCAGCCAGCAGATGCGCGCCGGCAGGCCCTGGTAGGCCACGCGGTCCTCGGCCATCCGCAGCCACCGGTGGAGGCGCTCGTTGTGCGGGAACAGCTCGGCCACCGCGCGGTCGGTCTTGGAGATGTCCTCGGGGTCGCCGGACAGCGCGGCCCATCGGAACGGGCCCCTCCCCTCGCAGAACATCGGGCGCACGAACTCCGGCACGAACCCGGGGTAGTCGAAAGCCCGGTCGAACCCCCCGATCCTCGCTCCGGCCCGGAGGTTGTTCCCGTAGTCGAACACCACCGCGCCCCGGTCGAGGAACCCCACCAAGGCCGCGCAGTGGCGGGCCATCGATTCGTGCGCGCGCTTCTGATACTCGTCGGGGTCGGACTCGCGGAGCGTCGCCGCCTCCACCAAGGAGAGCTCGGCAGGGATGTAGCCGCCCACCGGGTCGTGGGCGGAGGTCTGGTCGGTGACGATGTCCGGTGCGAAGCCCCGCCGGAGGAGCTCGGGCACGACCTCGGCGCAGTTGCCGAGCAGTCCGATCGAGACGGCCTCGCCTGCGGCTCGCGCCTCCTCCGCCCACGCGAGGGCCTGGTCCACGTCGTCGGTCTCCCGGTCCAGGTATCGGGTCTTGATGCGCCGCTCGATGCGGGATGGATCGACCTCAACGCACAGGGCCACGCCCTCGTTCATCGTCACCGCGAGGGGCTGGGCGCCGCCCATGCCGCCGAGGCCACCGGTCAGCGTGATGGTGCCCTTCAGGGTCCCGCCGAACCGTTGCGAGGCCGCCTCGGCGAGCGTCTCGAACGTGCCCTGGAGGATGCCCTGGGTCCCGATGTAGATCCACGATCCCGCGGTCATCTGCCCGTACATGGTGAGACCGGCGTGCTCGAGCTCGCGGAACGTCTCCCAGTCGGCCCACTTCGGCACGAGCATCGCGTTCGAGATGAGCACGCGGGGGGCCATGGCATGCGTCCTGAACACGCCGACCGGCTTGCCCGATTGGACGAGCAGCGTCTCGTCGCTCTCCAGGTCGCGGAGGGCGCGAACGATGGCGTCGAAGCACTCCCAGTTGCGGGCGGCCTTCCCCGTTCCGCCGTACACCACGAGGTCCTGTGGGCGCTCCGCCACATCGGGGTCGAGGTTGTTCATGAGCATGCGCAGGGCCGCCTCCTGGGGCCACGCCTTGCACGTGAGCTCCGTTCCGCGGGGGGCCCTCACCTCACGAGCGACCATCGCCCTCGCCTCCTTGCCTCGCTGCTCGGATGATAGCCACGGCGCCCGGGCCTGCTCGCCGGTCGGCCCCCTCAGCCCTCGCCCGAAACACGGTTCGGGTCATTGAAGGCGAGGCAACCGCCGGATACCGTGCCGACCGAATGCCCGAGACCATCCGCGTCCTGATCGCCGACGACGAGGCCGAGATCCGAGCCGCGCTTGCCGACCTCATCGCGTCCGAGGACTCCCTGGAGCTCGTGGGGGCGGCCCGCGACGCCGGCGAGGCCGTCGAGCTGGCCTGGGCGAACCGTCCCGACGTGGCCCTGCTCGACGTCCGGATGCCGGGCGGCGGGGGGCTCCGGGCCGCCCGGGGCATCCTTCGTCGCTCGCCGGAGACCCGGGTCCTCGCGCTGTCCGCCCACCAGGACCGAGCGACGGTGCTCCAGATGCTCGGCGCCGGCGCCATCGGCTACCTGGTGAAGGGCGTGGCGGCCGAGGAGATCGTGGTGGCCATCGAACGAGCAGGCCGCGGCCAGACCAGCGTGTCGTCGGAGGTCATGGCCGGCGTGGTCCGCGAGCTCACCACGCGACTCCGACGGGAGAAGGTGGGCGCGTCGCAAGTTCGCGAGAAGACGGCCCGCATCCGACGGGCCATCGAGGGGGCCGGGCTCTCCCTGGTCTATCAGCCCATCTTCGACCTCGGCCGGCGCACCGTGGTCGGCCACGAGGCGCTGGCCCGGTTCGCCCTGCCCCCGGACCGTCCCCCCGATGACTGGTTCGCCGAGGCCGGCGAGATCGCGCTGAAGCTGGACCTCGAGCTCGTGGCGATCCGCATGGCCCTCCCCGACCTGGTTCGCATCCCCGACGACGCCTACCTCTCGCTGAACGTCTCACACCGGACCGCGATGTCGGCCGAGCTGATCGAGGCCATCGACGCCACACCGGTGGACCGCCTCGTCGTCGAGATCACCGAGCACGAGCAGGTGGAGGACTACGACGCCCTGATCCCCGCCCTGGACCGGCTGCGGAGCCGGGGCGGGCGGATCGCCATCGACGACGCGGGGGCCGGCTTCGCCAGCCTTCGGCACACGCTCCGCCTGTCGCCCGACATCATCAAGCTCGACATCAGCCTCACGCACCGGATCGACCAGCAGCGAGGGCAGCGGGCCCTGGCGGCGGCCCTCATCTCGTTCGCCGAGGCCATGGGGATGCAGATCGTGGCCGAGGGCATCGAGACCGAGGCGGAGCTTGACACCCTCCTCGGGCTCGGCGTGCGGTACGGCCAGGGGTTCTTCCTGGCCCGCCCGGCCCCCATCCCGTAGCGGGACGGCGGGGGCAGCACGTTCGTCCTGGCCTTCCTGGCCTCTCCCTAGCGGACCGCGTTCGCCGCGCCGGGAGTGGCGTCCTAGCTCGTGCGGCGGTCCACCGCCCAGGACGAGCCGGGCGTGCCCTTCGTGAAGGTCTTCATCTCGGTGGCGACGGCCACGGCCTGCGCGTAGTGGCTGAACTGCCGGTGCGCCGTGGTGGCGATGCCGACCGAGATGGACAGGAACGGGAACCGCTGGGTCTCCCCCAGGCGGTTGACCACCTCGATGTACCCGCGGGCGCGATCTTCGGCGTCGTAGAGATCCGGTGCGTCGACGTCGAACCGCTCCACGATCCGTTCGGCGATCGAGGCGGCGTTGTCCGCGTGGCACAGCACCACGAAGTCATCGCCCCCGACGTGGCCGACGAACATGTCGATCTCCCCGACGGCCAGGGCCACGTCCTGGATCAGCCGAGCGCTGTGCTGGATCGCTTCGTCGCCGCGGGTGAAGCCGTAGTGGTCGTTGTAGGCCTTGAAGTGGTCGAGGTCCGCGTACAGGATGGCGAACAGGTCTTCGGACGCCACCCGCTTCTCGATCTCCTCCTCGATGCGAACGTTGCCCGGCAGCCCGGTGAGCGGCGACTGGGCGCGCATCTCCTTGGCCCGGCGGAGGACGCCGCGGATCCGGGCCAACAGCTCGGGGGTGTCGAAGGGCTTGACGATGTAGTCGTCGGCTCCCACCGAGAAGCCCTCCAGCTTGTCCGCGGAGAGCCCTCGCGCCGTGAGCATGATCACGCTCACGCTGGCGGTCCGGCTGTCCTGGCGGAGGCGTCGGGTGAGCTCGAAGCCGTCCATGTTCGGCATCATCACGTCGGCCAGGACCAGGTCCGGGCAGGCCTCCCACACCACCTCCAAGGCCCGCTCGCCATCGGAGGCGGTCCGGACGTCGTATCCGGCCGCGCAGAGCTCGATCTCGAGGAGCCGGGCGATGAACGGATCGTCGTCGACCACCAGGATCTTCTCGCCCGACGGCGCATCGGGGGCGCCGCTGGGACGAACGGGGGCGGCCGTCATCCGTGTCTCGGTCTCCACCCGATGCCCATCGGCACGAGAGCAAGCCGGGTAAAGCCCAGGGTCACCCGGAGGCCCGGCGGTCGATCTCGTAGGACGATTCGGTGGCCCGTTTGGCGTAGTTCTTGAGCTCCGTGGCGACCTGGACGACTTCGGCCCGGTGCGCGAAGGAGCGGGCGTCCGTGGTGGCGATCCCGATCGAGACGGAAAGCAAGGGGAAGCGCTGCCGGTTCCCCTGGCGGTCCTCCGCCTCGACGTAGCCCCGGGCCGCGTCCTCGGAGTCGTACAGGCTGGGCGCGAGGGCGTCGAACCGCCGGATGACCTCCTCGGCGATCGGCGCGGCGAGCTCCGGACCGGTGACCACCACGAAGTCGTCGCCGCCGATGTGCCCCACGAATGTGGCCGGGCCGCCAACGTCCTTCGCCGCGTCCCGGACAAGGCGCCCCGTCGCCCGGAGCGCATCGTCGCCCCTGACGAACCCGTACCGGTCGCTGTACGCCTTGAAGTTATCGAGGTCCAGGTACATCAGGGCAAACTCGTCGGTCCGGGCGATCCGGGCATCGATCTCGTCCTCGATCCGGACGTTTCCCGGAAGCCCGGTGAGCGGGGACTGCGACCGCATGTACTCGGCCCGGCGGAGCACGCCCCGGATCCGGGCCAGCAGCTCGTCGTGGTCGAATGGCTTGACGATGTAGTCGTCGGCTCCGGCCGTGAAGGCCTCCAGCTTGTCCATGGAGAGCCCCCGGGCGGTGAGCATGATGATGCTGGCCGCCTCGGTGCGGGGGTCCTCACGGAGCCGCCTGGTCAGCTCCAGGCCGTCCATGTGGGGCATCATCACGTCGGCCAGCACCAGGTCGGGGCATCGTTCGAACGCCAGGTCCAGGGCCTGAACGCCGTCGGAGGCCATCCGGACGTCGTACCCGGACCGCGTGAGCTCGGCCTGAAGGAGGCGGGCGATGAACTCGTCGTCCTCGACGACGAGCACCGACTGATCGGCGGAGGGCTCGGATTCGTCGGTCACTGGCCGGCCTTGGCGAGAGCCACTTCTCCATCTTCGGGACTAAGCGGCGCGAGTAAAGCACAATAGGGGTCCGGATCACCGGAACAGGGGGTGGGCGCGTGCGGGTCTTCGATTCCTTCCTGGACGCCGTGGGCGACACCCCGCTGGTCCGGCTGACGAAGGTCACCCGCGGGGTGCGTCCCACCATCCTGGCCAAGCTGGAGATGCTGAACCCCGGGGGCAGCGTGAAGGACCGGATCGGGCTGCGGATGATCGAGGCCGCCGAGCGGGCGGGCCTGCTCAGCCCGGGCGGCACCATCGTCGAGCCCACCTCGGGGAACACCGGACACGGCCTGGCCATCGCCGCGGCCATCAAGGGCTACAAGTGCATCTTCGTGATGCCGGACAAGATGAGCCAGGAGAAGGTGGCGCTGCTCCGGGCGTACGGCGCGGAGGTGGTGATCACGCCGACAGCGGTCGCGCCGGAGTCGCCGGAGTCCTACTATCGGGTGGCCGACCGGCTGACTGAGGAGATCCCCGGCGCGTTCCAGCCCAACCAATACTCCAACCAGGAGAACCCCAGGGCGCACTACGAGACCACCGGGCCCGAGATCTGGGAGCAGACCGAGGGCCGGATCGACGTGCTCGTCGCCGGCGTGGGGACCGGCGGCACCATCACCGGGGCGGCGCGCTACCTGAAGGAGCGGAAGCCGGGCCTCATGGTCGTGGGCGCCGACCCCGAGGGGTCCCTGTTCTCGGGCGACCAGCCCCGCCCGTACCTCGTGGAGGGGATCGGCGAGGACTTCTGGCCGGCGACGCTCGACCCGTCGCTCGTGGACCGGTGGGTGAAGGTGTCGGACGCGGACTCGTTCCGGACGGCCAGGGCCATCACCCGCCAGGAGGGCATCCTGGGCGGGGGCTCCTGCGGGACGGCGGTGTACGCGGCCCTGGAGGTGGCCCGAGAGCTCGACGAGTCCACCCTGATCGTGGTGATCCTGCCCGATACCGGCCGCAACTACCTCTCGAAGCTCTACTCCGACTCCTGGCTCCTCCAGTACGGGATGCTCGAGCGGCCCGAGGTGGCGCGGGTCGAGGAGGTCGTCTCGGCCAAGCACGGCGAGATCCCGCCACTCGTCACCGTGAGCGCCCACGACAAGGTGCGCCGGGCCATCGACGTCCTCCAGGAGTACGGGATCTCACAGGCGCCGGTGGTGCGGGAGCCCTCGATGGACGTGACCCAGTTCGTCGGCTCGATCCAGGAGCGGGCCCTGCTCGACCGGATCTTCCGAGACCCCGACGCCCTTCAGGCCGACGTGGCCGAGGTGATGGGCCCGCCGATCCCCATGGTCGAGTTCGACGAGCCAATCGAGGTCGCCTTCGGCGAGCTCCAGCGGGAGCCGGCCGTGCTGGTGGCCAAGGCCGGCCAGGCCCTCGGGGTCCTCACCCGGAGCGACCTCCTGGAGTTCCTTGCCCACCGGCAGCGGACGCCGTAGGGACGAAGCGGACGCCGTGCGCTCGCTTGGCATCGATGTCGGCGCGAAGCGCAAGGGGCTCGACGCCGTCCTGCTGGACGACTCCATGGTGCCGTCGGAGGCCCGGCGTCACGCGGGGCTGGAGGAGATCGCGGAACTCATCAGGCAGGTCCGTCCGGACGTGGTGGCCATCGACTCCCCGCCGGCCTGGGGGCGAAGTCCGGGCGGGTCGCGGCTGACCGAACAGGAGATCCGCCGGTTCGGCATCCAGTCGTTCGGGACGCCCTCGGACCTCAAGAAGGCCAGCAGCGTCTTCTACGATTGGATGCGAGCTGGCTTCGAGGTGTTCGAGGCGGCGGCTCGGGAAGGATTCGAGCGCTACGGGAGCGGCCCGGTCGCCGGAAAGGCCATCGAGGTGTTCCCACATGCGAGCGCCGTGGTCCTCGCCGGATGCCTGCCGCCCCGGGGCGTGTCACGCGGCCGGGCCAAGCGCGAGTGGCGACGGGGCGTGCTCCGGGCCCAAGGCGTGGAGACCGATGACCTCCCTTCGACCGATCAGGTGGATGCGGCCCTGGCGGCGCTCACCGGCCTGTACGCGCTCCGCGGCAGGTGCTTCGCGCCAGGCAACCCGGCGGAGGGCGTGATCGTCCTACCCTCGGCAACCCTTCCCCCGCCGCCGTTCCCGCGATGCCGGCAGTCCGAGCGATCTCGACATCCTGACCAACTGGTCTTCCGCGGCTTTGCCCGATGCGGCTGCGGCCATCCCGATTGCACGGCCTCTACGTCGAGGGAGTTCGCGCCGGGCCACGATGCGAAGCGAAAGTCGGCGCTGTGGAAGCTGGCCCGCACGGGCCAGGATGCCATCGACGAGCTGAGGAGAAGAAGATGGGAGCTTCCGCCGGAGATCCGATGAGGTTCGAGACGAGAGCCATCCACGCGGGCCAGGACCCCGAGCCGGCGTACGGCTCCGTGAACGTCCCGATCTTCCAGACGTCGACCTACGCCCAGCCCGAGGTGGGGAAGCCGAAGCGCTACGACTACGCGCGGGGCGGGAACCCGACGCGGGAAGCCCTCCAGACCGTGTTGGCCGCGCTGGAGGGCGGAGCGCACGGGCTCTCGTTCGCCTCGGGCCTTGCGGCGGAGGCCACGCTACTCCTGACCCTCTCGCCGGGCGACCACGTGCTGCTGGGCGACGACGTCTACGGCGGGACCTACCGGCTGCTCGCCCGGGTGCTGGATGGTTGGGGTGTGGCCTTCGACACCGTGGACATGACCGAGCTCGATGCGCTTCGGAACGCGGTTCGGGACGAGACGAAGCTCGTATGGGTGGAATCGCCCACGAACCCGCTCCTCAAGGTGATCGACATCGCCGCCGCGGCGGAGATCGCGCACGATGCAGGCGCGATGTGCGTCGTCGACAATACGTTCGCCACGCCGTACCTCCAGCGGCCGCTGGAGCTGGGCGCGGACGTCGTCGTTCACTCGGTGACGAAGTATCTGGGCGGCCACTCCGACCTCGTGGGTGGGGCCGTGGTCCTGAACGACGACGTGCTCGCCGAGCGGCTCGCCTTCCTCCAGAACGCGGTGGGCGCGGTGCCGGGCCCCATGGACTCCTACCTCGCGCTTCGTGGCGTGAAGACCCTTGCCGTGCGGATGGAGGCGCACTGCCGCGGGGCGAAGCGCGTAGCCGAGTTCCTGTCGCAACACCCCAAGGTGACGCGGGTGCACTTCCCGGGGATCCCCGGCCACCCAGGGTTCGAGGTCGCCGTGCGCCAGATGAGGGACTTCGGTGGGATGGTGTCGTTCGAGGTCGGCTCGAAGGAGGAGGCGGTCCGGGTGGCCGAGGGGACGAAGCTGTTCTTCCTGGCCGAGTCGCTGGGCGGGGTGGAGTCGCTGATCGAGGTGCCGGCGCCGATGACCCACGCCAGCGTGGCCGGCTCGCCGCTCGCGGTTCCCGACACCCTGATCCGCCTCTCCGTGGGTATCGAGCACCCGGACGACCTGGTCGCCGATCTGGAACAGGCGCTCGGGTGAGCCGGGTGCTCGTCGCGCCGAAGGAGGTCGCTGGATGAAGCTCGGTATCGTCCTTCCCAAGCTCCATCCGGCGGCGAGGTGGGTTAGGTCTGGGGGCGCTTGAAGTAGGCGACCAGGGACTGCCCACCGGCCGGGTTGACGATCTGAAGCACCGACACCAGCTCCCAGCCGTCGTCGCCGAAGGTGTTCAGGATCTCGCCCGGGTTGTGCTCGAGCAGGGGCGCCACGAAATATTCCCACTTCTGCACGGTCACTCCTCTCCTTCCAGCCGCTTGTTCGTCCGGCGGATACACACGCCCATAACGACGGTGAGGCCGCCCTCCTCCGCGATCCGCCTGGCCTCATCGCTCACGATGTTGTCTTGGAGCCACAGGACCTTCGCGCCGATCCTGACCGCCTGTTCCGCGACGGGCGGGGTGTCCTCCGCCTTCCGGAACACGTCGACCACGTCGATCCGCACGTCCCGGGACGCCTCCAGCAGCGATGGGTAGGCCTTCTCCCCCAGCACCTCGCCCTCCTTCGGGTTCACCGGAACGATCCGGTATCCCTTGCGCTGCAAGTACTCGGCGACCCGATGGGACTCGCGCTGCGGCTTCGACGAGACCCCCACCACGGCGATGGTCTCGGCATCGCCGAGGATCGACCGGAGCTCGGCATCGCTCGGCACGTACGGTTCGAGTTCGGTGTCGCTCACGCCTGTTCCTTCGGCAGGGCCTCGAACAGGCTATGCAGCATTCGAGCGGTCGCTCCCCAGATCGTGTGGTCCTTCATCTCGTAGGCGTACCCCAGGTAGACGTGGTCGCCCCGCGGGTATTCCACCTCGTCCTCGGCCTCGGCCAAGCGGGCGAGCGGGTACTCCAGCACCTCCGCGATCTCATCCGCATTGGGCCTGAACGCCGGCCGGGCCGAGAGCATCCCAACGAAGGGCACGACCAGGATCCCGGAGACGAACGTGTGGACGGGCGGGAGCGCCCCCAGCACGTCCACGGAAACCGGCGCGAGGCCGAGCTCCTCCTCTGTCTCTCGGACCGCCGTGTCTTGCAGCGTCGCATCCTCCGCGTGGCGGAGTCCTCCCGGGAACGAGATCTCCCCAGCATGACGGGACAGGTGATCGGTCCGGCGCGTGAAGACGACCGACGGCTCGGCCCCCTCGACGATGGGGATGAGAACCGCGGCCAGGAGGTCCCCGGGGCCGAGCTCCGGCACGGGGTCGGGGTCGAGCGTGGTGGCCAGGCGGCCCCGGAGGTCCTGCGGGTTCATTCCTGAGCCATCGTAGCGGGCAGGCTCGGATGCTCCGGCGCCCGGGGATGGTTGAATCCTGAGGGTGGATCGGTTCGACGTCTTCGTGATCGGCGGCGGCGGGACCGGCTCGGAGATCGCCTTCCGGCTGGGCCGGCAGGGGGGCTTCAAGGTCGGGCTGGCCGAGCGGGACAAGCTGGGCGGCGAGTGCACCCACTACGGGTGCGTGCCGACCAAGGTCATGCTCCGAAGCGCCAAGGTGGCCCACACCGCCCGAGACGCCGGGCGGTTCGGCGTCCGGGTCCCCGACGTGGCGGTGGACTTCCTGGCCGTGCGGGAGCGGGCGCGGCGGATCATCGAGTCCCAGTCCGGCGGAGGCGCGAAGCCGTTCCAGCGCCTCGGCATCACCGTCCTCATGGACGAGGCCCGCCTGGTGGGACCGCATCGCGTGGAGATGGCCGACGGGACGCAGATCGAGGCCGACCGCATCGTCCTGGCCACGGGGACCGAGTCGTCGACCCCGCCCATCGAGGGCATCGAGACCGGCCCGTACTGGACGAACCGGGAGGCCATCTGGAAGCCGGAGGCGGTGCCGGCCTCGCTCGCGGTGATCGGGACGGGCGCGATCGGGATCGAGTTCGCCCAGATCTACGCGCGGTTCGGCGCGGAGGTGACCGCCATCGAGGTGCTGCCCCAGATCCTGCCGAACGAGGACGAGGACGCCGCGGCCTCCCTGGTGCCGGCGTTCGAGGAGGAGGGGATCCGGCTCCTGCCGGGCGTCACCATCGCGCGAGCCGAGTACCGCGGGCGGCGATGGCGGCTGGACCTCTCCGACGGGAAGCCCGTCGAGGCGCGGGAGCTGCTGGTGGCGGCGGGCCGCCGTCCCTCCTTCGACGTCCACGACCTGGGTGCCGCGGGGGTGGAGCTGGACGGGCAGGACAGGCCCGTGCTGACCGAGACCCTCCGCACCACCGCCGACCACATCTGGGCGGCCGGCGACGCCACCGGTGAGCTCCTGTTCACCCATGTCGGCACGTACGAGGCCGAGCTCGTCGTGGATGACATCCTGGGCAGGCCTCGCCCCCGCGACTACCGAGTCGTCCCCAGGGTCACCTTCTGCGACCCCGAGGTCGCGAGCGTGGGACTCACGGAGCGGCAGGCCCAGGAGGCGGGGCACGAGGTCCGAACGGCGAAGGTTCGGTTCGAGGACAGCGAACGCGCGGTGATCGAGGGACGGACCCACGGCCTGGTCAAGCTGGTGGCGGACGCACAGACCGGCGAGCTGCTGGGGGGCCACATCGTGGGCGAGCAGGCGGACGCCATGATCCACGAGGTGGTCGCGGTCATGGCGGGGCGGATCCCGGCTCCCGTCGTGGGCGAGGCCATCCACGCCTACCCCACGCTCTCGGAGGCCGTCAAGGGCGCGTTCGCCAAACTCGGGTCGGTCTAACCGGCCGGGCGGGGTATCCTGGGAACGCCATGGAAAGCGACACCGCCACCGTCCTCACCGTCACGGAGAGCGCGGCCCGGAAGATCCGCGCGCTCGCGGAGAAGGAGGGCCGGCCCGACCCGATCCTCCGTGTTCGGGTGGTGGCCGGAGGGTGCTCCGGGTTCTCCTACGAGCTGTCCTTCGCCGACGGCCCGGTCCAGAGCGACCAGGTCGTGGAGGCCTTCGGCGTGCGGGTCCTGGTGGACCCGAAGAGCGGCCCCATCGTGGGTGGCTCGACCCTGGACTTCAACGACGCCCTCCTCGGCGGCGGCCTCAGGATGATCAACCC
>Ga0184640_10000207_pt1 | contig 14460 bp, 11 predicted proteins | sample PLM31_200_b2_FD_133161 | JGI IMG/M metagenome (GOLD analysis project Ga0184640, IMG submission 133161) | Groundwater sediment microbial communities from an aquifer in East River, Colorado, USA - PLM3-1_200_b2 | ecosystem: Environmental > Terrestrial > Soil > Riparian zone | place: USA: East...
AGCGTCGCGTTGCCCTTGACGCCAAGATTCCAAAACGTATCGAGCCATTCCGCGCCGGCGTTGAAGTGACCGATCTTTCCTTTGAACTCGCCCTCACCGACCTCCACGTCCCACGGGCAAAGACGGGCGCACTGAAAACAGGGCCGCTGGGTAACGCGATTTTGATCGAAGCCGCGATTGTGATCGGCGATCAAACTGCTCTGCATGTTGTTGTTGGGCAGTGCGTCGAGATGGCGCGCATGGCCGACGCCGTAGCGGTCGGCAACCGAATACGGCTGCAGCGTCTTGCGCCATCGCAGCCCAGCTTCGATGAGCGCGGCTTTATCGTGCAGCGGCGGGCGTTTGGTGCCGTGGACGACGATCGCTTTGAGCTTCTTCGAGCCGAAGATCGCTCCGCCGCTGTGCGACGCCGAATGGTTGTAGTCGTTGCACAGCATTGCCGCATGGACCAGATGTTCGCCGGCGGGTCCGATGCCCATCACCCTGGCGTCGTTGATGCCAACATCGGCCCGCAAGAGATCTTCGGTGTCGCGCGACCCTTTGCCCCAAAAACGGCTTGCGTCGCGCAGTTCGGGTTTACCGTCATTGATGAACAAATATTTCGGTTTGTCGCCCGCGCCTTCGACGATGATGCCGTCGTAGCCGGCCTGCTTCAGATAAGCCGCCCAGTAGCCGCTCGCCGCGCCGCGCCCCAGGGAATATTTAGTCATCGGGCTAAGAAAAACCGCGCAAACCTTCGTACCGCCGGGAGTCAAGCCCGTTCCGGTAAGCGGACCGGTCATCATCACCATTTTGCTTTCCGGTCCGTACGGCGTGGCGTCGAGCGGCAGCTCGCGCAAAAGCATATACGAAGCGAGCGCCTGGCCGCCGATGAATTTGCGCAGCACCGGCTCTTCGGGCAAGTTTTCGTCTTTCATCGACCCGCTCGTCAGATCGACGCGCAGGATCTTGCCCATGTAGCCGCCGGGAAGCGCCGTTTTGCGATGCGGCGGAAAAAGATCAGACGAATTTGCCATAAAGTTCCTTACGAGATTGGATGAACAAATTGGAGTACTGGAGTGGCGGAAGACTGGGGTGTTGGAGTGGTGGAGTGTTGGAGTGATGGGCGATTCCGAAACCCAATACTCCAGTACTCCATTACTCCAATTCTCCTCACCCATTCTTCCGGAACGCTTCCTTGACGAACAAACTTTCCAGCGGAAGCTCTTTCTTCACCAGACCCTGTTCGATTTGATAACGGTTGAGCGCCTGGATCGATTTCTTGTCCGACTCGGTGAGAACGCAGGCATAGGGATCGTAACCCAGAACATCCCGCTCTTTGGCGTAGCCTGCCGCATCGCCGTTCTTGAAATATTTTGGCGCGAGCCGGTTCGCTTCACGAAAGGCTTCGATAAGCTTGGCCGCAAGATCCGGATACCGTTCCACCGTCTCCTCTTTGATCGTCATGATGTGAATGATCGGATAAATCTGCGTCCTCTTCACGTAGCGAATGATTTCATCGGTATCTTCGAAAAGCGGCTTTACGCCCGGTACTTTGCCCATTACGCCCGGTAGCACGCCACCGCCGAACAAACCGGGGTAGCCTGAGTCGCCGGCCACGAGCGCGGCTCCGAGTGTGCCTTCGCCGACGAGTTTGGCGAGATGCGGCTTTTCCTGTCCGAATGGCGGCGGCGGATCGAGACGCTCGACTTTCACCGGCAACTCGTTGGCAATGTAAACTTCCTTGCCGGAGACGAACCAACCTACATCGGTTGTTTTAATGCCATGTTCATCCAACAGATAGCCGCGCGCCCAAGACACGGCCGTCGCGCCATAGCGAAAGGCGCCGATCTGTTTGCCTTTGAGCTCGCTAGGATGATTGAGCTTGCCTTCACAGTAAAATATATTTCTTTGGCGCGGACCGCGCTGGAAGAAAACCGGCAAAGCCAGAAAACGCTTGCCCTTCTCTTTGGCACGCATCAAGGTTGCCGTCGACATCTCGGCGAGATCGAACTCGCCCTGCACGAATCGATAATGGATCTCACCTGCCGAGTACTTGTCGCCGACATATTTGAGATCGTAGCCGTCGATTGGAATCAGTCCGTCGATCAGCGCGCGATTGCGCGGATTGGGATTGGTGCTGAAGGTGATTTTGGGTTTGTCTGCCATTGTTATTCCTCCACATGCCGTATGAATTTGTAGGGGCAGACCTATGTGTCTGCCCTCTCGGACGGGCGACCACCCTGGGTCGCCCCTACGATTTTATTGAACTGCCAAATGCTTCTGCAGAAATTCCATCGATCGCCGCCACGACTCCCGATCGGACTGAGCGACATACTTGTCCGGATGATGTGGATCCATGAACGAGTGTCCCGTGTCTTTGTAGACGTAAAAATCGTGCGGCTTGGCGAACTTGGTAAGCTCGGCGTCGAGCTTAGCCATGTCCTCGAGTGTCGGGTTCTGATCGGTTTCGCCAAAATGTCCCTGGATCGGGCAGCTGATTTGCGCCGTGCGCTCGAACGGCGTCGGTCCTTCGCCCCACGGTCGAAAGCAACTGCCGCCGTACCAGCTGATTGCGGCTTTGAATTCTTTGCTCGCCGCCGCCATCAGATACGCCACGCGCCCGCCCATGCAGAAGCCGAGAATAGCAACCCGCCTGCTGTCGACTAATTTTTTGGACCTTAAAAACGCCACGGTCGCATTAACGTCGTTAATGATATTCACGTCGCGCGCCCGCCCGCGGCGGGTCGGTCCGTCGTCTTTACAGTCCGGCCCATCGCGGTGATAAAGATCCGGGCACACCGCGAAGAAGCCGTCGCGGGCGAAGCGCTCGGTCATTTCTTCCATGAACTTGTCCACGCCATACTGATGTTGAATCACCACCACCGCGGGCAATGGCCCATTGCTCTCTGGTTGGCTGACCACCAGGTTCATCGCATTGTTATCGACGATAACTTGTTCCCGACGCTGCTGCATTTCTTCCTCTTTCTAGAGCTTTTATCGGCTGTATCTTCACACACCCGTACTTGTCAACTCCGCTCAACGGCTTGAACGTTTTGAACGACTTGAACGGTTTGAACTCCCGCGAGGGAATTACATCCCCTGCCTCAGCTTCATCTCCTCTACTAACGTCGGCAAGTACGCCGCGATCAGCGCCGGCGTGCCTTTGCGTACATAGTCGAGACCGCGTTTCAGTGCCGACGCGACTTCGGTCGGCTCGCGCACGGTTTCGCCGTAGCCGTTGGCTGACTCGGCCAGCTTGGCGAAGTCCGGCGGTGGATCGAATACGCCGCCTTCGAAATTACCGCTACTCACTGCGACGCCCTTCGGATAAGTGCGCACGAGTCCGTTCGTGCCGGTCGTATATGAGCGATTGACGAAGACTAACGTCAGAAACGGCGCCTTGTAGTGGGATGCGGTCCACAGCGCCGGCATTGGCGTACCGAACATGAAGTAACCATCGCCGGTGGTAAGCACGACATCGCGTTCGGGCGCCGCAAATTTTGCCCCCAACGCCGCGCCGGCGCCCCAGCCGCCCGAGGAGCCGCCGCTGCCGAAATATGTTCCCGCCTCGGTCCGTCCATGGTGCGCACAGACGAAATCGGAGTTGCTCAGAGCGTCATCGAGCAAAATCGTATTGGGCTCGAGAATTTTTCCCAACTGATAGGCGACCCAGCGCGGATGCATGGGACTTCGCCGGCCGGCTTCCTGCGCCTGTTTCTCATTCTCTTGAATGAGGTCATGCTTGACTGCGGCCAGACGCTCACGCCGATCTGCGAATCTGCTCATGTCGCTCTTTGACAGCAACGCCGTGGCCGCCTCGTGAATCGCTCGCGCTGCTTGGGCCGCTGCTACCGGCAACCAAAGGTCGGCTTGAAATTCCATGGTCTTGTACGCGGACATCACGGGATCCGCATCGGCCCAGATCACCTTGGTCCCCGGCTTCGGCGCAGCGCTCGGCGAGATGTAAGGCACGAGCGCTTCGAGCATGAGAATTGCGTCGGCATCTTTAATCTCCGGCCCGGTGCCGTAGAGCGCGTGCGTGGTTGGAAAATTCAAACGATCGACGCGGTCGGAATCCATCACCGGTAAACCGAGTAATTCGGCAAGCCGCAAAATTTCCGCAACTGCTTCGGCATTGCGTCCGGCGGTGCCGCAGTAGATCACCGGATTGCGCGCCTCGATCAGCCACTGCGCGGCGCGCTTGGCGTCGGCTGGATCGGGCCACGCGGGACGCGCGACGCCAAGTTCGTCGCGCGTCGGGAAATACGTCTTGCCGGGAAACTTGAGCATCGCGCTTTCGCGCGGCACGGTGAGATAAACCGGTCCCTTCGGCTCGCTCATCGCCATTTGCAGCATGCGGCTGATCATGAATCCGGGATTGTCCTGATGTTCCAGTCGATGATCGACTTTGGTGTATTGGCGTAGAATTGAGCCCTGATCGCGCGGCTCCTGCACCCATTGGACAGCGCTATTGCGCGCGCCGGCCATCGATCCCGCGTAAGCCCGCGGTCCGGTTCCCGCCGTGATCAAGACCGGATAGTTGCCGCGCCACGCGGTGTGAATCGCACCGCCGTAATTCAAAGTGCCGACGTCGACGTGCACTGCGGTGGCGGCCGGCTGGTTGCGAATCATTGCGCTGCCCAGCGCGGCGTTGAGCGCGACGCTTTCGTGCGGCACGGTGATCAGCTTCGGCGTCGGCCAACCTCTTTCGTTCGCTTTCGCTACGCTCTCCTGCCAAAAGGCGATCTCGGAACCGGACACAAAAAATAGGTGATCGATGCCGCCGAGCTTCATCGATTGAACCAACGCATCGGACCATTCTTCCGCGGGATATTCACTCCAACGGGCATCGTGTGAAAGAGTTTCGGCCATGATTAGATTCTCCTCTCAGGGATGAAAGCTGAAGGTTAAGGGACTAAAATTAATTCCACCACGAAGCGCACGAAGGACACGAAGGGTTTCTTATACTTTGCGCTCTTTGCGTTCTTTGCGGCTAAATTCCGACTCTTTCAGCCCATCACTCCACTACTCCATCACCCCAGTCTCCCTCACGCCAGTGGATTTTTGCAAATCACATTGAGCAGCGCTTGGCGTCTCTCTTCCTTCACCACTTTCAAAGCCTTCGCCAGCGCGTCCGGCACTTCCTCCGGGTCTTCGACGCGGGCGGCATACGCGCCGCAGGCTTGCGCCGTCAGCTCGAAGTTTGGCGACGGACTTAAATCGGTGCCGGGGAAATTGCGCGTCCGCGCCGCGACGCCGTCGGGATACAGTCCGCGCGCCGCGTTGACGCTCGCGTTCCACAATTGGTTGTTGTAGACCACCGTGAGAAACGGGATTTGATATTTCTGCGCCGTAAAATGGCAAGCCGTCGGCGCGCCAAAGATATAAGATCCGTCGCCTTCGGCGGCGATCACGGTCGCGTCCGGCGCGCCGAGCTTCATGCCGATGGCGGCGCCCAGTCCCCAACCGAGATGACCGGCAAGCGGCGTGCCGAATAGCGAACCCGGCCGGTTTAAGCGAATCACTTCCGCCAGCCTCGAAGTAACGGTTTCATTGACGATGATCGTCTTATCGTCCATGACGTCGCCGATACATTTGGACAGCCAAACGGGGTTGATCGGCTGCTGACTCTTGGCCGCCTCGATGCTCCTCTGGACATCGCGGATCATTTCGTTGTGCTCCGCCTCGGTCTTTTTGCGCCGTTCGTCGAGCTTGGTTTTGCCGACCATGCCGGCCGCTAGCTTGCTTCTAATGATCCCGTTGAGCACCGGCAAGGAGACGTCCGAGCAGCCGGTCACCGGCAGATCGGCGGGAAATCCCCAACCGGGAATTCCCGTGAATAGTGGATCGCGCTCCAGATGAATGATCTTCACGCCGTCGCGGAGAATACTGCGGCTCGGCGGCTCCCAAGGTACGTCGGTATCGATAAAGAAAAGCAAATCGGAATTGCGCACGTATTTAGTCGTCTGGGTGCCGAGATAGAGCGGATGATCGGTGGGGAAATTCACGTAGCTCAGCTGCTGCACCACGGGTATCGCCAGCAGCTCGGCAAGTTCGATCAACGACTGCACCGCTTCGGGATTGCGCCCGAGATATTTCGTCACGATCAGAGGATTCTCCGCCGCAATCAGCCAATCGGCGGCTTTCTCCAACGACGCTTGATCCGCCTGCATTTTGCTCGCGGGTGTTAATGAATCCGGCGCTAACACCTGCGTCGATTCCAGCGCTTCAGCCAACCACTCCCGCGGCAGCGTCATGTAGACCGGACCACGCGGCTCGCTCATGGCGATCTTGTACGCTCGCGACACGACCGCCGCGAGATTTTGATTGGTGCGCACTTCGTAATCCCACTTGACGAACTCGCGCACGATATTGCCCTGATCGCGTGACTCCTGGCGCCAGTGGATATTCTGGCTCTTACCGCCGCGCAGCTCTCCTTCGGTGATCGGCGTCCTGCCGGCAACGAGAAACAGAGGCACGTTGCACGATGCGGCATTGATTATGCCGCCGAGCGCATTGGCCGTGCCGGGCAACGTGTGCACGAGCACCATCTGCGGATTTTGCGTGACGTTGTAATAGCCATGCGCCATCGAAACCGCGGCCTGTTCGTGCGGCACTACGATCGGTTTAATATCGCGCGGATCTTCCGTGGCGGTTTTCGCCATTGCCTCGATGAGCGGCCCATGATCGGTGCCGGTGTTGGCGAACATGTAGCGCACCGAGCCGAGTGCTTTCATCTGCGCCAAGAAAGCTTCAGCGCCGCTGGAAACGGCAACAGTCGTCGGGTTTTTTTCATTCATAACTAGGATCCTTCCTGGTGAGCTCGACAGAGCCTCGGCAAGACCGACCAACTGTGTCAAGAACGGGATGATTTTTCAACTAAAAATATCAGAGCAAGCACTCAATTGGCTGATCACTCGCTGGGTCTCACCGGCTCACGTCGATGCCGACGGCGCGTTCTAATTGCTTCTTCCCCCTCGACGGGGGAAGAATGAGATCGGAGTGTCCGATTTCCCTCACCCTTCCCTCTCCCAAAGGGCCAGGGAAAATTGTCTTAGGATTTCTGGTTTTCCGTTACCCACGTTGACTTTGTGTAGCGCCCGCCGCAATGATGATCGCTCCGATATTATCGCTGCACGGCATGTGAAGTGGCAGAACAAAAAAACTCTCCGACGGAGAAATGGCTCAAAGAATTTCTGCTCATTTGGATCAGCCGCTTTAGCGTTTTTCTCGCCCATCATGTCACGCGCCCGCTCATACCGCTCTACCTGATCACGTTGGGCGCCTCGTCCACCGTCATCGGCGCGCTGATGGCGGTGTTCACTATCACAGCCATCGGGATGCGCGTGCCGATCGGCCTGTTCATCGACCGCGTCGGCCGTAAACCCTTCCTGCTTTACGGTGTAGTTTTTTTCAGCGTCGGTAATTTCGGTTATCTCTGGGCGCCGTCGATTTTGTTGATGATCCCCTGCCGCATCCTGCACGGCCTCGGCTGGTCCGGTTGTACCACCTCCGTCGCTACCATCGCCGCCGACATCGTGCCGCAAGCGCGCCGCGGCGAACTGATGGGCTACGCCGGCATGGCGAGCAGTTTGGCCAGCGCCCTTGGGCCGGTGTTGGGCTTCGCCCTGTTTCACCGTTTGGAATATCCGGGAGTGTTTCTCGGCGCGGGCGCACTGCTCGTCATAAGTTTTCTTGTGAGTATTCCCGTCGTCGAGCCGAGAAGAGAGCAATCAGCACGGCGTGAGAGCGGTCATTGGCTCGACACGATCGCAGTGAAGGAATCGATTCATCCCGCCATCGCTGTGGCATTTCTCTCTTTCGGCCACGGCGGCATCCTTACTTTTTTACCGATCCAGGCGTTGCAACTCGGTCTGGCCAATCCGGGAATCTGGTTTGGCATTTACGCCGCCTGCATCCTGCTCAGCCGTCCCATCGCCGGCCCGTTGTCGGATCGAATCAGCCGTCGCGCCGTGGTTCTTCCGGGATTGATCTTGAACATTGTCGGTATTTTGATTCTCGCGCTGGCGTCATCGCCGACTTGGCTAATGGCGGCGGCGATCATCGCGGGCTTCGGCACAGGCGCCGCTCAGCCCGCTCTGATGACCCTCGCCGTCGATCAAAGCGCGGCAGAGCGCCGCGGCCAGTCCCTCGCCCAATTCCAATTGTTTTATGATCTTGGCATTGGTATTGGTTCGCTGACGCTCGGTGCTTTGCTCGATCTGGTGAACCAGAGATTTTCGATCATGTACTTGGCCACGGCGCTGGTGCGGCGCTCGGACTGTGGATCAACTGGCGACGGCAATGAGACTCCCGACACCGCAACGAACTTCTTCTCATTCCCTCTCCCGCGAAGTGAGAGGGCAAGGGTGAGGGTTCCGAATAATGCTCATCGATGCTCATGTTCACCTGGACAAATACGGCGACTTGCTTGACCAAGCGCTGCAAGAAATCGACCAGAAGCGCATCTTCACCGTCGCCACGGCGATGGACATCCCGTCTTATTTAGAACTGCAAAAAATCGGCGAGCGCTCCGATCTCGTTCTCCCAACCTTCGGCATCCACCCCAGGCGCGCCGCGGAATACGCCGATCGTTTGCAAGAAATTGGCCGCTGTATTGAATCCAGCCCGGCAATCGGCGAGATCGGTCTCGATTTCCACTGGGTGAAAGATACGAACACCTACCCGGCGCAGAGAAAAGTCCTGGATTATTTCATCGCCGCCGCCAGCGAGCAAAACAAATTCGTCAACCTCCACACCAAAGGCGGCGAAAAGGAAATTCTCGAACTGCTCGAAAAGTACGGCGTTCGCCGCGCCATCATCCACTGGTACTCCGGTCCCATGGACATCCTGTATGCGATGATCGATTTCGGATGTTACTTCACGATCGGTGTCGAAGTGCACTACTCTGATCACATCAAAGAAATCGCCAAAGCTGTTCCCGACCATCTGTTACTAACAGAGACGGACAATCCCGGTGCGCTCAAGTGGCTGAACAAAAACGATGAGATCGGAATGCCTACGGCTATTCAAAACGTCGTCAATAAGGTCGCCGAGTTGCGCCAGTCAACGCCCGAAGACATCACCCGATTAGTGCATACTAACTTTTCTCGGCTCATCGCCGGTGATTTCCGACTTAACCGATTCGTCAGTTTGTTTTCACCTGTGAGTTCGCTGTCCAGGGCATAGTCAATCCGGACAAATTAGCTAAACTGGCTATAATGACCTTAACATGAAGGAGGCCGTCCTATGTCCACGCTGACATTCAGAAATAGCCAGGGCGCTCTAGTCGATATTCCCGCCGTCGCAGCCACTCAGGTCAAGAACGAGTTCGGCGCGATTCTGGAAAAGGTCACCCGCGGCGGCGCCGTAGCGATTACTCGGCACGACGTGCCCAAAGCCGTGCTGCTTTCTTACGAGGAATTCGAGTCGCTGGTGCAAATACGATCGCGCACTCTCGAAAACCTTGGCGCCGAGTTCGACGATCTCTTGGACCGCATGCAGACCCCTAAGTCCAAAAAGGGGATGGACTCCGCGTTCCACGCCTCGCCCGCCAAACTCGGACGCGCTGCGATGAAAGCTGCCCGTAAGGGTCGGTAAGATTTGGTACATCGACGCATTTTCTAAGTTACACCTTCGAAATTACCCTCGGCGCCAATACGATCCCGCGCCTGCTCGCGCAGGCCGCGTCGCAAGGTATCGAAATCTACGTCTGGTACGTGGGCCTTTCCAGTCCCGAGCTCCATATCGAACGCGTACTGGCTCGGGTACGCCGGGGCGGCCACGACATCGCCGCCGAGCATATTCACCGGCGTTACGAACACAGCCGCCTAAACCTCATCGATCTCTTGCCACGGATCACGGCCTTGCGGATTTACGACAACAGCACAGACGCAGATCCCGCCGCCGGCAAAATCCCCAAACCAAAACTGGTATTACACATGGAAAATGGAAAGATACTCAATCCCCGCGATCTTAAGAACACGCCGAACTGGGCAAAACCCATTGTCGCCGCCGCGCTAAAGCTGAGGGCGAGCTGAGAAAATCAACGTTCGATCATATCAACCCGATTGGCTCACAATAACCCTACTCGGCTATTCGCCGACGATCCCGAGCTACGGGAAAACTGCACCTGCTGCTTCGATGGCAATCATCAGAATAATCGATGCAAGTCGAAGGGGAACACGATTCACCGCGAATCCAACGGCCCCTACAGGTTCTCTGGTCAGAGTCACTTACACCAGCGACAGAGGAGTCGAGAAATGAAGGCCAAGCCCCAATCAAACTATTGGGTGAAAGACACCAGCACCTACCCGGCACAGAGAAAAGTCCTGGAATATTTCATCGCGGCCGCTGCCGAGCAAAACAAGTTCGTCAACCTGCACACCAAGACCGGCGAAAAGGAGATTCTCGATCTGCTCGAAAAGTACTACGTCCGTCGCGCCATCATCCACTGGTACGCCGGTCCCATGGATATCCTGCGAGCGATGATCGACTTCGGCTGCTACTTCACGATCGGCGTCGAAGTGCTTTTCTCCGATTATATCAAAGGGATCGCCAAGACCGTGCCGGACCATCTGCTGCTGACGGAAACCGACAACCCCGGCGGACTTAAGTGGTTGAAGGGGGAAACGGGAATGCCGAAGGCGATTGAACAAGTCGTTGAAGCACTCGCTAATTTAAGACCATCAACGGCGGAGACAATCGAGGCATTGGTGCACGCGAACTTCGTGCCGCTCATTGTGCACGATCCGTGGCTTCACGGGATTGCCGACATCATCGCAACTGAGCGGTCTCCGTGGTGATGTTTTTATCCTCGCGTGCACCGTGAAGAAAGCACCAATGAGTCCTCACAACTCTCCGACGTGCGGCAATTTGAAACCTCAGATTCAATTTTTGATAAGCAGCATCGGGTTAGCACCGTAATAGAAAGGGCGCCTTTGGCGTATCACTTTTTATGGTTACCATTAAAAGGTAGCGTCTTAGAAAAGGGTTCCTTGTCGTTCGTCATCGTATTTCGCTATTTGGTTAGAGAAAGAATCTGAGAGCCGATATCTCGAACGCCGTGTGCGCTCAACGATGTTCCTTCGCTCCAGGTCGCCGAGAGCTGCGTCCATGTAAGTTGCTGACCTTTGAGTTATTTTTGAAAGATAGTCGGTGCTCTCTTCTACCTTGCTACGCAGAGTTCTCAACACGATAAGATCGGTGATCGTCAAGTTGAGCTCTCCAGCATGATTCTTGATTAGTTTAGCGAACGGAAGGTCGCGCTTCGTCTTTATGATTACGCTGAACGAGTTTCCCATGGATGTGAAATATGGAAAATCAAATCCTTGGACTAGCAACGTATAGTATACTTTATCGATACCTGTACCTGCTTTTTCGCAGTAGCCAAATTGCCTCACCGCATCGGCCAAAGCAAAATTTCGGTAAATCGGAGTAGAATATAGCAACGATTCCGTCGTGAGTCCTCCGAGTAATCCACCGGGATTTTGAATCTCAATTTCATTTTCGCCGATCCGAATGTGAATAGTGCCTGCCGTTCGATAGCATCGGTGAACGTATGCATTGACCAAAAGCTCTCTAATTATAGCGTCCGGTACCAGGGTATTTCTCTTTCTCAATTCATCTTGAATTAATCGAAGAAAAGCGGAAATAGAATCTGCAATATTTAGCCAGTACCAACTTGTTAAGGGTTCGGGAATCGCTCTTTCCAAAGCTAACACGGTTCCTGCGGATGAAAATTCCTTTCTTAGCATCTCTCCATTCGCGAAAAATAGAACTGCCGCTATCGAGGGAACCAACGCTTCTGAGTTGGCGATAAACGCATTTTCCGTGAGTCGGACCAGTCCTGTTTCCATCAAATGATCCACCGAACGGTGGCCAAGGAGTTTGATATGAGTGTACGTGGCCTCCCGCGTCTTGATTGCCTCCCGGAGCGACGCTTCATTTAAATCGTTGATACACGCGGACTCCAGCCACAATTTCGTAAAATCGTCCTGATCCGTTCTGTAGTCGGCTCGACATTCTGTATCGACTCGGACATAGCTGATGCCTTCGTTGGTTCTGTGACCAGAAGGAAATTGCGTTTTCGCGATTTCTATTATGAAAAGATCACGACAAGGGGTGTGTTCAAGGTCCGGTATTAGATCAGTTGATTTCGCAACGTTGCATTGAACTGGTGGTTTGGTCAAATCTCTAATCACCTTCTTGACCCAATCTACAGTCAACGATGGATACGGACAGGGCGTTAGACCTTGTAGCCCCGCTCTTTTGTCATCAACACCGATAATGACAAGGCCACCCTCGGCATTGCTGAGGCACACAGCGGCTTCTGCAATTTCGTAAGAAAGCTCTTTTAGGTTCTTGCACCAGCTCTTAAACTCAAGCACCTTGGATTCTAGTTTGCCTGCGGGATCGTCTTTGAGCCGGCTAAGAATTTCTTCTACGCGCGCGGGTACCATTGATCGAGTCTAAGATTTTTCAGAACTATACTTTGAAGAGGACACAACAGAGCCACAATGCTCGTCCTTTAGCTGACTTTCTTCAGGGTCATTATTGTCGTGGTTTCGCATTTCTTTTGGCTTCAACTATTCTATCAAGCTTCTCTTTGACCTCAGAGTCGATCTTTTCCCGTGGAGCAAGGCGTGCAAGTTCATGAAAGTTTTTCTTGGCCATGACGTTCGGAAGTCCAAGTTTTCTAAAATACTTATCAAAGAGTGGAGTTAGAAAATCATCGCTGACTTTCGTGTTGGCGTCCCATGGGGAGCCTTTTCCCAACGTTTCGAGAGCCTCGCTAACCTCTTTAACAGATTCCTGCATGGCTTCGACTCGGCGAGCAGCTTCGCTTATTGCGAAAAGTGGCCCTGCGCTGTCTTGCTCCGCTTGCCCCTTTGCGTAGGCTTCTAGTGTCTCTGGATAACAAAAATAATTCTCAATTTCCTTTCGCGTCCAAGTCAAGCCGGTCGCGCCGAGATCGGAAGGTAAGCCTTGGTCAAGCCGGTCAAAAATCGCAACTCCAACCAGGTTGCTTACCGCTTCCCGGATTCCATGAAAGTGTTTTCGTACTTCGCTTGGTTGATTACCTACGTAGTGGACAAAGGGTCTTTCCAAAGCATCGATGGCCTCTTGGTGCTCCAACTTTTGTGCGAATGCCCGGAGAACGGCAAGATCAGTGGAACCTTCGAGGTAGAGTACCCAACCGGTCTGCTCCGCTTGATAGTAGTGTTCAAAACCAATCTCTCGTAATGCTTTGAGCACCTGGCTTCCACGGTCATTAATTCTGTGAGGTTTCCCCACGAAAGCGATGACAAGATCCCGATCTGCCGCCTCGTTAAGCAATACTTCTGAGTGGCTAGCGGCTATCACCTGGTTACCGTTGACTCGCGCTACATCGACGAGCAGTTGGTAAATTTGGCGTTGTCTTAATATTTCCAGATGAGCGTCCGGTTCGTCCAACAGGAGTACCGCTCCTGAGTTCGCATACATGTAGGAAAGAAGAAGCAAGGTCTGCTGGAGTCCTCTCCCTGAAGATGAGAGGTCAAACAACACTCCATTTTCCTCGTAGCTCATGGTGATCTCACCGCGTTCACGGATATACTCGGGAGGCTTTAGCTCGGCCCCGAAAAGAGATTTTATATGAGAAACCAGCTTGTCCCAAAAATCTATTTTCTCGGCGTTGATTTTGTAACAGAGGTTACGAAGAACCTCCGCTGTTCGTCCTTCTCCTACTCGTACATTAATGGTACCGGGATCCAGACGAATCTCATTAGCAGCTAAACCAGACATGGGCGGTAAGAATGCTATTTGAACACTCCCGGCTTCGTCCGGAATTGTCATGCGTGAGGGGTTTTTATCTTCCGAAAGCCGCAGAGGACGGCAATAAAAGGACTCCACGTTTGCGTAATCAAATTCCAAGGCACATTTCCAAGGCTTGTCTTCAGTTATACCTTCCACGATGATGTCGATGCGAACGTTATTTGTATCCGGTTTTCCGTTTACTCTTCGAACGTCTCGCACATGAAGATCACGCCAAAGGAGATTCGCCTCGGGAATTGGTATCGCAAGCAGATCCCGGCGGTTTATAGTGACACCGGAACGCTTCACTGGCGCCGTCCTGCCCTTGTACTCCTCATTCCAGCGTTTAAGGCCAATGTCCCAAAGGGCGAGTGCTTGCAGTGCCGACGTTTTCCCCGAATTGTTCGGTCCAATGAAAACCACTGGATTCCCCAGTTCGATTTCCTCCGTTCCGAATCTCTTAAAATTAACTACCGTCAATTTCGTGAGCATTTTCTCTACCAATAGCTGTCGCCTTGATTCACTCTATCATGAGAAGGTCAAAATAGGCCACGGTTTATAGCTCACCCTTAAATGCTTTGTCGAGGATCGAAGGCAGCAGCGCGCCGCGGCCAGTCACTCGCCCAATTCCAATTGTTTTATGATCTTGGCATTGGTATTGGTTCGCTGACGCTCGGCGCTTTG
>Ga0184640_10000208_pt1 | contig 14452 bp, 14 predicted proteins | sample PLM31_200_b2_FD_133161 | JGI IMG/M metagenome (GOLD analysis project Ga0184640, IMG submission 133161) | Groundwater sediment microbial communities from an aquifer in East River, Colorado, USA - PLM3-1_200_b2 | ecosystem: Environmental > Terrestrial > Soil > Riparian zone | place: USA: East...
ACCATGCCGATGTTGAGCGAGACGCCGCCGGTAAAGGTCACTTCCGGCTCGATCCCGACCCGCCGGACGAGCGAGATCGTGCGCGCGGCGATCGCGCTGTGCACGCCGCCCAAGATATCTTCTACCTTTTTGCCTTGTGCCAGGTAGGACATGATGTCCGACTCGACGAAGACGGTGCAGACCGTGGTCAGGCGCACCGGGTTTTTCGCCTGCCGGGATATTTTCCCGATCTCGTCCAGCGGCAGGCCCAAGGCCTCGGCCGCATTGGCAAGGAACCTTCCTGTCCCGGCAGCGCATTTGTCGTTCATGACGAAATCTTTAACCTCCCCTGCCTCGCCGACCTTGATCCCTTTGGCATCTTGGCCCCCCATATCGATGACGGTCCGGGTCTTGGGAAAGAGGAAGTTTGCCCCGCGCGCGTGACAGCTGATCTCGGTGATCTGGGCGTCGCCGAACGTAACCTTGTATCTGCCGTAGCCGGTGCCCACCACGTAGGCTACATCCTCCCGCTTCAACCCGGCCGAGAGCAGCGCCTCGGCAAAGCCCCGGTCGGCCGCCCGCGTGACATTGGCCCCGGTGTCGGTCAAAGCCCTCGCAATGATCTCGCGCTGCTCATTGATGATGACGGCTTTGGTCTGTGTGGAGCCGACGTCCACGCCCGCAGCACAGATCATCTTGCATCTCCTTTGGACGCCCCCCGTCGCAGCATCTTCTGGTGCTCGAGGGATTCGAAAAAGGCATCGATCCGGTTCTTCATCTGCGCTTCGGAGAAATAGCGCGGGTCCTCGATGTCGGATTCGACCAGGAGTGTCGGAATTCCCAGGTCTTTGGTGAAGTGCTCGCGCATGTCTCCCTGCCCGGCGGAGAAGAGCCGGCAGCTCTTGACGGAATGGATCACCAGCGCGTCTGCGTGCCACTCTTTGATATAGCGGTGGATCTGCTCATATCTCTGGAGGAAACTTCGGTTGGTGAGATTCCATTTGAGCATGTGCGCGGCGATCGACTCGAGCGGATGGTTGGGGTCGTGCTTGAAGCCGAACTCCCAGAGACCTCCCACGGTCGAGTAGGTCGAGGCCACCGCCACCGCGCCCCATTTGGAGAAGAGATCGCGAAATGTGCGGAGGTACGGCCAGGGAGGCGGACCTTCTATGACGAAGCGGAAGCGCTCCTCGGGAAGCGGACCCATTCCCAGTTGGACCTTTTCTTCCATCTCTTTCAAAGCCGTCTCGAAAAACTTAAGCCCCTCTTCGGTGCCTCTCAGGCAGTACAGCGGCGCCATCATCGTCACCGAGTCGAAGTAGGCGTCGAACGGCGATGGGATGTGTTGGGTGAGGGCCTTGATCTTGGCCCAGAGCTCGCCGGTCTCCGCCGAGAGGGCGACGATCCGCTGCAGCTTGGCATAGTCGAGCTTCTTCCCGGTGATGCGCTCACAGGCCTCTATGACCTCCTCGAGCTGCCGGACAACGTAAGTGATATCCTCCGGCGACGGTTCGCCGGAGGCCGCGCGCAGGAACGGGATGTCGAGGTTGTAAAGGTTTCCGCCGGAGTATTCGGCGAGATGCTCGAACCACTGGAGATAGACGTTGCATCCGACGTAGTTGCACAGGATCAGAGAGGGCAGAGGGATCGTGGCGAAGGGAGTCTTGCGGCCGGAGTGAAACATGCCGATATCCGCCTTGACGTAGGCGCAGTTGTCCATCGAGTAGCCCATCTCTTCCGCCTTCTGGATGAAAGGCAGACAAACCTTCTTGACCGCCAGCTGCAGCGCATTGATCTCCGGATAGACCGGAATCATGTCGAAGGCGAGCACCAGCTCGACCGGGTTGCCGCTGATGAGCATGTAAACAGCCTTGCCCTCTCCCTGCTCGGCCGCGCGGGTGAGCCGCTCGAAGTAGCGGCCCATGATCTCCTTTTGTAAGAGATGCATTTGCCCCTGGTAGCTTGTCTTTACTGCTTCCGCTGCTTTTGCCATTGATGGCTCCTTTTCAGTCGAACAGCATGGATTCGACAAAGGTCTCCACTTCCGATCGCGCCTTGTCGAAGATCCACATCTTTTCCTCGAATTCGAGAGACAGGTGGGGGATCCCCTCCTGCTCCAAGGCCCTGCGGTAGAGGGCGTAGTCGAACAGCGCCGGCTCGCAGAACTTGGCCGCTAGAAAGATCACTGCGCTCGCCCCCGTCTCCCGGACTCTGTCGATGAGGTGTTTGGATTTGGGCACCCTGCTGTCGTGCTTGACTCCCGAATAAACGCTCTGATTGATATAAGCGCGCGCCAGGTTCCGGATCGGATCGCCCTCCACAGTGATATCTTCTACAAACCAGCGCCAGCCGATCAGGAAATCGTCATCCAGGATGTAGCAGCCGGCCGCCTCCAGCCCCTCGATCAGCTCCAGCGGCGGCTGCTCGCAGAAGGAGCCTTCAAGTACGACCCTGATGCGGTCCTTGGGTTTTTCTTCTCTGAGTCTCAGCGCGTCGAGCGCTTCCTTCAGCACGGCGATGTGCTCCTCCACCGGCATCAACGTTCCCACGCGGGTCAGCACATAGCTCTCCGCCGTCGAGAGATTCTGCGGCTGTTCCCTGCGGATGCGGTAAAGCTCGCGGAGCAGCTTTCTCTGCTCGTTATAGAGGCGAATGGTCCGTTGCAGATCCTCGTTGGTGACGGTCTTACCGCTGAGGCTCTCGTATGCGGTCTTGAGCCTTCTATATTCCGCGGTCAGGTAGTCTACCGTGTGGCGCGAGGTCATATTCTGCGGGAAATGGATATACTCCACCATCAGGTTGGGAAAGTTGCGCTTGAAGACGCTGGCGAGATTTCTCGCCGGGTCGCAGATCGAATGAAAGACGATCCCGTCCAAGAACCGGAGCTTTTCGGTCAATCCCAGCTCTAAGGTGCTTTTGACGATGGAGCAGACAAAGGATTGGAAGCGCGAGTCGGCGTGGGCGATCTCCAGCCGGTTGCCTCCGCCGATGACGCCCACCGGCAGCATGCCGGCCGCATGGATCAGCTCCACCGGGGTATAGACCGGATAACACCCGACTACCTTTGTCCCAGGATGGCTCGCCTTCCACTCGGCCACCTGAGCCAGCGGAGAGTCTTCCAAGATCTCTCGATGGCGGGCGATCAGGTCATCCATAGCGTCTCCTTTTCGCTCCATTTTTATCGGTCGTTCGTTCGCTCCTATAAGTGGTAATGCAAGATATATTCCAGGCACTGTTTTAACATTCAGCGGGCTTATCAAGCATGAAAGAAGAGGGGCTTTCCCAAAACTGAGAAGGAAATTGATGAGTATTCCCAAATTTCAGATTGATGGTTTCAGAAATGGCTTCAGGACCTCTGCTTTTCTCCAATTTCTCCTGGCACATCCTTTGCTCCCAACTGTCATTAGGGGAGCCCCGAGGGTTGCCGCGGGCAAGAAGGAGAGATGTCATGGAGAAGAGCTCCGATCTGAATGTGATCATCGCCAGTGGCGGTACGCTTCATGAGGCAGATTTAGAATTGCCGGGATCACCGGAGATCTCGGAAGTGGAGCGACTCATGAACGAGTTTGAGGCCCATGAGGGCAAGGAGAAGGAATTTCTCCGGTGCTACCAGGAGATCGCTCAGAAGGTCAACAACCCCCTTATCCAATTTCTCCTTCAACTCATCATCTCAGATGAGGAGAGACACCGCGAGGTCATGCGCGTGATGGCCTCAACCTTGAAAGGGAGCTTGAACTGGACTAAGCCCCGGGATGCTATCCGGGGCGGCATGGATTGGGGAGAAGATAAAGAGGAACTTTTCTCTCTTACTGAGGATTTCATCCGAACTGAAAGGAAAGGGATAAGAGAATGCAAAAACCTGATGAAGGCCAGCAAGGGTGACTATCGGGGTCTCTTTGCCCTGCTCTTGCAGGCCATGATTCACGACTCGGAGAAGCACATTGAAATCCTCGAATTTCTGAGGAGTAAACTTAAAGAGGCATGAGAGGACGGATCCGCATCCGGGGAAAATATCCTGAGCAGAAAGGAGAAGGACCGTGGAGAAGGCCCCCGATGTCATGGCGCGAGCTCCTGAATATTATATGGCTTGTGGTCCTGAGGGCTATCCGGAATCGCCCGAGATATCTTCCGTAGAGCTCCTGGTAAACGGATTCGAGGCCCATGAGATGCAGGAAGGGCGATTTGTGCAGCGCTATAAGGAGATTGCCGAGAGGTCCGGGAATCCCCTCATCCAGTTTCTCCTCCGGCTCATCATTTCGGACGAAGAGAAGCACCATGCCATCATCCACGCCATGGTCTCAACCCTAAGGGGAGACCTTTTCTGGACCAGGCCTGAGGGGGCGATCCGAGGCCTGCACGACCTGGGGCAGGAAAAGGAAGGTCTGTTGGGTCTCACGGGGCAATTCATCCGGGTTGAAAAGGAAGGAATAAAGGAATATAAAAAGCTCATCAGGGCGAGTAAGGGTTACTACCGCAACTTGTTTGTCCTGCTGCTTCAGTCGATGATCTACGATTCGGAGAAACACATCAGCATCCTTGAGTTTCTCCGCGAGAGATTAAGAGAGGCATAAGGGTTGGCTTCCGAGACGCATTTTGATCCCTTTGAGCGCTTTGCCGAGACCGAGCGGCTCGTCTCCAAGGTCTATTTCCGCTTCTCCCACCTCTTCCTCCATCATCCGGAGCTGAGAGACTTCTGGTGGGATATGGCCATGCAAGAGGAGCAGCATGCCTCCGTCCTCTTGGCCTGTAAGGCCGTTATCGAGAACTTCTCCGATGAGGCGGTAGATCCCAGTCCCAGTATCAGCCAAGAGAAGGCCGATCAGCTTCAGGCGAAGATCAACGCCTACCTGAGCAAGGGCACCCCTTCGATTACCGTGGAAGAGGCCTTCAAGGTTGCCCTGGAGATTGAAAGCTCAGAGATCGATGTTATCTACAGCAAGCTTCTTCAGTTAGGCGGTCCGAAGATCGCCAAGACCATGGAGAACCTGGGCATCCCGGCCAGTGTCCAAAGACAAAAACTCAAGTCTGCCCTCCAGCGATTCTGCCAGAACCCCGACCTTCTCAGGGCCGCAGAGCGGCTTTAGAGTTACCTTTCAGCGGCCCTTGTAAATTCCCTGAGGACTGAGATAAAAACTCTACTGGGGGAGGGTAGAGAAGTGCCCAGAGTTCTGATTGCCGATACCAACGAGGAATTTTGCGAGCATCTCCGCAAGAGGCTCGTGGAACAGGGGTATGAAGTGGCGTGGGTCCAGGATAGTGGGGCGGCGTGTGACTTCCTCAGGCACAACGATCTGGATCTCATCTTGAGTGCCGTCGACCTTCCCGGGATAGGAGGTCTGGACCTTTTGAGGCAGGCCCTGGAGCTTTCACCGCGGACTTTGAGAATCCTTATAGGAGATCGAAGTTCTTTTGAAACTGCGATAGAGGCGCTGCGCCAGGGAATACACGACTATCTTCTGAAGCCCATCCCTGCCCCAAGAGTTGCGGAAAGGGTGACCCACCTCCTCCAGCATCGTCACCAGGCAGAGGAAATTCAATCTCTCAGACGCCGGGCGCATAGGGATTATGAGTTTGGCGCGATCATCGGCAAGAGTAAGGTCCTGAAGGATGTCCTAGAGGTGGTCAAGAAGGTGGCGCCAACACAGGCCACGGTCTTGGTCTCCGGGGAGAGCGGGACCGGGAAGGAGCTGATCGCCCGTGCCATCCATGCCCACAGCGACCGCAAGGATAAACTCTTTCTCCCCGTCAACTGCGGCGCCTTGCCGGAGACCCTGCTCGAGAGCCTTCTCTTTGGCCATATGAAGGGCTCTTTTACGGGGGCATATGCCAACCAAGAGGGGCTTTTCGAGAGGGCCCGAGGCGGGACGATCTTCTTAGACGAGATCGGCGAGATCCCCCAGCACCTGCAGGTAAAGCTCCTGCGCGCCCTTGAGGCCAAGGAGATCCTGCCCATCGGGAACACGACTCCGCGGCACATCGACGTGCGCGTTCTCGCCGCGACCAATCGGGATTTGAAGAGGGAAGTGGAGCAGTCTCGTTTCCGCGACGACCTCTATTTCCGTTTGAATACCATGGAGATCCATATCCCGCCTTTAAGAGAGAGACCCGAAGACATCCCGTTACTCGTGGATCACCTGATTCAAAAACACAACCCGGAGCTGAAGAAGAGCTTCAAAGGGGCAGAGGGGGCTGTCATTCGCACGCTCATGTCCCTTCCCTGGAAAGGGAACGTGCGCGAGCTGGACAACGTTCTTGAGCACACGATGATTCTGGCCGATGGAGAGTGGATCACTCTTAAAGACCTGCCTCCCGCCGTTCTGAGTGAAAGAGACACCCTTCCTCCTTTTACTTACAACCTGAAAGACGCCTTAAGACAGTTGGAAAAGCAGCATATCCTCCGGGTCCTGGAACAGGTGGGTCAGGACCGGAAGGAGGCCGCCAGGCTATTGGACATCAGTCTCTCCTCCCTCTATCGTAAGATCGAAGAGCTAGAGATCTCCTGACCCCGATCCAGCCTCATCTCTTTCGTGCTCCCGTAGTACTGCGCAGAGTATGGCAAAACAGGTCGGAGGGCTGGATCGGGGCTGACTTTTTTCCACTTTTGCAAAAAATTCTCCCCGCTGCTCCCTAATTTAGGAAATGCCTTAGATCCAACCCGCTTGTTTGCTTGTCTCCGACCCGGCCTTCCCTGACCTGGCATGGTTTGTGCGTGGTTTGCTCGGAGGGAGCAAGGCCTTGCGCGCACATGAGGCAAGAGAGATGGACGGGACTCTTATCAGGGCCATGCTGGATCCCTCTTTTTATCCCAGCAGACCTGCGGAGGTAACCCATGTGGAAACTCACATCTCGCACCTCTTTCTCGCCGGGGATCTGGTCTACAAGATCAAAAAGCCGGTGCGCTTTTCTTTCCTGGATTATTCTACCCTGAGAAAGCGGCGATACTTCCTTGAGGAGGAGATGCGCCTGAACCGGAGGCTGGCTCCTTCGGTCTATTTAGGAATTCTTCCCATCGCGCATGAGAATCACAGTTGGCGGTTGGGAGGCGAGGCCCACCCAGTGGAATACACCCTGGTGATGCGCCGCTTGCCGGCAAGGCGGATGCTCGATTTCCTGTTGGATCGGGATCTCGTGACGCCGCCGATGATGGGCTCTATAGCGGAGGTCCTGGCCCCGTTTCACGCCCAGGCCGAAACCGGCGCAGAGATCCAGGCCAACGGCCATCCCAAGGTGATCCGCACGCAGTGGGAGGAAAATCTGGCTGACATCGAACCTCTGGTCGGTCAGTCTTTGGAGGCTGAAGCCTTCGAGAGGCTGAAGGACTTTGGTCTGCGCTTTCTCATAGAGCACAGGGATCTGTTTTTGCGCCGTGTCCATGAAGGCCGGATCCGTGAGGTTCATGGCGATCTTCACTGTGAGCATATCTGCTTTGCCCCGGAGGGGATCCAGATATTCGATTGCATTGAATTCAACCCTCGGCTGCGCTGCTGTGACGTGGCCTCGGAGGTCGCGTTTCTTGTGATGGACCTGGAGTGCCGCGGAGCGGGCGGACTGGCCCAGGATTTTCTCGCGCGCTACATGGAATTGACGGATGATCGCGAGATCCCTCTGCTGCTTCCTTTTTACCGATGCTACCGCGCCCTGGTCCGGGGAAAGGTGGCGGCGCTGCGCCGGGATGACGCTTGGCCTCAGGCCGCGCGCTACTTTGATCTTGCCTACCGCATTCTGTGGCAGGAGTTTCAACCTTTTCTCGTCCTGCTCTGCGGCCTTACGGGAAGCGGCAAGTCTGCTCTGGCGGCCGAGCTGAGCCGTCGGTTGGGGTTGCCCGTGATTAGCTCCGACGCCATCCGCAAGGCCCTTGCCGGGTCTTCGGAGCGGCAAGATCGGCTCCCCTACGGAGAGGGGATCTATAGCCCCTCCATGACCAAAAGGACCTACGCCAAGATGGCGGAAGATGCCGGGGGGTTCATCTCCCAGGGGAAGGGGGCTATCCTGGATGCCACCTTTCAACGCCGGGCCCAACGGGAACGCATCCTGAGTTTGGCGGCAAAGTATCAGATCCCATTGGCCTTGATCCATTGCCAGAGCTCAGAAGAGGTGGCTCAGAAAAGGTTGAAGGGGAGAGAGGAAGAAGGGCGGGACCTTTCCGATGGACGGTGGGAGATCTACCGGCAGCAGAAGGCCGACTTTGAGCCGATCCAGGAAACCGCAGAGAAGATTTACCTCCCGTTGGATACCGAAGCCGCGCCCGAGCTGTTGGTTCGCCGCGCAGAGAGATTTTTGTTCTCTCGGTTGAAGAAGCGCTCGTAAGAGGCGCGGATCCGCTCGCGCCGCTTTTCGTAATCCTGGAGCAGGAGCTCGCCGGCGTTTTTCTTGAGCTGGTCCTTATAACCCAGGGCCTGGGCAACTCCCTGAAGCCTCTCCGTATCCCGTTCCAGGATATCGATCGACTGGTCGCGCTCCAGCCGCAAGCGATGGTCCAGTCGACGCAGGAAGAGATAGCCTTCGGAGAGGAGACGGTGCTCGCCCTTGGCGATGATCTTATGCTCTTCGAGCGACCTCAGGGCCTCCAGGGTTCCTTGAAGCCTTAGTCCGGGATGGCGATAGCCCTGGGACAGCTGAAGCATCTGGGTGAGAAACTCGATATCGACCATTCCTCCCCTCCCTTTTTTGAGGTTGAAGCGGGAGGAGTCTTCTCGGGCGAGCTCCCTTTCCATCCGCATCCTTAAATGATCAATCTCCGCGATCCCCTCTTGGGTGAGGCCTTTGCCATAGGCAAAATCCCGCGCCACGCCTTCCGCCTCTCTGCCGAGGCTTCGATCTCCGGCGACAAAACGGGCCTTGATCAGCGCCTGTCTCTCCCATAGTTGGGAGCTGGTCTGATGGTAATGGCGCAAGGCCTCCAGAGAGGTCACCAGGGGACCGAATCTTCCCGAGGGGCGTAGCCGCATGTCGATCTTATATAAGAGCCCTTCCTCGGTAGGGGCCGAAAGAAAGGTGAGGAGTTTCTGGCCTACCCTCACGTAATACTCGTGGGCATTCAGACGCCTGGAGACGCCTCCTTTGCTTTCGGCGTCGTCGGGGGCGTCGTAGATAAGGATCAGGTCCAGGTCCGAGTTATAATCGATCTCCTTCCCCCCCAGTTTTCCCATCCCAAGCACCGTGAAGCGCCCTTTGGGGATCTTGCCATAAGCCCTTTCTATCTCTTGCAGTGAGAGGGCCAGGGTCGCTTCGAGACAGGCTTCTGCCAGATCCGATAGCTGGCAGACGACCTCTTCCAGTCTTAGCTCTCCCCCCAGATCATGAAGGCCGATGCGCAGAAATTCCTCCGCCCGAATGCGCCGCATCCGGTTGAGCCGGCCTTCCAGATCCTCGGTCGCGCCTACGGCGCTCTCCAGCTCCTCCAGCATCTCCTTGCTGGTTTTTCGTAGGCGAGTGAGATCCACGCGGATCAGGCTGTCCAGCAGCTCGGGGCGCTTGAGGATGAGGTCGGTTAAGAATTGGCTCTGAGCGAAGAGGCTCAGGAGCAGGCGCAGGGTCTTGGGATTTTCTGCCAGGAGGGAGAGAAAGCCGGTGCGTGCCCCCACCCTATGGCTGAACTCGGCAAGGTGAAAGAGGGCCCGCTCCGGGGCGCCGGGCCTCAGGATCTCTGCCATCATCGCCGGGCCCAAGGTACGCATCACCTTGAGCCTCCTGGGACTGGGTGGGGAGTAGGGGGCGCCATCGCGCACGGCGAGGAGATGGTGGTATGCCCTTTGAGGGTCCGTGAAACCGAGCCTCTCCAGTTCCGGGAGGATCGTCTCTTCCTGATCCAGATCCCTCCAGATCTCTCTCCAGTGGGAGGTCTCCCCCGAGGAGATCTCCTTTTGGGCTCCGTAAAAAAGCTTATCGAAGGAGCGGCGCACGGAGGTAGTGATCCGGCCATAGGCCATCCAGAAGGGCCTCCTCTCGTTTCCCCGGCCTCCTCTGCGATAGCCCAGACGGCGGGCCAGGGCGATCTCTCCCTCCCCCTCTGGCACAGCGTGGGTTTGCGCCTCCTGAACCATTTGGATCTTGTGCTCCACGTCCCGTAGGAAGCGGTAGGCTTGACTCAAACTGCTCTTCTCTTTGGAGGGGATGAAGCCATAGCGGGCGAGCCGTGCCAATGCTCGAAGGGTGTTGTGCTCCCGAATGGCCGGCTCATGTCCGCCGTTGACGAGCTGGAGGGCCTGGGTGAAAAACTCGATCTCCCGGATCCCTCCGCGCCCCAACTTGACGTTCCTTTCCCGTTGCTTGGGGCTCAAAAGCTCGCGCTCGATCCTGAGCTTCATCTCCCTTAATTCCTCGACTGTGGTGAAGTCCAGGTAGCGGCGATAGACAAACGGCTCGACTTCCTTGAGGAACCGTCTCCCCAGATCCTTATCCCCAGCCACGGCCCTTGCCTTGATCAGGGCGGCCCGCTCCCAGCATTGACCCCACGACTCGTAATAGAGCAGGGCGGAGCTGAGAGATTGGACGATGGGGCCGTGGCGCCCGAGGGGCCGGAGCCGAAGGTCCGTGCGGAAGACGAATCCCTCCTCTGTGACCTCTCCCATGACCCGGGTGATCGTCTCCGCCAGGCGGGTGAAAAACTCGCGCGCGCCTATCCTGCCCTTGCGGCCACCCGCGCTCTCTCCCTCATTCTCCTCGTAGAGGTAGATGAGGTCTATGTCGGAGCTGAAATTGAGCTCCTCGCCTCCGAGCTTCCCCATGCCCAGGATGACAAAGCGGTTTTTGTCTTGCGTGCCTGGGAGGTGGAGCGGCCCAAAGTCCCTCTCCACCTCGGATCGAGAGACCTGATAGGCAACCTCCAGCGAGGCCTCGGCGAGGGCGGTCAGCTCTCTCATCGTCTCTTCCACGGAGGCGGCGCCGGAGAGGTCCCTCAGGCCGATGCGCAAAAACTCCCGCTGTTTGCGCCGGCGCAGACCCAGGGACAGCTCGTGAAGCGGGACGGTCTTTTTTACCAGCGGGGAAAGCTCGGCCACGTGATCCGAGGCGGTTTTCCGTGGCCGCGCCATTTGCTCAAGGAAGAGTTGGGTCCACTCCTTGCCTTCCCGGAGCAAGATATCGCTCAGGTAGGAACTGCCGCCCAGGAGTCGAAAGAGGGCCGGAGAGTAGTGGGAGGGAAACTCTTTGAGGGCGCTTAAACCTCCGGCCTCGCTCAGCCGGATGAGGTTGGTGCGGGCAAGGGAGGCAGAGGGGCTCTGCCGGATAAGCCGTCCGATCCTGTCTCGACGATGGGGAGGGAGTCCTGAGAGGATCTTACGCAGGTCATGGTCAAGAGGCATGAGAGACGGCGCACCTGATCATTCCAATGTCGGGGCGGTCTGATTCGGTTTTGTTCCTCTGCGCCTGGATCGGGCCGTCTGGTAAGGCCGGTGTCTCCTCCGGGTATATTCCTTGATGGCCCTCTCAGCCGCGGCAAAGACTCCGTGGATGGCGTCCCCCATCCGGGCCGCTTTTTTATGCCTTACGATCTGGGCATGAGGCAGGTGAAGGAACAGGCGGACCTGGTGGTTGCCGAGGAGATGGTGGCGGCTGGCGACCAGAGCCACCCGGACGCGCAGCACCTCGTTGGAGAATCTCTGAATTTTTTTCACCCCCTCATCGATCATCTCATGCCAGCGCGGCTCTACCTTGATACCCTGGGCTTCAATCTCGACGATCATCTCTCGCCTGCGGTTCCGGTTCAAGTCACAACCTCCTGTTTTAGGTGTGCTGGGTTTAGGGATGCCTCAAGAACAATGCCACGGCCAGTGGTGGAAAATCCCTAAGCCGGCTCCTTATTCTAGCAGAGGTCCCTTAAGCTTGGGAACGGCTTCCCTCCTACGCGACCCTTTCTACTCTCTCCCTCATATCCTGACAGCCGATGCAGAACTCAGTGGCCGGAAAGGCATCCAGGCGCGCCTTTTCTATCGGCTGATGACAGGCCCGGCAGAGCCCATAAGTCCCGGCCACAATCCTGCCCAGCGCCATGGCGATTCTTTCCGTCTCCCGGAGATAGGTGTCACTGAGACGGTCCAGGAGCCGGATCTCGTTTTCATCCCAGGCCTGATCGATCCAGTCCCGATGCCTTCTCCCCACGATCTCCTCACATTCCTTTCCCATATGCTCAACCGTAGTGAGGATCTGCTGCTTTCGCCTCTCCAGCTTCTCCTGGTATCTCCTTAACTTGATCGTATCCATGGCCTCTCCTTTCCTGCTTTTCCATTCTCAGTTCTGTGGTGGAGAGGGAGCAAAAATTGTGCCCACACCTCAACCAGAGTTCCCCTGCCTGGCGATGATTTTTTGGGGGGGGAGGGGGAGGTGGTTTCGCAACTTTGGGACGGCGCACCGGATTCCCTCCCATTTGTGAGAACGGGTGTTGGAGACAACAGGGCTAAGCGGCGGGAAAGTCATGTAACCTCCTGGGTTCCCTTCAGCCGTTTATTGGCATGGAATCTGCTCGTTCTTTATTTGTCGATCGTTGCCGGGACTGGAGCGACGGCTTTCTCAAAATTAGGGTGGCGCCTGTGCCAGGAGGAAGAAAATATGTGCCGGTCGGTGAGAAAGTACACCACGGCATATAAAAAATTTGAGGATCCCGCATGATACTTCGGATGGTCGAACTGGAGACGGTGATCCAGGTATTCATAGTGACCGGCCTGCTTGTCTTTCTCGTAATCGGGGTCTACGCCTGGACGCTCGGGAAGGTCATCAGGGGATTTCGGTGTGGGGTCAAAAACAGGTTCGTATTAGCCACGTTCCTCGCCAGTCCCTTCTGCAATGCCTACGTCGATGTGACCTCCTGTTCAGCCTTTGGAGAGGGGGAGCCCTTCGATTGCGGCAAACGGTGCCTGGGGCAGCGGATCTAGCGGCCCATCGCTCTGAGGAGACTGTCTCCTTTGGAGACGGGCACGAGGAGCCGACGGCTTCTTCGAGCGGGATGCAACTGATGGACCTCGGCCTGGGGACGTTGCGCCAGCTGCGTCTTCTTCCAGCGTAGCAAACCCCGACGCAGGTAATCGGGATTTAACCCTAAGACCTCACAGATACCTTTAAAGGAAAATAGCCCATGGCCAGTTTCTTTCGAGAGCCATTCTTCTGCCTCGCGGAATAGCCTTTCCCCCGTTTCATCCTGCGCCAAAAGATACTTTTGGAAGCAGGCGATGGCATCTTCCAGCACTGCAAACACGAGTCTCTTCTCCGGCTGCATGTAAGTCTTTCTGCGGAAGATCTCCGAATACTCGGCCGAGAGAAGCTCGTCAGGCTGAAAGGGTGAAGCCATTTTCCCCTCCTCCGCCTGCTCTACCAGATATTTGGCACATCTGGGGTGTCGCAGGGATCCGCCAAAAGGGCACCACACCCACAACCCTCCTTCCTATGGGGGTTGTTGAAGACAAGGCCAGCCTCCATCAAACCTTCCCGATAATCGATCTCCATCCCGTTCAGATAAAGAGAGCTTTTGGGGTCAATCAAGAGCCGCGCCCCCTCCTTCTCGAGGATCCGGTCCCCGGCCCGCGCGCAGTCGAGATCTAATTGGAACCGGAGGCCCGAGCCCCCTCTCCCAACCACTTTGACACGCAAGGCGTGCCCCGGTCTACTGACAGCAAGGATCTCTCTGATTCTCAGAGCAGCCCGATCGGTCATAGTGATGCCAGCTTCCATACGATCGTCCCCCTTCTTCTTTTGCTTCCAAGTAGAAGGAGCAAAGTTTGTGCCAGAAGACGAGCTTATTTTTCGTGGAAAAGTTCGTTTGATTTTCTCAGGGTTGAGAAGAGGGCCCGAGGGAATCGCAAGAGTGGGAACCTTCTCACTCCCGCCGATCCGTCCCTGGAAGACTCTGCGCCGCGCGGAGAGAGAGGGCTCGCGCCCGGTAAAGGTCCGCGCACTGAATGCAAAGCCCGTGTGAGGGATGCCAGCAGGGAAAGTCCCGATGGATTTGAGCGGTTACCTCCAGGGGCAGCCCTTCCGGCTCTGGCACGAAGCCATAGGTTACAAAGCCGCAAAGAGGGCAGCGGCTTCCCGGAGCGGGCAGGGCCGGTGCGGAGGCCAGGGATCCTTTGGGGTCACAGGCAAAGGTGAGAAGCCCAGCATGGGTATGTGGCCCTGCGTCAAAAAAGCGGCCGAACACCTGCCCGATCTCTTCCCCAAACATGGGAAAGGCCCGGCTGAAGTCGACCAGACGCTCGGCCCTGGCGGACTCAGGCGCCCGGCCGCATCGCACCAGGCGGCCATCAATCGTGGCATCCCAGAGGGCGCGGTAGCGATCCCTGAGCAGGCGCTGGGGACTGGGCCCGTCTTCGGCTCCCGGTAGTGCCGGCTCATAGCCAAAATGCGGATCGAGCATGTCGGTGATGTGGTAAAGCTCGCGACGGAGAAAAGGGAGCAGCGCCGCCGGGTCTAAGAGAGATTCCGGCCTCAAGAGAATCTGCACGGTGCGACTCTCCTTTCCGCTCACTCCTTCGTTGGAAGAAAC
>Ga0184640_10000209_pt1 | contig 14446 bp, 13 predicted proteins | sample PLM31_200_b2_FD_133161 | JGI IMG/M metagenome (GOLD analysis project Ga0184640, IMG submission 133161) | Groundwater sediment microbial communities from an aquifer in East River, Colorado, USA - PLM3-1_200_b2 | ecosystem: Environmental > Terrestrial > Soil > Riparian zone | place: USA: East...
AGTCCGCGTTGAACAGTCACCGTTTGACCCTAAACTGCTCTAGCTTCGCGCCGATCTCGTAATGTCTGCCGGTCAAAGCCAATTCCGCTTCGTGCTGATTTTCTTCGGTCCAGTCGCCCAAAGAGTACCCGAACCAGGGATATTCCGGTTTGAGCTCCGGCAGTTTAAGCTCGCGCCAAATTTCCGCCGCTTTTTCCATGAAATCCCGGCGCGGCAACGACACCGGCGGAAACGGTTCTTTCAGCGTGGCATCGACTAGCATATAAGATTCTTTCCCCACTGCGTCAGGCCGCGTCAAAATATCTTCCTTGGGAAACGGCGGCGCGTGGCCATGCGACATTTCAGGGAGAAACTCGATATCATCGGGAAAAGTCGCGCGAAAGCACAATGCCCAAAAGATGCCGTTTAAATTCTCAGGGTCGATATCTTCATCAACTGCTATGGTGATTTTGCCGACGCCACCGTGAAACGTAGCCGCCGCTCGCAAAGCCTTTTGAATTTGCTCTTTGGATGATTTCTTAACCTGGAGGATAACCAACTTGCGGAGATTAACCAGCGCTTCGTGCATCACCACACGCACGACATTCGTAAGCCCGCAATCGACTTGCAGATGGCGCAAAAACAGCGTGTCATAGCCGACCTTCTTGATCGTGCTGCTCTCGCTCGGAGTCACCTGGCTCATGATACCGGTGAGATTCATGTCTTTTCTCATAGTCACGCAGGTAACATCCATAAATGGACTCAGTTGGCGCGGATGCATATAGCCGTGCGACTCGCCAAAGGGTCCTTCCGGCTCGAGAAAGTCCGTCGGCAGCCGTCCCTCGATGACCATCTCAGCATCGGCCGGGACTTCCAGATCGACGGTTTTGCATTTGACCAGTTGGATTGGCTCGCGTGCCAGGCCGCCGGCCACTTCGTATTCGTCCTGACCGTAGGGGACTTTTTGCACGCAGGCGTAGGATACTACCGGAGGACAGCCGACAATGATCGCCGCTTCAAGCGGAATTCCTTTCGCGCGGCATTTTCTCCAGTGGATGACGGCGTGCTGCACCGCCCCCAGGCTGATGCCCAAGCGCGTTCGACTCTTTACCTGAGAGCGGTAGTTGCCAAGATTTCTAACGCCCGTCTCCGGATCTTTGGTGACCCAGTGCGACCACGTGAAATAAGGGCCGTTGTCAAAGCCAGGGGTTGAGATAGGCACCGGTATCGCGTCAAAGCCCTTGTCAGTATGTGCCAAGGTTTGTTGGTCCAGCACAACCTCATGCACGGGGCCATCGCCGACCATGAGGGGCGCGACGGGAGCGCTCAAGGCACGCTGCCATTTTTCCAAGATTTCGTGGTCATCCCGGCATTCCAAGCCAACGGCATAAATCTGACGCGAAGACGCTAAGACTCCGAGTGCAAAGGGGTGCGCATATTTCTTGCCGCTCGAATCGACGATGTTCTCGAAAAGCCAACCCTTTCTCTGGTTCTCGGTAAGTCCGCCACGAAACTGCCAGCGCACCAACGGGAATAGTTCCGTGTCCTTGTTGATCGGACGAGTCACGCGCTGCAATAAATTTTCACTTTCGAGCGCGCGCAGGTGGCCTCTTAGGTCACGATATTTTTTCATGCACGCTCACCCAGCGCTTCGCCGTAGCGTTCTGCCGTTCTCTTTTCCAACTAAGCGCGACTCCCCGGAGAACTCGCGGGCAAGCCGCTGCACCTGCATGCCGATGCGATGGATGCCGTTGCGTTTCATTCGGTCGACGGGACCGATGACGGCGATGCTGCCGACGACGCCGCGTTCGCCGGCCAACGGCGCCGCGATGCTGCCGGTATCGAGATCTCTTTCCCGTAAACTCACAGCATACCCGCGCGTTTTGATCTCGGCGATCCTGGCAGAAATTTCCTTCCGAGTAACCGGAATCGCGGCCGTTGGGGCGTTGATCTTGTTGGCGCTAATCACAGCCGACACTTCCGCTTCGGGAAGCGTAGCGAGGATGGCGAGCGCCGATGCACCGACGAAAAGCGGCCGGATGATGCCGGTTCCGGAGAACGTTCTAGTGTCATGAGGGCTATCCCACCGCTCCACGGTCACACAGGATTCGAATCCGTATCTTTCGCAATAGATCGCCGTTTCGCCGGTTGCCTTGACGAGTCTCTCCAAGTAAGGCAAAACTCGATCGCTCAAGGTGAAACTTTTGCGAAACCCTTCCGCGAACTTCAAGCATGCGGGACCTAATGCGTAGCTTCCGTTGTCGCCGATGTTTTGCACTAGGCCGCCGACACAAAGGCTCTTGAGCAACCTATACGTCGTGACTTTGTTCAGGCCGACGGCCTTCGCTACGTCTTTGAGCGCCGTGGGCCGGCCTAGTTTGGTTAGCGTGTCAACACGATTCCGATAGCGCGGAGAACCGAGTTATTCATTTCATTATTTGCAACTTAGTTTCTTTATTTGTCTGCCCTTCCGTACGCCAACCGTAAACGACAGTCAAGCAGAATGGGATGCTTTGTTGATGAAAAGTCATTCTCATTGGATAACCAGCCGGCGAATCTCTGAAGACGATCAGACCGTCAATTCCAAAGCTTGAAACTCGCGCGTATCAATGCGGGTCGCAGTACGTTTGATTTCGCATTGGTTCAGGTGAACGACAGCAGCCCTTCGTAGACTCTAGCGATAACGTTATGAGGGGAAAATCAAGTCGATTGTAGGATTATCGGCGGTGCCTCGTCGGGGTGCTATTAGCTCCACTTTTCATAATGGCGTGGGCCGCGTCCGGGGACGCACAAGTCCGGTCTCAGCGAGTACTTGTGGTGGCATTTTAAGCGCAGCCTCTTCACCCAATACGACAGAACGGCAGCTCGCGTTTTCGACGAGACCGATGACCGTGCAGGGAGCCCTTCGATGTGTCGGCGTTACTTTTGGCGACAGCGCTTACGGTATAGTGGTCGCTCCGAGCTTCCCTTTTTATCAACCTAAACTACTCCTCGACTGCGATGAAGCGGCAAGGCGAAGCTCCTCCCTTTTTAATCAAGAGCGGCAGCACGATCATCTTAACTCGATTCTGCTTAATCTCATCGCAGTCGACCAAGCACTTGCAACCAGCCATCGCCTTCTTGATTAGCGCGCCATAGCTGCTCGGGTGCGGGCTGCCATGCCGATGCGCACCTAAATCGATTACTCTTTCCCGGGCTTCGGCCGATGGCCACGGTTTCGGATGCGGGACCAACGGGGTCTCGCCACGGAACCAGTTGTTGCCCTGCACGCTGGGTGGATTCACCAGACCGCAATCGGTCATGAACAATCCACTACCCATCTCGTCCATCTTTTTCGCCAACAGCGCGGCCGCATCGAAGTGAATGCTCGGAGTTCTCTTATAGTAGTCGATGCCAAGCTCGTAGGCGCGCTTGCGCGTGCCCCAGCCCGTGCGTAGCAGCACTTCGTCGCCGTTTTTGTAGTCGCCTCGTTCGATCGCCGTCTCCATCTCGTCGGGCGTGATCTCGTGCCCTTCCGGTGCTCTAATGTCGAGAATTACGGTATCCCGGAGAATCAATTTTTCGAGCGGTATTTCATCGAGCAACCATGAAAATTTTGGGTCAGGCTGGAGCGGCGTCGGATCGAAGGGGTTGCGCTGATGCGGCACCATGAACGGACTGCCCGTTTCTCCATCGAGCTTCATGCGCGTCATGCGCATACCGTGTTTGTCGTAGTACATATACTCGTGCAGCCGCACGGGAGAATTCGTAAAAGGCAAAATTTCCCCGTACCCCGCACCTTCCCAGATCGGCATCGTCAAATCGATAAGTTTCATCATCAGTCCTCCAAAGCTACGACTCGGCACGTTGAAGCCACGCCGCGCACAACCTTCAACGGCGACACAATTATTTTGATTTTGTCTTTCTTGATCTGCCCGCAGTGAACCAACTTCCGCACAGTTATGATGCCCGCGCGGGCAAGTTCCATCTCTGCGGCAAAATCTTTTTTCGCTTTCTCGCCGTCGTAAAGGTGCAAGTACATGCGCGCCTCGGCGGACTCCGCCGCGGGGATCGGCAGCATGGAACACCACTCGGGGATAAGGTGTTTATCCGGCCAGCCGACCAGCGCCGTATCGACCAACAACAAGTCGCTTTGGTTCTCATTCATTCGTTTCGCCAAGTACTGTGCTGCTTCCAGAGATAAGTGCGGGCTGCCGAGGAGATAAGATTCTCGATAAGGCTTGTCGCCCCAACCTGTCGCGATCAGAATCGCGTCTCCGTTCGCAGGTCGAGCCGCATCGAACGCCTTTTGAACATCCGCTTTGTTTATCTCTTCGCCCTCCGACTTAGCGATGCTGACCACAGTGGTGGGCCGCAAAACCAATTTATCGACCGGCACTTCATCGAGCCGCGCGGTCTTGCGAAACGCTTCGAACACCGAAGGCAGCGTCAGGCACGTGCCCGAGTCGCTACCGATAACCATTCCCTTTTCTTGATGATTCTTGGGTCCGAGAAAAAACTTTACTGATGTCGGCAAGACATCGTCCGGCATCCATTGATGATTCAATGGCATCGTCAATTCAAGGAATTTCATAATCCTCCCATCCTAGCGATTGAAATTTTCGCCCTTTCTTAAATGAATGTTGATCTCATTCTGCATGACGCAAAAGGTTACATGGCCAAAACCCGCATCCGGTCAGCGGGCAGTTCCACCCAGACATGCTGCCCCTTTTTTAATTCTGCCACGTACGGGCTTGTTTCCGCGATGATGTGAAATTCTCCGCTATCGATTTCGTATCCCACTCGGTTTCCCGTAAATACCGCGCTCTTCACCGTACCGGGGACGAGATTGTCGCGCGCCTCGCCCTGTTCCGTATGGACCATTACGGCTTCCGGCCGAAACATCACAGAGACCGGCTGACCCGCCTTTATACCCGGCGGCAGCGGACAGCGAAGCGGTCCGAGGGAAGTCTCCACACGGCCGGAATCATTTGGCTCGTTCGACAAGGCGCGCCCTTGAATCACATTGGTCGTACCAACAAATCCCGCGACGAATAAATTCGCCGGCTCTTTGTAGATCTCCATCGGCGCGCCCAGTTGGACGACCTGCCCGCCGTGCATGACCGCGATGCGGTGCGATAAGACCAGCGCCTCCTCCTGATCGTGGGTGACGTACAACGCGGTGAGCTTCAATCTCTCGAAGAGATCGCGCAACTCATGGCGCATCTCCACCCGGAGCTTGGCGTCCAGGTTGCTCAAAGGTTCGTCGAAAAGCAGCAGCTCCGGCTGAGCCACCAAAGCTCGCGCCACAGCCACGCGCTGCTGCTGCCCGCCGCTCAGCAGCGAGGCAGGACGTTTTCCTAGCTCGCCCATCTGAACGAGCTGCAAGATTTCTTTTACCCTTTGGGCGGTTTCACTTTTTGTTAGCCGATGCCGGCCATGTGTGAGCGGGTAACCGACATTCTGCGCAACGCTCATATGCGGCCACACGGCATAGGATTGGAACACCATGCCGATTTCTCTCTCATGAACCGGAACCAGCAAACCTTTCTTGCTCGAGAAAACCGGCTTATCGTTGATCCAAATCTCTCCAGAGTCGGGAATCTCCAAACCCGCAATACATCGAAGCGTCGTTGTTTTGCCGCAGCCGGAAGACCCCAACAGCGCGAAAAACTCGCCCGTCTTTACCTCGAAGGAGACGTCGCGAACCGCGTCAACCTTGCCATCTCCGGTAACGAAAGCTTTATTGAGTCCCTCTACGCGTAACATTGAGACAAAACCCTTTTAGCGTCGTTAAGTAGATTGCAGCGCACGCTTTTCCCAGTACTCGCTCCTAAGGCATGAGAGCCTGGAGAGCCTTTCTGACCTTGTCGCGCTGCCCGGCGACGATCTCCTCTGGAGTCCATTCCAATATTTTCGCCGTCGGCATGGCTTTGAGCGTTTTCGCAAGCTGGGAGCGTGGATCAACAAAAGTGCCCTCGCCGTTTATCCGCTCAACCAGCGGCAACCCGTCCTCTAAAATAAAAGCAAGATAGAGCAACGCCAGGTTCGGGCTCTTCGCACCCTTCGGAATCGTCAGACCGATCGAGCCGACGATCATCACATCCTCGAATAATTTGGTCTGGATCGGATAGCCTTCCTTCCTCAAACCTTCAGTGCCGCCGATATTAGCCGTCGCCGCCGCCACTTCTCCCAGGGCCACAGCCATGCGCACGTCGCCGCTGCTGCGCTTGATCAGCGGCTTGTTGGCGAGAAGCATTTGCAGAACTTTCTTCTGCTTCTCTATATCCCAATACCCGTGGATCGCCATATCCGCGAGCGGGCTGGCGGGCCCGATGGTATTGATAGCAAAGTTGCCTTTCCATTTCGGGTCGGCAAAGCCCTTGCCTTCGGCAAATTCTGCGTAGGTCCGCGGCAATTGATCGGCGCTGGTTCTCTTCGTATTGTAGACAATGCCTGATGCCAGCGTTGTCACGTCCACCGAATAGGGACGTTTCCACGCCGCGACGTTTTTGAGAACTCCTTCGACCCCCTTAAACTTTGGGCTGAAAATCTTGACCAGCGGAGTATCGATATCCTCGAAAAGCGCGAGCCTCTCAGGCCGTCCTGCGATGTCGCTCGCGCCCGCATAAAGCAGGTCGGCGTCGACACGCCCCACTTTAACTTCAGTCAGGAACCTAAGTATTGAATCGGGATTGGTGACGGGTGTCAGACTCACGCGCGGCGTGAAGCCGAAGCGCTTCTTGAAAGCCGCCTCGAACTGTTCTCCCAGGCCTCGTTCGCCCGGCACTTCCCACCACAGGCGCAACTCTCCTTCTTTCTTGGCTCGGTCCAATATTTCCTCATAGGTCTTTCCGAATACCTGAGCCAATGCAGGCATTGCGGCGAGCAAGAGAATCCCGAAACAAAGCACCCCTGCAAAAAAATGTTTCCGATCATCGATCTTCATGTTCACTCCTTTGTCGACTGCTCGTTTTTTCAATAATGACTCTAACCGACTTCCCAACCCGCCTTTTTTCTCTGTCGTTGATCCACGTAGCGCGCGGCGATCGTCACGAAAACAAATCCGCACATGTAGACAGTGCCAAGCGCAGCCGTGCCTGAGATATCAGGAACATTCCACAAAACCCACATCGCCGAAGGCAATACCATATTCCGACCCGTCATTAGAAAGATCGCGAAAGTAAAATCTCTCAGCGTAGCGGAAAATGCCCATAGCCAGCCATTCACCACCGCGGGCAAAACCAGAGGCACGGTGACCGTGCGTAGGGTTCGAGCCGTGGTCGCGCCGGTGACGTGCGCCGCTTCCTCCAACTCCTTGTGCAGTTGCAGCAGCGCCGCGCTCAACACGCGGGTAGTGAAAGGCAGGTGGGCGATAATATGCGCGATGATCAAAACCCAGATACTGCCGTGGATCGGCGTCATGACATAGATCAGGAAGAGCGCGAGCGCCAGGACAACGTTGGGAACGCCCATGGGCGTTATCGCGAAAATTTCAACCCATCGCATCTTCCGTTTTACCGAGAGCCAACTGGCGCAAAACGCGATAAAGACCGCGAGCGTCGGCGCGATCATCATGAGCGTCAATGTGTTCGTCGCGCTTTGCTGCACCAGCGGATTGGCCAGCGTGCGGAAATAGCTTTGCAGGCTTACCTGGCTCAACGCTTCGAAAGAAGGCGCTTGGTAAACTTTCACAAGGCTCGCCCAAACCAAGATCAGCATCGGCATGGCGTAGCAGGCAATAACAATCATCACAAACGAAAACGCGATGTATTTCCAACGGCCTAACTTGAGCTGGCGTGGCCTGAAGGATTTCCCGGTGACGACGCTGAATTGATCTTGCTGGCGGGTTAGCCAGAAATAGACTCCCATCAGCGACAGCGCGAGCAGCAGCAAAACGACGCCGAAGGCCGCCGCCAGACCGTACAAAGGAATGCCGTCTTCCGCCTTGGTTAATAAATAGATGTGCACGCTGAGCACGCGGATTCCGCCGGGCACACCGATCGCAAGCGCGGTTTCCATCACCTGGACCAATACCATTCCGAAGTAGATCACAGCAGATAAGAGACCGGGCAATAAAAGCGGCAGCGTCACCTTGCGCAGCACCGTGAACGCTTTACTGCCCGACGTTTGTGCCGCTTCTTCAAATTCGGGGTTCATCTGTCGGAACAGCGGGCTCAGCATTAAAAACGCGTTGTTGCTGAGCCCAATGCCCGTGACGAAAATCATTCCAGTCATCGTGTAAATATTGAGAGGCCCGCTTGCCCCTTCCAGGCCGAAACCTTGGCGCAGCAAATGATTTATCCATCCGAGTCCCGGCGACAAAAGCAGCACCCAACCGAATGCTTTCAGCATCGTCGGCACCGCGAGTGATACAAGCATCGCTGTGTATATCGCGGAACGAAACGGTATATCAGTCCGCTCTACCAAAAAAGCTATGATCGCGCCCAAGGTAAGCGACAAGAAAAGTGCGCCGGCACCGTAAATGGCGGTGTTCACCAATACTTTAACCATCCTTGGGCTAGAAACAATCGTTGCAAAATTTTCGAGAGACATACCTGGATCGAGGGGAAGAGCGGACGGGGGACGAAGACTAGTAATGAATAATACGACCAGCGGAGATCCAAGTAGAAGAACGACTACAGCCGCAATGACGCTTGTCAGCAGCCGGCCTTGCGCGTTAAATCTGGCCGAACTATCCACCAATTTTCTCCGTTTCTAAAGGGCCGAATACGTCAAAGTTTAGTTTTAGTTCGAAAAACCGCCGACAGTCCTGGTGCTATTGGTTAAGGCAGTCACCTATCTTTTATTGGCTTGAGCATTCGGTGAGATCTCAAATTTTCGGAGTTATATATGAACGCGTGGGCTCATCCAAAAAACTCAACGCTTTATTTCTACTACTGCAAAAGATCAAAGTAAATCTATCGACGATATCCCAGCTAGTAGGAATATGCGGGCATTGGTGGTCTTTGTGCTCATACAGCTTATCGTTTGTAATATGGTCACTCGCGGTACCAAAATGTTTCACTTGAATAAGCGGGTATCCCTAGCGCCAATCGTCCACATGCACGAATCTTCATGAGCAGGCGACCCGCTGGTGGCTTGACATTAGCAACGCCTTATTTTAGATGCGAGGACGACAGGCATGCGCCAGTTCAGTCGCATATTAGAAAAAGAAACTAACACGAAAAAGTGTCACGAGTATAAAGGCGCAGCGACGGCTCAGGGCATCGCTCTCGATCATTTGGGAAAAGCCGCACGACAAATCCTTGCACTCACCGGAACCCTTCTCGGCGGCTACAGTTCAAACCTTTTCTATCTCCTATTCCGTATCTCTCCGGACATACGGAAGGATTTTAAGTTCCGGGATATTAAGAGGTGGATGGAACTCTACGGTGTCCTGGAGAAGATCACTTATGTTTCAAATGAGGATGAAGGAAGGGCGAGCCTGAAGAAAGCCCAGGAGGTGCGCTGGCATGAACGACCGGGAATCTCTCCGGCGCTCATACCAGAACTTTTGCCGAGGGCAATTTTCTTAAAGCTCGCTGACCTGAATATCGCTCTCCCACCCTATCGTGAAATAGCCCACGCTATCGACATGGAGCCGGCCCAGAACGAAGCCTACCGCTCATTTCAGGAGGAACTTCTCACAGAACTAAGAGCTGCACTTTACCAGGGCTCGAAGCGACTTCTAGGAATTTATCTGCAGGCACTACTCGGCTACTCCGACAGCCCGTGGGTCCACGAATCCATTAAAGACAAAAACAGCGGTCGCGTATTGGCCGAATCGACTCCCCTCCCAGAAAAAATACGCTATCCCAAAGAGAAAGAACTTTTACGGATCTGCGCGGAAGCAAAACGAGATCGAAGGAAGACCGTGGTCTACTGCGTTCACACAGAAACCCGGGACATTACGGAGAGACTCACCAAAATTCTCGGCGAGGCGGGACTTGAAACCCAAGTGCTTAAAGCCGCAAAGGTAAAGGCAAGTGAGCGAGAGGAATGGATCAACTCATTCAAAGGTGATGTTCTGATCACCCATCCGAGAAACGTTCAGACCGGTCTTGATTTAATCCAGTTTCCTGAGGTCGTCTGGTACCAGCAGGACTATTCCGTTTACATCTTGCGTCAAGCTTCCAGAAGATCGTGGCGAATCGGTCAGAAAGAACCAGTAAATGTCCACCACCTCTATTACAAGGGAACCATCCAGGAGAAAGCCATAACCCTGAACGTCAAGAAACTGCGTACGGCACTTCTAACCGAGGGAGAACTCACGGATGGAAACTTCCTGGAACAAATCGAAGAAGATGGCCTGGTAGCCCTAGCAAGGACGATCATCAGCCGGGCGGAAGAGAAAATTTCTCTCGAAAGCGAGCTTGGTAAACTCAGGGGCTTCGAAGAGGAAACCGACATGATTCTTCCAGGGGATACCAACCTGGAGGCAATCGCTGTCGAGGCTTTCCCTGAACGAACCGATGAGCCCACTCAAAGCGAAGTTTTGAATAACCGAATTGAACCGGGACGGGATGCCGTTGCCTGCACAGAGACCCTACGGGAATCGATTACCAAGAGAGACGGAACAAGATCCCAAAGCCCGACTCAGCTCGTCTTGTTTGCTTACGTATCCTAATAATCATTTGCCCATTTTCGTCAGCACAAGCCGATACGATCGCCAGACTTTTTCAACGTAAGCGCGCTGTCGAAAGTTTTCCGGAGAATGGTAGAGACCTACCCCCTTCCACCAGCTTCCACTGGCACGAACGCAGTGCTCAAGAATCTTCGCGCCGACCAGAACGTTTAATTGAGGATCGAGAAGCTCGGACTTGGAAAGACCGAACCGGTTTCCCCAGTAACTCCAATTGACCTGCATAAGGCCAATATCGACATTGTCGCCTGATCGTTTGAGTAGCCCCACGGCTTCGTAGATTGAGGACGGAAAGAAAGAACGTCCTGAAACGTTGAGCGCGTGGGGTTGAAAACCGCTTTCGACGTGGCTGATCGCAAGTAAGAGTTCAACCGGGATTCCAGTCGCCGCAGACGCGCGCATGTACACATCCGGCGAGAACCCCCAGCAGTCGGTTCGTATCAGTAACAAAATCAAAACTAAACTGAGTCTCATCTATCGATTCTAGGGCAATGAGCGCTCAAGAAAGACCAGAAAATGGAACCAAATAATAACGGCTTGAGAACAGTTTTTTATAATTATGGAGGACAAACGTTATGATCAGTCAGGAAGAGGCGAAGGATTTCATCCGGCGTTACCGGGAGGTCATTCTAGAAACGCCCTATGGAGAGATTCACGTCTGCGGCAGCAAGGAGGTCTATGAGGAGCTCATCGGACAAGGCAAACTCGCTTTTAGTCCGATTGAACTCCTCCAGCTGCAAAAAGCCACGGAGAACGGCTCCCTGGAGACCATCGTAAAAATCAAAAGCTCGGTACCCGGAGCGAGAATCAAAGACATCATTCCGGTTGAGAAGAAACCGGAGACCACACAGAAACAGAGCTAATTTTGCTCGGCATCATCGGAGGTTTATATGGACAAACCTTTTCTTCAAACACTGAATTTATACCGCAGCAAAAGCGCGCTTCAAATCAGTCCGAGTCCGGAACTGGCTCTGGTCTTTGTAAGCCTAGCGCCGGTCATCCCAGGGATGGAAAACAAGATGCCGGATAAGAACACCAAGAAATATCTCTGGGACAAAAAACTCACGGCGAGTTTCAACTTTGAAGGGGCACTAGAAGTCGCAGCCGCGGCTGCTGCGCTGGCGGAAGGGAAAGAATCCCTTGTCGCTGATTCCAAAGGGACTCTGCCCTCTTGGTACCGCGATCCGGCAAAGTGCGGCCGGGACGGCAATGCCAAGATCATCGGCTTTTACCGGCCAAAGGACCCACCTAATGGTTCGAAGGTTCGCTATTTCCTAGGAATCACGGAGAACAACAAGAGCAAGGATGGGCAAAAGATCGGTATTTCACTCGAATATCCAGACCTCTTCAAAATCGCCCGCGTGATGGAGGAAGCCGCGTTAGCAATCCTCGGATGGCGAAAACAGATCGAGGAAAGATGTGATACCAACGGTCATGCATCCCCTGGAACATCCGATCCTCATACCTCCGATACTCCGGCGGCCAACGCCAAATCCACAGCTATGGCTAACGGGACGGCGCAACAAAGCGAAGTGTTCTGATTCGGCGAATGGAATTCCTAGTGAAGCACAATGTTCCCGATCACCACGAATCTCAAACCTATTACAACTCCGTGGGCAACGTATGCGATAATTAGCACGAACGTTCTCATCCATCTCATCGTTACCTGGAACACCAACTTGGTGATTCCAAGCGACGTTGCTCGCACCTTGGGATTCGTCCCAACTTTATTCGGCAATCTTTCCACGTCACACAGGTTAGTCATGTGCATATTTCTGCATGGAGATCTCATTCATTTGTCAGGAAACATGGTTTTTCTGCTGGTTTTCGGACGACGGGTGGAATCGGAATTCGGCGTCATCAACTTTCTGGCATTTTACATGACCACAGGCGTTACTGCGTGTTTGGGTCACGCCATCGTGGAATCCGAATCTACTAAACCTCTCATCGGTGCCAGTGGCGCGATCAGCGGCGTTCTAGGTGCGTTCTTAATCGCCAATCCAAGAGCACGGATCACTTTGGTGCTTGATCCGACGCTGATCTTTTTCTTGCATCGACTTACAGTTCGGATTCCCGCCTGGATTTTCTTGCTCGGGTGGTTTCTTTTGCAGCTTGGACTGGCGCTGAGACCGCGGGCATCGAATGTAGCTTTCTGGGCGCATGTCGGAGGATTTGCGGGCGGAGTGATCTCGGCAATTGCGATTTACCCTTACTTTTCCAAGCAAGCGCCCTGATATTTCCAATGGTGACTATAAAATTAGGCAAACTTGGTCTTTTGTTTTCCACATTTCGTGATCCCTGGAGTTTTTTTCAACTGATAGAATCGTGATCGTCAGCGGACATCCTTTTACGAAAAAATATCTGCAGCAGCAAAAAGGAATTGGGCAACATGGATAAATTACAGACGGCTAAAGAAATTTCGGCTCTTCTCAAGATTAGCGAGGCTACCGTCCTGCGGATGGCATACTCAGGAGACCTTCCGTACATACCTCTCAGGACTGGGAAGAGAAAAAAACTGATTCGGTTTGATCCTGTGATAGTGCAGAGATGGTTAGAAAAAAGGGTAAACAAAGTCCGCGTTGAGCCGTAAAAGGCGAAGATCTTCTATGTCCGCCCGGATTCGTCATTGACTTATTATGCATGATGCCACTAAATCTGCTGGACGCGTAAAGCCGCAAAAATCAGAACCAAGGCTATAGCGAAAAGATATGAGCCAGACGTTTGAACGTATCGAAAAACATCTTTACAAAAGGCAATATCAGACGACCAGTGGGGACTGGAGCACCATTTTTTATGCGAGGTTTACCGACTTCAAGGGAAAACGGAGAATGTTTCCTCTGGGATCGGATCTGAAAACCGCCAGAGGGGAACTGAAAGTCCTAGAGGCGCAAAACATAAGGCGAGAGGATTTCGGCAAGGATAAGCTAATCGAAAAAAGGACGGGCGCAATGACCCTGGCCGAATGGGGCGAAAAGTATCCTCACCAGCAAGGCGTCAAATACAAAAGGTCGCTGAACGAAGAAAAAGGGATGATACGGTTGCACTTAACCCCGTTCTTTGGCTCGACGCCTCTGACACAAATAACACGCGAAAGTCTTATCAGGTACATCGACAAGCGGATGGGCGAAACGACCCTTCGGCAGGGCAAAGCGTCCAAGAAAAGTGTCGCACGCGGCACGGTCTCGAATGAGATTTCCTTACTGCGCAGGATGCTGAGGGTCGCCGCGAGAGAAGGCTACCAGGTCTCCACGCCCTCGTTTGAAGACCTGATAATGCGGGTTAAAAAGGGTGGGCGCGCGCTGACGGTCGAGGAGCGGGCGAAGGTCCTCGCAGTCTATCCGAAATGGCTAGCGCGACTCGCAGAGTTCGCCACCGAGACGTGCCTAAGCGAGGGTGACTTGCTCAGACTGACCGATGCAATGATAGACCGGAAATTTCGAGTCGTGGTGCCGGAAGGCGGTAGGATGAAGACGGAAACTGAGCAGGCGTCGCCGCTAACCGACCGGGCGCTGGAGATACTGAATGAAATTGGCAGGGAGAAGCGGAGCGGCGCGGTAGTCGCCAGCGTGAACGGGCTGATATTCACGCGCGACGACGGAAGACCGATAACTAGAAGCATGATAAGCGACGCCGTTCAGAAGGCCGTGCGCGAAGCTGGCGTCAAGAAGTACCGCTTTCACGACTATAGGAACACGGCCTTGACGGACTGGGCGCGCCAGGGTGTCAACGTTGACATAGCCATGAAGGCTTCGGGGCACAGTTCGGTGCAGATGCACAAGAGGTACCTGGATCTGCAAAGGAAAGACATTGCGAAGGCTTTCGGATTGTTACAGGATGGCAACA
>Ga0184640_10000210_pt1 | contig 14405 bp, 25 predicted proteins | sample PLM31_200_b2_FD_133161 | JGI IMG/M metagenome (GOLD analysis project Ga0184640, IMG submission 133161) | Groundwater sediment microbial communities from an aquifer in East River, Colorado, USA - PLM3-1_200_b2 | ecosystem: Environmental > Terrestrial > Soil > Riparian zone | place: USA: East...
CATACACATATACGGGTATGTTACGAAAATAACACCCTACCGATCGGTAGGTGCTACAAAAATAACGTCGATTTTGAATAATTATATTGCATTTCTGACGACACTATTGATAAAATTCTTGACGTGGTAGTCCGGTTCAAACTCGCTCCCTTTCGCTCAGTGTACGGCCCAACTGTGCCTACTGATTGTGTGCTCTGTAATTCAGAAATCTCACCAAAAACTGGCTGTGCAGTCATTTTTGATGGTAAAACCGACGGATTTATCTGTGATGACTGCCTAGAATTTTGTCAATCACTTAAAAAAGAATCAATAAATTGAGAAAACTGTAGAAAAGCCAGATCCTACTAAAATTAAAGTTGCCACACTATGAAATGGAGTCACAAAAATATCTATCGTTGGATATGTCCTTGGTGCTGGTGTTGGTATTGGAGAAGCAAATCACTTAAAAAAGAATCAATAAATTGAGAAAAAATCAAATGAAAAAGTCAATGGATATCATCATCCGACCAGATATTGTTATCAAAATCGAGGTAGAAAGTAATACTGGTCGTGTAAAAATTTCATCGTCGAACAATACTCTAATAGATCCCTTATGGTTGGCACGTCTTATGTGTTCCATCGCAACGTCAAACCTGGATATTGTTCTTCAGCACAAATCTTTAATCATTAAACCGTCAACTGTAGAAACGCCAGATCCTACTAAAATTAAAGTTGCAACGTTAGGTCCATTACTATCGACGACTAATCCAGCGACGGATGTTTCCGATTTGGACTCTTCTTTAAGGGATTAACCAAAAGTTCTATGGCTAAAAAACGTACCATTATCGATCAAACCATACCGGATTCGGATGTCCCTCTTGAGACGGGCGAACAACCGGAACTCACCTTTGGAGCAAATTCCGAAGAAGAAGAACTCCTCGCAGGTATCAAAAAGCAATTCGCGACATCGGCATTCAAAATCAAAGTCTACAAAATCATGTCGGGCAAGTCGCAACCGGTATTCTGTTTTTCCTCTGAAGATAGTGTCGATGAAGAACAGTTACAGGACACCTATGGTGGAGGGAAGTACGCCCTTCGGGTGTACGTGGACTCGGTTCTCAAACAAACACTCTACATCGAAGTAGCTGATAAACCAGCAAAGCTAAACGGTCCTATCGATTCATCCAGTGTTCAAAACCAGATGCTACGAGACCAGTTAACTTGGAATCAACAGATCGTATTGGCGATGCTGGGGAAATCCGGTCCGGTCACAGCCCCTACACCGATGGCCGATATCGTATCCGCATGGCAGGTTCTTCACCAAGAAAAACCAACTAGCTCGCTCGATTCCATGATTACGTTATTCACCAAAGGTCTCGAACTAGGCATGGACCGAAGCGGTAACGGTGGCGGGAGTGACTGGAAAACTGAACTCCTCCGAACGGTGCGTGATGTGGCACCGTCCCTAACGCAACTGATACCGCGAAACGGCCAACCGAACGGAGAACAACCAGCTATGCCAAACCCTCAACCAGTGTTATTACCAGAGCAAGTTCTCCAGCAAGGCATCGACTACATCAAGCACAAAATCATGAAAGGGTTACCGGTAGGCTTGGCCCTGGATTGGATTGTATCCAATGCAGAGGATTACAATCAATTCCTACAGATGGCGCTTTCCAAAAACTTTGAAGACTTCGCCAAGATCGATCCCGAACTCGCAAACGAACCATATAATTCATGGTTCAGACAACTTTTGGTTGGACTACAAGAGCACTTCAAAGCCGCAACTCAAACGGAATCCGAAGATGAATAACACCAAGGTCCGGTTCATGTCGATTGCGGCCGGTCCGCAAGGCACAGCGGAAACGTTAGCGGTCATGGTTGCGTTGATACGCGATGCCGCCAATAATGAAATCTTTCAGGAATTCGCGGGAATGTTTCGAAGTGCCTCGGATGTCCATGAAACATTAAATCGTTATTATCGCTATACCGATGAGTCTATTGAAACGTTATATGCTCCCGAATACAATCTCGGGATGCTGATTTCCGAACTAAAACTCATCGGCGATTGTGATGATATCGCGATGTTTTACGCAGCGATTTTCAAGGTTCTTGGGATTCTAACACGACTCGTTGCCATGAAGACCCGGCCACATGACCCTGACTATTATCATGTCGTGGTCGAAGCGTTCGAAGATCATCGATGGAAGCGGTTTGATCCGACGGTCAAAGCATCTACTCCGCAAGTGGATTACGGACAGATGACGGTGTACGTATAATGTCGGGAATAGCAACGGGAGTTGAATAATTATGGCGAGACGACTATCGAATATCGAGTGGGCCACATTTCTTAGTGTGGTGGACGTTCCCAACATCCAGGATTTGCCACCGTGGGGCGGTGTCGTTTGGTGGAATGAACAAGCCATATTGGTATACATCGCGCCAAGCGGAGAAATTTACGCGACCGATGTCACCGATGATCCGCAACTAATCAAGAACGTTCCCCGCTACTACGACGCGAATCAGGAAATTTGGTACTACCGTTTGTCGGAACAATTAGTAATTGGCACTATTCAATTTGCCCAGGATGCGGGAAAGGTTCTGAAAGATGTGGCGGTAGTGGCGGGAGAAACATCGGGGGCGATCCTGTCCCCGACTTTACAAGCTTTATCGATACCACTCGCAGCGGTCGGCATTGTTTTGGTGCTGATGTATCTTCCTAAATCCAAATCGCGTTAACCGCAATCGCGCTCGAAATCGAAGTGAGGAGTGATGCCGAAACTAGAGGCTTATCAGAACCGGTGTAAGCTCTGTAAACGTATGGTTCGGAACTCATTTACAGATCGGTTGGAGCATGTCACGAGGTATCATCTTGATATCTTGTGGGCGAACATGCAACACGTTCCTGATGCCAGCCGAAGTTTCGGTTTATATCTCGCTCGAATCCTGAAAGGGGAAATCACGAAATGACGATAGCTGTGGCCAAACAAGTATTTGCGCATTTAATGCAAGTCGCTCGGAAGCGGACCTTGCGCCCTACCGAAAAAGACATGCTCATGCGAGCACGGCAGACATTGCGGAGTCATGCGAAACCGGCCATGAATCGTAAAAAGATACAAACAGGAGATACGGTATATCACAAGAAAACGAAAATAAAAGGATACGTCCAACGTTTTCATTGGCCTCACTATTGGGTACGCTGGGCAGATGGTGAGTATTCAACCGTAACCCAAAGTGAAATCCGCCCGGTGTTGGCAGGTCCTAAAGGTAGATTACCAAATCCGTCAGGTACCAAAATCTATGGCCGATGTCTGCGAATCGAAGCGGTAAAAACCGTTGCTCATACGTATGGTGGAAAGACCGTGAAAGCCGGGCAGAAGTATTTTCACGATTTCAGATCCAAAAACGCCATGATTTATGGTATGCCCGATGGGAGTCTCTGGATTAAAGCGAAGTGATTTCAATTACTCACAGGGCCGGTTCCTGGGCATCGGCTTTGATGGGGCGCAAAGACCGGGGTTATCAGGTTCTCTGACTTTTTCCTGGTAACCCGCTTTGCGTTTACAGAAAGGATGTTTCGAATGATTGTGCTCGATAAGCAAAAAATGCAGCACTTGGCCACAAATCAAGCTGCGCCGTTTGCGGGATTTCGTAAATATCGCGGATTGGGATTCGTCGATCCGGTTACCGCGATGGCTGTTTTCGAGGGAGTCGCGTCGAATAGTGGGGGCGGAGGGAGTTCCAGTTTTGGCGCAACGATTCAGAACATTATCGTCAAAATCGAAAGCTTGTTAGGGATCGGCATGGGACGGCGGGAAGCGGATGAAATCGTGCCGATACAAAACGAAATCGTCCGCGATGTCATTGCGCCAGCGGTCGCAGCGATGCAAGATTACCGGATCTCGTATGAAGAAATGGCGATGCTGTGGGCGAATGTCAAAGCCGCAGAACGATCGTGGTTGGAATTTCTTCACGAAACCAACTGGTCCGATGGCCGAGCCGCAACGCAGGCCGAAGCCACACTGGAACCGTATTTCAACGATATCTACGATTCCATCAGAGTCCGGGTCATGGAAATAACCGGAGGCGATATGCCGTCGGAATTTGAAGATTTAATTGGTGGGGGATTAACCATTCGTCGGCAACGTGTAGGTACCAGTACGTTTTTTAAATCGGCAGAAACCTATCTACCGTGGATTTTGGGCGGACTGGCGTTGATGTACTTCAGCAAAATCGGTAAGTATTCGGGACGCAGGGGGTAAATCATGTCTCGATTGTGGGAGTATGACGAATACGGAGAACCGTGGTTAGAGAATTCCAAACGCGGGAATCCTCCGTTGTTGATTGTTAACCGTAAAAAGAAAGGAAAGAAAGCAATGTCGAAGTATGCACGACGTAAGAGTAGAGCACGCGTGTCAAATCCGAAACGACGTAGACGTGCTCGTCGAAAGAATCCTTGGACAATGGCCGGACCGTTGGCCTTAGTGAATCGTCCCCATCGACGACGACGAAAAGCGCGGACCAATCGGAAACGTCATTACCGGCGAAATCCTGGAATTCTCGGTATCCAGTTGCCACCAATGAAAGCGGTCATCTATGCAGGAGTCGGTTTTGTCGCTCCACCGATGGTGGAAGGATTCCTAGCGGGATTCCTACCGACTAGCATTACGTCCACAACCGTTGGAAAGTACGCGGTTCGTATCGGTTCGGTCTTAGGTCTGTCCTGGTTAACCAGAATGACGATGGGCCGCGATCCCGCGAAAATGGTTGCGATTGGTGGAGGAGCCTATATCCTCACGACCGTGATTCGCGAATTTGCCCCCGGAGTCATTCCCGGATTATCGGCGTATTCGCGCGCATCCTTGAATGCCTATGCTCCGTCAACGGGACGAACATTCCATCAGCTTGGTGCTCCGGCATTTGGCGCGCAGAACACGGTGCGTAGTGCCGGACATGGCGGCGCGAATATCGTCGCTGCCCGCTTTCGGCGATTTCAGTAAACCGTAAACTTCAATTTTCACATTCAAAAGAAAGGGTTAAGTTATGGATCTTAATAACCCCATTCCCCAAGAGTGGGCCAGTTATGTGACGCAGTCCGCGATTGGTTTGGAAGTGGTTCCCGCCATGCTATACGACACGTTGACGTTTACGGATAACGTCACAAGAGAACTTGTGTTTTTCAACCAGTCGAACGTAGCGGAGTCGATTTCGAACTTGAAGCAACCGGGCATGTTGCCGAATCCGCAATCGTTCCTGATCCAGAACATCCGAATTTTCTTTAGGACCGTTCTGCAAACGACAGATCAGGGTGCTGCGGATGCCACAATCCCATCGGCGATTAACGATATCATTCTGATTACCAACACAGGCATTGGTACATTGGTCATTGGAACGAAACGGTATGGACCGTGGCCGTTGTGGGCGCTTCCGGCATCATCATTTACCAAGTCGATTGTGGCCGCAGCGGGCGGAGAAGCAGCGAATCTGCTTACGGGATACGGACAGTTGGATGGACCGTTGTATCCCTTGTTTCCGAATCTCATGATCGCCCCATTGCAGAATTTCCAATTCATTTTGTCTTGGCCGCAGGCCGCCGTGGATACACTGGCAGACCGGGTGATACAGGTTCTATTCGATGGACAACTGGCTCGCGGAATTCAATAACCTAACTACTTCGGAAAGGAAGGGAGGATCATTATGTTAGGTTATGGTACGTCCCCAATTGAATTGATGGCCTCAGACGCCATGCTTCGCGGGGAAATCTTTTGCGAACACTTTGTCTATTCGGCGTCGTGGATTGCGGGAACGGCTACTGCATTAGCGGCATCCGCAACCGTTGAAGCGCAAATCAATATCACGGGAGATGCGGATTTCGTCATTCAGGAGCTAAATCTCACGTCATGGTCAGCCCTCGCTATTCCGACAATCGCTGACTTGGGAGTGAATGAGGAAGCGGTCATGCCGGATTTTCTGATTATGATTGTCATAGCAGGCTCTGGTAGGCAGATCATGAATGTTGCGCAACCCGTCGCCAATGTCTGCGGGTCTCACCAAATCAACATGGTTCCGGGCCGGTTGCCGATGCCCAAACTCGTGCAATCGTCTAACGCGATTTCCTGTGTATTGACCAATCGTACCGCCGTGGCACCGAACCGGGTAGACTTATCGTTTATCGGTTTCAAGGTGTTTTACCAAGGCGGAAACCGTCAACAGATTTTCCACGTACTATAAAACGACAACAGGGTGTATGTGGAAAACGGGTTTTGCCAGCCTTACCGTTAGCAAGACTGGCTTGTTTTCCAAGAAAGGATGATTTATGGCGGTATACGATCAGGCCGCATTTGATCGCATTTGGGTAGGACAGCAACAGTTGTTCAATCCTCCGGTTCCCGGTCCTGTGAGTTATGCTCCCCACTTACCGTTTACGACTCCGATTCCCCAGGAAAATGTGGGGTGTAATTGTGGATGCTGTGGTACGCCTCCCTTGATGACCGGTGGCGGACCTACGAATGATGTGACTCCCTTGGTTTACGAAACTCCAACCAGTATGATTTATGGACCGATGGACAATGCCCGGCGTATTATCAATTTGTCTCGAAAGGGACGCATCCAAAGCATCGTTTTCTGAGGTAATCTCAATGAACCGGCCTATCATCAAACAAGAGTTCTTTACGTTTTCGCTGGCTGTTCAGGTCACACCGACACCAATCAATTCCGCGATGTCGATTCAAAACCTTATCGACACGATTGTCATTACACTTCCGGTTGGTTCGGCGAATAGCGTTTTCTTTGGCGCGTCTGGTGTGACGATTACCAATGGATTGGAAATTGTGGTAGGTACTACTATTTCCTTTGCCATCGATCATGAAGGGCGGAAATTGTACGAAATCCAACAGCCCTTACTCCAATTCTGTCCGGGGGAAGATGTGGCTATTCCCTTCGTCGTTTTCGATCCGTCCACTACATTTTTGATTGCATCGGCAGTCACGAACGTCAGTGTGGGATTATTCAAGGTCATGTATTTATGAGTGTGTCCCTCCACATTAGCGGGAGTCCCCAGGTTGTTCGGCGCCAATGGACCATTACCACGATTCAAAATCAGACGCCCGTTCCGATCGTGATTTCGGCGGGGGCGCTTGGCGTTCAAACGTACTTCGAAGGAAATGGCTTTGCTACGTTTTGTTTGGATATTGGTCCATTTCAAACCACCACCGCGAGTGTTGTCATCGATATGCAGTTGCCAACTGGTATTACCGGGGCATTCGTAGAAGCCGGTCGAATGGGCGTTGGTGGCTATGCCTTGCTCGTTTTAGGGGCTGCGGTCGAACCCTGTCTATCTCTCATATATAATGTCGCCTCTACCTTTCCATTTTGTGAATTTGTACGTTGTAATTATCCGGCTGCGGGAGTATTACAAGCGGGTGTGTTTGGTGGCGCCGCATTTCCTATCAATACCAACATTCGTTTGTTGGCCAATTTTTCATTCCCAACACGATGAATTATGAATAATTTTACGAGGCCGAATGATTTTCCGATACTAGGCACGTTTGAGAAACCTGAAATGCTCATACGTGTGGAACAACTGGAAACCAAAGTGCAAGTCTTGGAAGAAAAACCATGACGGTTCGTGTTGGTTCCTTACAATGGGCGGGTATCGGGGGCGTGGGGGCGGTTACCTCGTTTTCCGATAGTTTTAACCGCGCGAGTGGTAAAGGTGAAAACCAAAACTGGTTTAGTTCGACTTGGTGGTCCGGTGGACTCGGTCCCAACCGGAAGACCGAATTTATCATCGGTGCTACCGCTGGCTCACAAGGTTTGATTTCGAATAATGCAGGTATCAATAACCCCACTATTGATTCTAGACAGTTCTTCATGTGTGCCCCTTTATTCACATCCTTGAATGGCCTGAGTCAATCCGCGAAAGTAGTGTTGGTGGAAGAAGGGAATCCGACCGCTTTTGTCGAATCGGGGTTAGTGGTTTGCTGTAATGCGTCTGGTAATGTGACTGCGGATGTGAGTGCTTACGTCTTGATGTTGGCTAATGCTCAATCGTTTGTGCAACGCTTCACGGCAGGAGTCGAGACCGGTATGATTGTACCTGCGGCTCGCCCGGCCATGCCTGTTACTTACGAATTGCGTGCGGTTATTTCCGCGCTCGATGTCACGTTGACTCTTTTGATTAACGACGTTGTGGATACCGTGGTTGTCGATGCCACAGCGAGCCGGGTATCGCTCGGTTCTGTCGGATTTTTTGGTCATGAGACGATGTCGGGAGGATTGGCCACACGTCATGGATTTCGTGATTTTGTAGGACGCCGGTTGTGAATTGGATTTTATTGATTGGACTCATTTACTTTCTCACCCGTGGTTCCACCTTGGCATTGGCGATTAAGCCGGGAGTTCAGTTATCCACAACACCGGAGATTTTTCAGATTCGAAAAGCCGTGCAACGGGTGTGGAGTGAATACGGCTATACACCGACGATTACGTCTAGTCTGGATGGCCATCATATGTCCGGTTCCAAGCACTATTCTGGGTTAGCGGAGGATTACCGAACCATGAATCTGGACAACCGGCATAAAAGCGATATGTTCGCTGCGGTTCAAGATATCCTAGGTTCGGATTTCCAGGTTCTTTTTGAGGATGTGGGAATGGATAACGAACACTTACATGTCGAATACGATCCAAGTTGAAAGGAAGGGTTTCATGATTACGATAGGCGGAGTTCAGTACTCAACCATTGACAGTGCACTGGATATCGCGTTGCGTTCCAATCAGCCCGTATTTGATGAATATGGCCGCGAAATGCGTGTCAGTATGTTTATGGGCGGATGGCTACTCAATGACTGTCCGCTGAATGTGGTCTTTGGTCAAGGTTGGCTCGCGGGACAAATGGACGCCTTGCTCAGTGCGGGTATTACCGGTTGCCTTCCCGCTGCGCCAATGGAAAAACCTACCGGAAAAGTAATGTGTCTGTCGCGGGTAGAACCGACACTCAATGAGATTGCGGAGTTTCCGGGGAGCCAATGTCCCGTAGGATGGGTACCTTACGATCCCGCTGCGCCGCGATACCAAGATATTCAACCGTCGTTGACTCCTCCGCCGATAGGGAAAACCAATGGCGGAGGAGGCGTTATGGATACCGGACCATTGTCACCGGTTGTTACTATTCACGAATCATCCGAGGGAGGAGTGCAGTTTATGCCTGGAGACATCTACCGTTTTATTTTATTTACCGCGCGCCCTTTAGGGAGTCGCGAAAATCCTGACAATATCGATTACCCCGATGGTGGTACCTACGATACCGGAGCCAGCTATCCAGGTTGTCGCATTGGAAATCCCGAAGCCTGTATTCCAATGCAGTTTTCTAGCATTCAGGAAGCGGTGAGTTATGCTGTGCAGCATGGCGAAATTCCGGTTGTTGTGTACTCCGCCGAGGAAGCTTGGGAAATTGCCGAAGGGCGGAGGGATTTGCCTGAGTCACAAATTATCGATCCGAGTAAACCGCTACCCACACTTCATGCGATGGGCGGATTTTTGGGAAGTATTAGTCCGGCCATGCTCGCGATTGGTGCTGGCGCAGCGATTCTCATGTTTGGCGGTTTCGGTGGCGGCCGTAGTGGCGGAGGGCGGAGCAGTGGACGGAAACGTCGATGAAAAATGATGATTTGGTCATCATGGGTTTACTTCTTTTCCTGTTGTGGACCGCTACCCGCAAAAAAGAAGAAACGGATGTTCATTTTGTGATTACGGAACCGGATTTCGAGGGAACCGAAGTCATTCAATAATCGTTCCGTTTCTGTAATAATTCGTCAATAGACCACGGTCGTGTATCCCAATCGTCAGATAACCATGCCCGTTTGGGACGTGTGGAGCCTAGTTTTTTGAGGATCTCGATATCCATACATGCCGGTTGTCCGTCTCGTAGTGCTTCCTTGATGCTGCGACGGCGTACCAGTTTGTTGATATCGCCATTGACGTATGCATCAATGTCTTGCTTCCGATTCAAGCCTTTTGCTTTCCAGGTTCCCTTAAATTTATAGAGTTTCGGCTGTACAAAATAGGCTTCGCCCTCCCCCACTAACGACCATTGGCCGAGTCCTGAACCGGTAGTCATGTCAGATGTCGTAAATATACTATCAGTATCACAATAGTAAGAATTGCTCGAAAGATGCTGACTAAGAATAAGTCGAGCTTTTGACGTAATAGCACTGGATATGTGAGGTAATAGGTAAGCACTCCTAGAACGTCGGCTATATGTAGCAAAGCCGCTAGGATTACCGTCAGGGTCCATAATCGGGAAAGATCCATGGGGTGCCTCGCGTTCGGTATAGAATACTTTTTTCTCGGGGTGCTGGCCAAACTTGCCGAATAGGGAATTGAGTAGGTATTTGGCGATGGTTCGTGTTGGTTCCCCTGCCGTTTTCTTTAGTAGATACAGTTTGTCCACATAGTCTTTGAAGATTTCTTGCGTTCGAAAGTAATAGGCTTTGTGGATTTTCTCGATTCTTGCTCCCTGTTGCTCTGCTTCAATTAGCTCCTCCGATGTCCAGACTCCCCGCATGCGTCCCACAGGGAAAAAGAGCTTTTCGAGTTTCAAGGGAAGCGGTGGAAAATACATATCGGGAATGGTTACGGTCGCATCCACGAATCCATACAGGATATCGGTTAATTTTCGAGTTTCTCCGATATATTGAATGGGTACCGGAAATTGCATCACGAACGGATACATACTGTTGACATCGTACGCTTTCAAAGACGATGATGACCTTTTAAAAACTTCAACGTGACCGCCGTGTAATGACAACCTGACAAAATCAGAAATGTAATCCTTAGTCGTCCATATTGACGTTTTGAGAAATTCCTTTCGCCAGTAACGCAATGCATGCGTCGCAAATGTTTCCGAGCGGATGCCCGTTTGCTCGAAGAAATTGTAAAGCACTTCGTAGAGTCCCCTGCAATCACTTTCGTTGTATTCGAGGAGTTCTCGACCGAATTCCATGTTTTCAAAATCGTATTCCCCTTTCTGATGCTCCACGTTGAAAGCCTTTGTAAGCTCGCGCAAAGCTGCTGGAAGTAAACGAAAAGAATCGCACAAATAACTGAGATAACGTCCAAACCGAATTCGCATGCGGATGACCATTGAACCACTACAATAGAATTGAACATCGGCATTCCCTCTTTCACGTAGTCGGTCGAAAATAAAATTCATGTCGTAGCGGCCGCCGAAATGTGCAAACCAACGATACGATGAATACTTCTTCTGTAGAATGTGATTGAGGAAGGAATCTACGTCTCTAAACCAGTAGTAGTCTTTTCCATCGAAACATCCAATCACTTGCAAGGTCCACCAATCTTGGGCTTCGATATCCCAGGTCCCGAAATTAAACGATTGAATCGCAGCGAGTGGATGTAGACCGATGTTGATGTCTCGATTCATGCTTCGTAGAAATCGCCTTCTTCGTAGTTTTCGAGTTCGTCCAGGTATTCGAACTCGGGGAAATCGTCTTCCCAGTCGTCCAAATCTTCTTCTTCATAATCGAAATCGAATAGGTCATCCTCATTGTCATCCAGTGGTTTTTTGCTCATATTCCTTGAATCCTGGACATTTGTATTTTAAGGTTGGTTCATTACAAGCTTCGCACTCTCCGTTAAAACTAGAATGAAGAAAGCGATAGTGAAAACATACTTGACAGATATCGTATGGAGTCATTTTCGTTGAAGCTGCCATGCCGTCTAGCATATATACTTTGCCTTTAAACGTTTGAGTCCGTATCGTTTGTTGCTGTAGAATGCATCCAGCATCAAACCACAATACCGCTTATCGTCCATGTTGCAATGTGGATTGAAACACGGGTAATCGTGTGGTTTATGGGAACGCTTGGCATTCGCGCTGACATAGCCTGGACAGGTATGGTAATGTTGAGGAACCGGCCAATATTTCATATTATGTACCTATAACCATCAAAGATTTTCCAATACGAAGATTAACCGGTCCAATTTGCAGTGTGAACCCTTTGCCTTGAAGACCTCGTCGCCACAAGAAAAATAAACCCCATTTGACTGGATGTAGTATCCATAATCCAATATGCTTTGTCCCAATTAAGCAATAAGATCGTAATAGGATCATACTAGTAACGTTTTCGGTATCATCGTGCGATAGCCGAATCCTCCGCCCGACTTGCGGACCTTGACCACAAGGTAGTAATATTCAATGTTTCCCCGCTCTTTCAGTGGTTGCACGATGGCTGCAACATCTGACTTAATTGCGGGAATGGTTTGTTCCGATGGAGCTTGTTTGATGGTATGGAGATTACCGGTGTTATCCCGGTAAAAGACTTGGAGTTCTTCAACATGGACCATAGCGTTATTCCTTTCATTTTATGGGCGATTCGCCTGCCCGCCCTCAACAAGGGAGCACGTTAATGCACCTTGTCTAGGCTTATCTCGCGAGCGCAACAGCAAATCCTTACGTTGTGCGAGTCCAAACCCATTATCGACTAGTCTTCCCAGACGATGATTTCGTAGGTACCAATCACGTTGTTTGAGGTTTTGGTCTTTTCATCCGGTCCACGGTTAATCGTCATCCGGGTCCCTCGCAGCTTGTTGATTGCCACCGATTCGTCACCGTTTCCATATTCGTCTACGACATCCTCCCAAGCTTGCACGAGCATGTGGGCGCATGCGATCTTTTTAACTTCATCGGTATCGACATCGCGCAGCTTGATTACGAGAATGTCTTTCTTGGCTCCGACTTTGGAGCGAAGATCGGTAATTTGCTGAGTTCTGGCTCCCATGAATTCACCGGTGTGCGATTCGTTGACCGCAATGGATGTGAATTTTCCAGTGTCGGGGCGGAAGGATTTGCCTTTTGGTTCAGTCGGATTCGGATTTTCTGTTGTCGATAATGGATCTTTTTTCCTAGGCATTTTTTCTGACCTTTCTTTTTGGTTATTTACCTTTGCTTGAGCCTGGTTGTTTCATGACAGTGGGGAACATGATGCGGAATTTTTCGAATTCTTCAATCATTCCGTTTAGAGTTTCCAACTGATAGTCTGTGGCTCCATCCTGAATGCATAAGTTCCGATAGTGATAGAGCATCGGCAAAGCTAACCGATCTCGCCCCCGGAAGAGAATCCGGGGTTCATGCTCGGGAATGGGCACACCATTCGACGTTTTGATGATGACCCCATCGGATGTGATGCTGTGTTTGTTGTCAATTCGTTTTATCATAACGTCAATACCTTCTGATCGATACAGGCGTTATAACGTAAAACCCACAGGTTTCGTTTCCGATTTTGTCAGACGGTTCATGGTTCCGTCTACCGCTGCCTGTAGTACCATTCGGACCTTGTCAATTTGTTCTGGCGTTGACGTATAGGAATTAGAACCGAGCATGCCTACCGAATAAATCGCTCGGCATGCTTTCGTTACTCGTGATGTTGCGAGCCGGACAAATTTGTCGGCTTTGGTTTCCGGCGGTGCTGCGGGATCTTTCGGCGGTTTCGGTGTACGGCGTTTTGGTTTTGCCATTGTCTTTTATTTCCTTTTCTTTGGTTTGATGGGTTTGTTTAAATCGAACTCCAATTCCGTTACAGTGGTTTTTGGAGTATCCTTTTTCAGAGCCAGTGTCTTGTTTTCTCCCATATAATTGGACGGTTGTTCGAGATAAAGGGTTATCGCCTCGCCATATACGATCCCGATAAAAACCCTTCGCCGTTTCGCGATTTCGCGCATGAGTTTATGTGCCTCGGTTGGTACCTCGATATTGTACCGTCGGAAACCGAGAATTTCGGGCATGTTATTCACCGCCTTTCCGTGTTTGATTATTAAGAGTACCACCGATACTGTCAAGTATAGACTTAACCACTTGATGACATTTGCAAGTGCATTCGCATCTATCCTGATCGTAAGCATCAAAATCTCCATACTTTAATTCATAGCATAGATGCTTATTATCTGATTGACAGACGCATTTTAGCGCTTTCTTACGCTTTATCCATGCTCGTAACTCTTTAAGATTGCTTTTGAAGTCAACCATTATCGTTTTTCCTCACATTCATTGCATCGACAGGTTCCTTTTGGTGCCACTGCGTTGTGAAAGAGTCTTGATTGTGTACCGTGCCGTTTGAAACCGAGAATTTCGGGCATGTTATTCACCCCCCTTTCATTTGATGACATTTGCAAGTGCATTCGCATCGATCCTGATCGTAAGCATCAAAATCGCCATGCTTATATTCATAGCATAGATGCTTATTGTCCGATTGACATTCACATTTAAATGCTTTCTTGCGCTTTTTCCATGCTCGTAACTCTTTAAGCTTGCTTTTGAAGTCAACCATTATCGTTTTTCCTCACAATCATTGCATCGACAGGTTCCTTTTGGTGCCACTGCGTTGTGAAAGAGTCTTGATTGTGTACCGTCA
>Ga0184640_10000211_pt1 | contig 14388 bp, 15 predicted proteins | sample PLM31_200_b2_FD_133161 | JGI IMG/M metagenome (GOLD analysis project Ga0184640, IMG submission 133161) | Groundwater sediment microbial communities from an aquifer in East River, Colorado, USA - PLM3-1_200_b2 | ecosystem: Environmental > Terrestrial > Soil > Riparian zone | place: USA: East...
GATGCAACAAATTCTATTCATATGAGAAACTCTTTATCTGATAGAGAATTCATGAAATGGATAAGAAATGGTATATTTCATGGTAAAGGATTTGCAAGATAACGAGAATTCAAGTTAAATTCATTTTTTTAGAGATTTGCGCATCCTAATCAATATCGGATCAAGATACCTTGACAACGAAATTGACAAAAGTGAGATTCCAGCACCAAACAATATACCGCCTATCACATCAAATAAATAATGATCTCCTAGATAAATTCTGGATATGCATACTAGAGCTGCCTCACATGCCAGTATTATAGATAATATTAGCTCCTTTTCTCTTCGAAATAGTATCATCAGTGTCAATGCGCCTGCGGTAACGATAGAAGCATGACCTGAGGGATATGCAAAATCTGATTCTTGTAAAATATGAAGTTCCTGTGTCTCCACCGGAGGACGGAGTCTTTCGAAAAAATTTTTGAATAATGTGTTTAGTGGCATAATAATCAGAAATGAAATAACGATAATTAAAGCAATTTTTTTTCCTTTCCAACCTGCAAAAATACTCATAAACACAATTACGACCGACCACACTACTTCCCTTCCATACATTGACATCCAGATCATAAAATCATCTATAAGAGTAGAATGAGAATTATTGATAATTGATGATATTGTTGCATCGACCTTAATGATAGATGGCTCTTGGTATCCTAGTTTGGGCGAAAGCACAATTCCGATTATTATGAATACCGAAATGCAGATAATTGCTATGAGTATGTATTTCAACACAACATCATAAGATGAGATACAATATATTTCATGATATTGCATACAATTCATAATTGGCATGGTCATGTCTCATTTAATGTGCTCTTAAATTTTCTTTGGTATTTTTAGTTGTATCTTGGTAAACAACGGATTTTTTTGAACACATTCCAATCTATAATATCGCTACCTTGATTTATGCTATCCATAGTCTTGTATTTTTTCCAATTCCCTTTTCATCATATACGATGTTACTAATTACAATCACTAGAATGTTTGTTACCAATATAGGATTCCAATAATTAGTATTCTATTTTTAATAATTAATTGATCAACGTAATCGTAAATAGATTTTTTATTTGGTTCAATTTAGTGTTTTTTAATTGTTATCAAGATATTTCTCTAAAAGAGTAGTCAATGCATTCAGATTATTGTACGATAAAATTAGGTATATAAAAAAATGTGTACACTGATCATTATCTGCAAGCTTACTTGTTTATTTCTCAAACCACTAGTAAACTACCAAAATTAGTCCTATTGCCATTTCATTCTAAGAATACTCAAAACAATATTAAGAATTGATAATTAGTTCACAATCTAATTACATAAAGAATATTTGACTAAATGTTCAAATTCCTTATGCTATACTTATCAGATTAATGAAAAAGTGTACTCGATGTAATAACTATACGAAGACAATATACGCTTGTGTTCACACAAATAATTTAGATATGTGTTCCGAATGTTATCAGGAAGTACATTGGAAGTTAACCACCTAATTGGCAATTTTTCTTTCAACCAATAATGGTGTATATATTCAAAAACCGTATACAGCTATTTTTTATTAACTATCGCTAAAAAGAATAGTACTAGAATAGAAACACCCATAGAGGGTATTACAATATCGGTAAAGGGATTATCGAAGGGTATACTATGCTCCAAGAATTCATAAAATAAAAAAATACCAAATAGCAAAAATGCTAGAATGGCATACTGTAGTTTTTTTAACTGTGTGTTCCTATAAGCAGAAATAGACAAAGCAATTAGAATAGCAGCAAAGATAGTACCTACTATATATAGGATACTTTCCGTAAGTTCTATAATGGGAATTTCAAGAGTAAAAAATTCCAAAGTATTCACAACAACTACTTGTCCTCATCTGATAACGACAGGAACATTTCAACCAGTCTATTGCTCCATTTATTCCAAGGGTTTGGATGATGAGCCTTTAACAATTCCGCTATGTATTTAGAGTCAATAAAAGTGTCACGTAGGGTGTACCTTTTGTACTTTCCCTCTTTAACTTCATATATTATATCTAAATCAATTAATCGTCTAACATGCCAGTTTATTGATGGTGCAGATATTTCTAACCTATTAACAATATCTGTCTGTGTAGGATTTTTTTGTTCAATAATAAACAGAAGAATTTCTCTTGGCGTTTCTTGATTTAATACTTGAAAGATTTTCATCTCATGATCTTGAAAAACTCCTGACTGAAAATGAAGTTTGTACAAACCTTGTCTAGTAGAGGTTATCTTTCCGCTTTTTTGAAGCTGATAGGCGTTATATTGAACCGAACCCATCGATATAGCCAACTCATTTCTTATCTGCCGAAGATAACATCCAGGATTTTTTTGTATAAAACTTAAGATCCTGTCCTTATTTGAGTTTGATTTATCTTGTAATAATCCCTTTCACCTCATTAACAGTAATGCCATGGCAGGCTAACTGACTATTAATCGATTCGATTATTTAATTTATTGAGATCGAGCCATTAGCTAAGTGGAAAAGCTTTGTTTTCCGATAAACAACGCTTATGTACTTGTATCATATTCCTTTATATTTCAAAAGCTATTTCTATAGGAAGTGAATTGCATGAAAAATGACCCGACTATAATGCTGGTTATTGGACTTAGCTCCATAACTATAGGTTTGTTTTTCGTGAGTATAGACGTAGGTTTTGGAATTCCTCAGCAAGGAGGATTTGACATTGATGCCTCTCAGATCCATAAAGAAAAAATGCTTCGTGTCGGAAACGATATAAGTAATTTTCTAATCTTGATACCAAACGAAGGTCATGAATCTCCTGAATTACCTAAAGAGCAGAGAATCATTAATCAGCCCTATGTTCCTGAAAATATTGTTGTTAATATTGGTACAACTGTTTTATGGTTAAACGGCGACGTAGGTCATAAACACAAAATCACCTTAGTAGACGAGAATTCAAATACTGTATTTGACAGTGGAACATTTGCGTTTAATGATGTAAGTAAACCGTTTATATTAAACAAAGTTGGAAAATTCTCTTATTCAGAATCTAATGTGAGCACAGACGATCCCAATTTCAAAATGAAAGGTACAATAACCGTTGTAGGCAGTGATAATGCTAGCTTGAATCGTAGTAACTCATATTTAAATAAAACAGTTGACACTTTGGGTTCTTTGATGGTTCCAACAAAAGACTTGGAGCTGCATCTTTCAAATTTAGAGAGCAATCGGGTAGTTGTGCTTGACCAGTACACTTTCAAAGATCTACGTGGAGGCCAGAAAGGGACAGGACCTGAGCAAACTTTACTTATACTTGGAAACAAAGAAAAACCATTAACTGATTTTATTACTATACTAAAAAATATAACCCCTAAGTTACCATATAGTTAAAGTTCGAATACATAAGGTTTGGATATTGGTATGCAGCGTAGCATGAATACCTAAATACTGATAATTTAATTTGAGGTTCGTACAATTAGACAAGTGTATCACATTACTTATCTACTATGGACTTAAATTTACGGACGCTTAGAATGTATAGAAAGGAAATTTTAATTCCTAGCATTATATCGTTTACAATATTTCTAATGTTTCTGAATATTGTTAGTAGCTCTTTTGGTCCGGATTTGGTTCAAAAAACTGCCGGACAAAGTGATGTACAGAAAGACTATTCATTCATAAGAAAATGGGGTTCTTATGGAACTGGAGATGGTCAATTCAAACGAGTACATGATCTTGATTTTGATCCCTCAGAGAAGTATCTCTATGTAGTAGATAGAGATGGTAACCGTATACAAGTATTTGATAAAATGGGAACATTTCTCTTCAAATGGGGATCAGAAGGAACTGGAAAAGGTCAATTCAATGTTCCATACAGCGTTGACGTCGATTTTCAAGGCAATGTGTGGGTTGCTGATAGAGGTAATCATCGTATACAAAAATTTGACAAGGATGGTAACTTCCTATTCAATTTTGGTTCCTTTGGCTCAAAAGAAGGTAAATTTGATAATCCAAGGCAGGTTGCTGTAGATGATCAGATAAAATACCTCTATGTTGTAGATTCAAAGAATAATCGTATACAAAAATTTGATACTAGTGGGGTATTTGTAAAAAGTTGGGGATCACGAGGTACAGGTGCCGGACAATTTAATCTCCCTGTTTCCGTGATAATTGATTCAAAGGGTGACATAATTGTAAATGATCGAGGCAATAATCATATACAAAAATTTGATAATAATGGCAATCTACTTTTAAGATTTGGTTCTACAGGTACGGGTGACGGTCAGTTCTCAGAAGTAGAGCACATGGCTACTGACGAATTCAACAACATTTATGTCAATGATCCACAAACAGGTGCTAGCGGCAGTGAAAATCCACGAGTGCAAAAATTTGATGAGAATGGTAATTTTATTACTAAATTTGGATCCTATGGGTCCGATGATGGTCAATTTGTAGATCCAGAACATTTAGCGATAGACTCCGCAGGAAATGTCTATGTTTCTGATAGGCATAACAACAATATCCAAGTTTTTGCACCAGTAAATAGTTAATTACAAGATTAGATTGATTCATGGGAATAATGCAACAAAAATAAAGTTACAAATAAAGTTCTCCATTCAAATACTACTAATTAGAAAGTATAATCCTAGTTGGAATCATAATTAATTCATGTAAGAATCAGAAGAGCACTATTTAGAGACGTTAACTCTACTTATATACCAATTAATTCTCTTTTCTAAGAACTCTAACTGTGACTCATTAATTTTTCCTTTCCGATGTAAAAAATTTAAATCTCTTTGAATTTGCTCCAATTGTTTTATGCATTCTTCTTTATTCTTTTTTGATAACATTTCATATGTATAGTCTATGTTTGTTAGATTTCTCTTGAAAGACAATCTAGATCTCTGTCTATAAAACCAACCTCCGATAGTTGAAACTAGCCCTATTATTACAGAAGTTAATATGATAAACGTTTCAGTCAAAATAGCACCTTTGAAATTTGCGGTTAGAGTACCATAACCAGTAACATTAAAAATTACTGGATTTTCCTTTGTATTGTTCTTTACAGACCAGTAACCAAAGTCGTACCCCCTATCAGGTATTGCCTCACATTTAGCAGTCGAATTGACAGGCAATGTGGTAGACTCTCCAGCGCTTAGTATAATACCATTACATTTTACATTCCCAGAGTTTGGAGGATGGATATCCATAAATATTTTTGCAATTATTTCATCTGTATTTCCATCGATAGTAATTATTCCATTGGATCTAGCATTGGTGACATATGTGAAATTTGTAGTAGGATCTACTGTTAATTTGGTTGCTATAAATGGAAAAGTTACTTTCAAAGGGATATCAATAAAAGGTTTATTAACCCCAGATGCAACTATTGCATGCTCTAATGAAATATTTTTGATCACCTTGTTTGTTGCGCCATTAATTACGCTAATAGTATTATCTTCTAAATTGTTAACCAAATTGTTAACATAAATTTTGTTAGTTCGTGGATTAACCGCAATTCCTACCGGATTATCTCCCACATTTATACTCTTTTCAATTTTATTGGATGTTCCATTTATGACACTTATCGAATCGTTCCTGAAGTTTGAGACGTAAATGGTATTAGTTTCTGTATTGAGGGCTAATACAGAAGGCTTTGAACCAACTGGTATGGTTGAGACCAGTGTGTTGTTGCTACCTTCTAAGACTAAAACACTGTCTTTGTCTAAATCAGATATATAGACTTTGTTTGTATGTGGATTGATTACGATATCATAAGGTCTCGAAGCATAATTTAAGGATCTTATTATATTATTATCGATTGCATCAATTACCGTAATAGTCTTAGAGTCGTAGTTTGCTACATATATATAACTAGTGGCTAGATTAATCCCTATTCCTAATGGAGAATTTCCTACACTTATATTTGTAAGTTCTTTATTAGTAAAACCATCAATTACAGATATTGTGTTAGAATCTCTGTTTGATGAATATATTCTGTTCGAAAAAGGATTTACATCTACATCGTACGGAGAATTACCTACATCGATATTTTTTTCGACTTTGGACTTGTCAATATCGATTACCGATATTGTATTAGAAAATTGATTAGCAACATAAAGTTTGTTTGTTATTGGATTAATATCAATTCCAATAGGAAAACTTCCCGAATTAATTATTGGACTAGATTTTGGGGAAATTGCCTTCTGATCACCTAATTCTTGAGCAAATATACCACTTACAAAAATACTAAAGAAAAATACACTAAGTAATGAAAAGAAAAGAAGCGTCGATAAAGAATTATTCAAATAAACATTTTATGTTGAATGGATATAAAAAGTAATTACCGGTTCTAATTCAATTTCAACAAAAATAGATTCCCAATCATCAACGTCCATGATAAACAATCAACCAGACATCCCATGATAAATCATAATATCATATTTATTCGAATTTTACCTATGAATACAAGCTTACCAAAATCTAGTTTTGGTTCCTTATTTCTGATCTTTCAACTTGTGACGAAAACTGATTCTAAAAATAATAACCAGAATTAATACAATAATACCTGCGATAATAAACATAAGACCATTAATTGTCCAAGAAGGATTACTATACATAAATGAGCTTGGAGGCCCCACCAGTGATTTAGACTGCGCAATAAAAATTAGACCAGCTAATACGAGCGTGGCACCAATAATGCCGATCAATATTTTCATGTATTACCAATTAAATATTGAGATCTGCCTATGTATATGTTATTCAGATGTAGGTTATTTAATCTACATTTTAGTAACTTGACATCCGGAATAAAAAATAAAGCCAAATAGAGTTTTCTTATCTATCAACAAATAGACTGAATTGATCGTTAACAGTGTTACAATATGGCTAAGTTTTAATATTTATAAAGTATCCGTGTTGAGTGCAAGGATTAAAGTTGATTGATCGTAAAATGACGGATTCCAATGTAATAATTGGGTATGTATCAGCAATTGTGGCTGCTATACTCTTTGGATCCGTTTCCACCATAGCAAAGCCTATGCTGTCAACAATAGATCCTATAATGCTTTCGTCAATCATTTACCTAATTGCCGGAGTGTTTTTTACACCTGTTGCATCAAAAAAACGATCAAAGATCACGCGGAGGTACTATTTTCTCATTGTAACAAGCGCAGTGGCTGGTGCAACCCTAGCACCTGTTATGTTTTTTTTGGGGCTAAAGCTAAGTACGGCTGCAGACACCGCATTACTAGCAAATGGTGAAACTGTCTTTTCGATATTATTCGCGCTACTTATTTTTAAAGAAAGATTAAGACCAATTGGATATGTTGCAGTAACTTTGATCCTCTTTGGAGTATTTCTCGTTACAACAAACCTTGATTTTAATAGTTCTATATTTAGATTGAACATAGGTAACGTCTTTGTAATCGCTTCAACAATTATTTGGGGATTTGACAACAATATTTGTAAGATAATAGCTAGACGAATAGACGTCTCAAAATTAATTCAGTTAAAAGCTTTGATTGGAGGTTGCATTTTACTTGGAACGGTCATAATATTAGAAATTCCTATTAATATTCAGAGCGTACAATTAATTCCTATTGTTGTGCTAGGTGTCTTTGGATTTGCAATATCACTTTATTTATATTTACACAGCATAAAAAGGATTGGTGTAGTCAAAGCATCCTCTTTGTTATCTTTATCTGCGGTATTTGGATTAGTTTTTGCAATATTATTTCTACATGAAGTAATAAGTATCAATCAACTAATTGCCATATTAATCATGATAGGTGGTATACATCTAATGTATTCGCATGAACAGAAAGATGAAATAATGCTCAAATGAAATTTTGGTTAAGCAATAATGATAATAATAAATAAAAGCGCCTACCATTTTCCATCGAATCAATGAAAATTAAACCTAGAACAAACCTATTTTTGATACTTTCAACAATTTCAATTTTTGGCGGTATGGCATTACTGCTGACTTTGGCTCACGCACAAGAAGGCCAAACAGAAACAAATTCCAATACACCTGACTTTCTTGCAATTCAACATTCTGAATCAGGTTCAATGTCCAAAATTAATACTACTACTTATTCATTACAACTTAATGATTTATCAAATAAGATAATTCTATTTTCTAACAGACCAGATAGAATAGTGGTAACTCAAAAGTATTCAAGACTTTATTGGTAACTGGACAGGTGGTCAGGATAGTTTTCAAAAAGATCCACCTAATGCTGCTTTAATTGTATTAACAGAAAATAAAAAGCAGGATATATTTGAGATCGAGCTATTGAATCCCAAATACGACAAAGATGAAAATATGCTAAAATATAACTTTACTTTTCTTGGTAATGCAACGCTTTCTGATTCGTCAACAAAGCTAGGAAAATCTGTTTTAATAATAGATTCCGTTTCAGGTTGGCCACTTCAATACTCAGGCGATTAGGAAATTGGGTGGAGTAGAATGATTAGGTTATCGTTTATTACTTAATTTTTTAAAAATAAAATGTGTTATTTTTAGTCAAAATCTGCAACTCAAGTTCTACTATTGACTAAACTATGGAATGTGAAGTATAAGATTACTTTATGTATTTAAGGTCGTTTCGGATAATTCAAATTTAATACTTAATAACATCTGTCTATTTTATAATAGTGAAGCTTGTATCAAGAAATAAAATTAAAAAATCAAACATTTGATGATATTGCACCCAGTTGGGCAAGTAAAATTAGGCTTTTACGACAAGATGGCTTTCCGTTTCCATTATCTTTGGCATGGTGGAAATGGTACTTCGAACTTGATAGCCCTTCAAAATGCATAGTAGGTGAAGCGCATGGTTTTTCCTGCCAATATGAAAAAGAATGTAAAAAATGTGATGAGTTAGGTTGGGAATTTGGACATTCTTTTCTAGTACGCTCAATGAAAGATTTCCAAGGCAATATGGAAAAATTTGTGACACACTGGAATGAAAAACACATATCATAAAATGAAATGACATAGTATTAATCAATAGTTACATAATATTTTTCTAATTCATCAGACTTGTTAAGAATTATATTTACTTTACCATAACAAATCTCTTTAGAAATGATCACGTTGTAATTACGGCAATAGGTAAATCACAGAAATGCAAAATACCTTACAACAATGCAGATCAAAGAGGATAGATTTGTTTCATTTTTTCTGTTCACATCTTTAGCTAGTATGCTTATCCTTTCTTTACTCTCTATTGTAGTTTCGAATGAGGTATTTGCGGCAGATACGTTTACAATTGAGGCAAAAATAGATCTAACAAAGATAGTCAATCCAAATAAACTTAAAGTTGTAGCATTTGCTAATGATGAAAATAAAACTACGAATATAGATATTGATGAAAAAAATTCAAAAGTAGTTACTGTTCCATTTAGCTTCAGTAAGAAAAATGATGTTATTACTGTGGGGCATAACGATGAGTATTTTGTATGTGCATATAATCTCGAGAGTAAAACAGGATTTATGAAATCATATGCTTGTCATGAAGGTGATATTGCAAATCCGGATGGAATAAACACCATAGGTTTAGATTCTTTTCAGGCCGTGGGTACTGAGGAGTCCAATACAAAGAATGTAAAGATTGACATATTGATACCACTTTATGACAAAAAAGATGTAAAGGAAATTAAGGTTTTAGCCATGGAAAAAGGCGAATTTATTTCCAAGGCAATAGAAGCAGGAAAGTTGCTTGAAAAATCAAATGGTGATACAATAAAGGCTTCGTTTACATTCGATAGGAAAACAGAGATCGGAGAAACACAAATGGGAGACATGTATTTTGCTTGCGTTTCTTCTAATGAATTAAATCCTCCAGAAGGAACAGAATGTGAACATAGACATATAAAATCATTTGAAAAACCAAATAGTATATTTGCAAGGTAATATTTATAACAATACAGAAATCAAAGAAACAGAAAAATTTACTTTTTTAGACCCTTTTACCGTATGAAATTGATAAATTTTGGTTCGATAATCTAATCGTTAGATCATGATGTATTGATGTGTGATATTTGATCAAATTTGTTAGTACGTGAATTTATTTTAGAATATCTATAAAAAAATTTATGTGCTCTAGTAATTTCAAATATGTCTAATGATTAATGCGATTGTGGTAATCTTGTTATGCGGTAATTTAGATAATTTTCCAACAAAAACAATTCAAGTGGTAAATAATATAGTAAGTTGAGAGATTAAATATAATTTTATTAGCAATATACCATCATAATATAAAAAAAATATAAACGATTTACTTATTTATCATAGTAATTATTGCATTAAATGATGAATAAGAAACAAGAAACGAAAAGGCTCTCCATTCTAGGAACAATTATCACACTTGGAATGTTTGTTTTTGCAAACAGGATCATCCCAATAGAAGCAGAAAAAGCAAGTTGGAAGAAATATGATCGTATGAAAAAACTAACAATAGCATTAGATAAAGGTAAATTTGATGAAGATGATATCAATTGGAAGAAATCCAGGAATTCTGAAATTTATGCAGATGCAGCAAATGCAGATTATTTTGAAGAGAGAAGATTACTAAGATGGGTAACTGGGTCTGTTTGAACATGGATAAAACACACAAAACTATTTTTACTATTTCAACGTTCATGATATCAATAATATTACTATTGAATGTTGGTAACAACTCCCTTGGAGTAGAACAAGAATTGTTAGAAATTCCACAGGCAAAGTCGATATATGACACAGAAACTCTGCATTTACCCAGATCTGTTGGTTATTTCATAATACTTATTGCTAATGAAGCGCATGAAGAATGGCCTAAAGAAAAACATAAATTTCTTGCAGATCACAATCCATATTATGTACCAACCCATCTAGTTATTCCACAAGGAACAGCCATATTGTTTCTTAATGCAGATGCTCCCTGGAATATGCCTCATCCTCATACTATTAATCTAAAAGATAGTTCTGGTAATGTGATTTATACCACTGGAAACATGGATTATTCTGATGCGTCTGATTTAAAAATATTGCCGGTAGGAAATTACGCTATCATAGATACCAAATATGATTGGATGAAAGGTAGCATAACGGTAACGGATCAAGCTTCTACAGGTAATGAAGTAGTGGGTGGATTTTATGCTCCAACTCATCAAGTATTGGATAATACCGATAATGATGGAGGAGTACATCCAGGATGGCTGGGCTATTATGAAACTGAATTCCCAAAGAACGGCTTTAACATTTTTAGCCAGTACAATTTCAACTACAATGCTTGCTCTTTTTGTGAAGGTAAGTACTGGCCCGATAATAAGACTGGTGATCACACACTGATAATTTTTGGTACTGATCAACCACTTTCAGAAGCAGTAACCAAATTAAAGAAATTAGTAAAAGATAATGTATACATCTGAAATAATTCTTTTTCCTTTTTTCTCCTACTTGTTTTCGCAAAATTGTTAAAGCTATCATAGTGGAAATTCTTTTTTCTTCTTAATACCCACTCCCTCCTAGGTATATTCACCATTATAAAATGAATCTTGTAATTTCATAGAATGGGCTGTAAACATCTTTGTGACGAAATAGGAATATTAGGAGCAAGCTATCGCGATGGAGTCAAATATTGTAGAAGATGTTCGGTATATTTTTTTCATGATGGATCATTTTGTCCGTGTTGTCATCTTCATCTCAGATCCAAGCCAATTAGATCACGAAAGTGAAATTTAATCCTAAAATTCCGCTAAAAGAAATTTCAAATATATGCTGACCTGAAGGGCTATGGAAAAAAGTTTTAGGGCCAAGAATTACTAGTTTATGCTATGAATGAAGATAATCTTGAAACCGCTACATTTGCTGCTGGCTGTTTCTGGGGGGTAGAAGAAGCGTTCATAAAAATAAAAGGAGTAAAATCAACAAGCGTTGGATATACCGGGGGAAATTTTCCTAATCCAACTTATGAGGATGTTTGTACCGATAGAACTGGACATGCTGAAGCCATACAAGTGAAATATGATCCTAAAGAAGTTTCATATAAAAAACTTTTAGATTTGTTTTGGTCTATTCATAACCCGACTACTAAAAATAGGCAGGGTCCTGACATAGGGTCTCAATATCGTTCTACGATCTTTTATCATACTTCAGAGCAGGAGCAGATTGCTAGAGAATCAAAAGAACAGCTGGATGACTCAAATGAGTTTCAGAACAAAATAGTTACAGAAATTGTATCAGCAACTTCATTTTATGAGGCAGAAGACTATCATCAAAAGTATTATCAAAAGATTGGGGGAGGTAGTTGTTATCATTGAAAATTAGGGCCCTGATGGATTGGAGTTTTTTTGAATATAAAACCAGTATCGTTACGAAATGTGAACATTTGATATCAGCAAAAATTCAAAATTCCTATATCTAGAAAAGAGTTCGCAGATCCTTATATAATTTGTTGAACATTGTACAATAACGCCTAAACACCAACTGGTGGGTCATTATTGGTTGGTCGTTCTTGTTCATTGGCCATAACTCTCACCAGTAATCAATATTCACCGAACTATTTTGATCCTGCATGTGTTTGTATTTCTAATCTATTCATAGTCTATTTGACAATAGTCTGACTCTGTTCTCTCATAAATTGTGTAAGATAATATCTACCGCCCGTGCCTTTTCCTGTAGTTCCAGAGTCCTTCCAACCTCCAAATGATTGACGTCCCACCATGGCGCCAGTTGTAGAACTTTTTTTCCTGTTTACATAAACAACTCCCGCTTCTATATCTTGGAGAAATTTCAAAATTTCTTCTTTCTTGTTACTGTAAATTCCAGACGTAAGACCATATTCTGATTCGTTTGTCATTTTAATTGCGTTATCAAATTTATCATATTCTGTTATACATAATATAGGAACAAATAATTCCTTTTTAAATAAAGGATGATGCTTTGGTAGCCCATCTACAATCGTAGGTTCTACATAATATCCATATTTAAACTTGTCATTTCGTATTGCTGAGCCTCCTGTAAGAATGTTACCATCTTTAGAAGCAAGTTTTGAATATTTCTTGAAATTATTGTACGCATCTAAATTTATCACTGGTCCTACAAAGCTATCTTTCTCCTTGGGATTTTCAACTCTTAGTTTTCTTGTCTTTTCCACAAGCCTTGATAAGAATTGAGATTTAACATTGCTATGTACATATACGCGCGAACATGCACTGCATTTTTGCCCTGAAAATGAAAACGCAGCCTTAGCTACCCCTTCAGCTGCCATATCGAGATTTGCGGTCTCTGTTACAATAGTCGCATTTTTTCCTCCCAATTCTGCAATTACAGGTCGAGGTCTTGTCTTGTTGGATTCACTCATCAACCGGTAGCCAACCTCCCTTGATCCAGTAAATACAACACCGGATATTTCTTTACTCTCAATTATTGTCTTTCCTATCTCTTCGCCTGATCCTGGGACAAAATTTATTACCCCATTAGGCACCCCCGCTTCAATCATAATTTCAGCAATTTTATAACCAATTATTGGAGTGTCACTGGCTGGTTTTATAATTACTGTGTTACCGGTGATAAGAGCGCCAGCACTCATTCCTACTAATATTGCTGCCGGAAAATTAAAAGGTGCGATAATAGCCCATACTCCATACGGTTTCATAATACTTGTATTCTGTTCATTTGAACTTCCCGATTTTCTAGTAACAAATCCATTGTTTTTTTGCATCTCATCAGAATAGTACATAATAAAATCAATCGCTTCATCAATATCCGCAATTGATTCATACCTATTCTTTCCATTTTCAAAAGTAAGCCATGCCGATAATTCAAATTTACGTTTCTTTAAAATGGTACCTATTTTTCTAAATAGCTTTACTCTTCTTTTATAATCAATTATACTCCATTCTTCAAACGCATCCATTGCTGCCCGAATTGCTTTTTTTGCATGAGTTGAGTTACCTTTCTGCATAGATCCCAAAGTGATTCTTCTATCTGTTGGGGACGTGCGGATCACTGTCTGAGATGTATAGATCTTTTTACCATCAATAATAACAGGATAGGTTTTTCCAAATTCAGAAGAAACTAAATTAACTGCTCTTTCATATAAACTATGAAATTGATTTTCTTGATTACGATCAAGAAAGGTCTGGAAGGTATCTTCATTCTTAAATACCATAATATTAGTTCTCACTCATCTTTAAAAAGTATGTAACAAAGTGATGATGATAATTATAACTAAACAATAAAGATATTCAGAAATCGAAACAATCAAGATTGTATCAGGGATCTGGCAAGTAAAAATATATTTCTTTTTCTTTCCCTAATTCTTCTTAAGGAATACTGTAACCATTTTGCACCGTACGGAATATATTCCAATACTA
>Ga0184640_10000212_pt1 | contig 14386 bp, 16 predicted proteins | sample PLM31_200_b2_FD_133161 | JGI IMG/M metagenome (GOLD analysis project Ga0184640, IMG submission 133161) | Groundwater sediment microbial communities from an aquifer in East River, Colorado, USA - PLM3-1_200_b2 | ecosystem: Environmental > Terrestrial > Soil > Riparian zone | place: USA: East...
AAGTCTGGTCATAAATTGGAGTTGGTCCAGCGAGGCTAAGTCAAACGGGTTCGCCATAGCCACGGTCAGGCGATTTTGCGAAAGGGCGACGGGAATCAACTGATGTTCCAACGCAAACTGGCTGGACACTCGTTTCAAGGCGTCTTGGTCTATCCGGGCTCGAGCAAGGTCCACCTTCTCGATGCCCGCATCCTCGGCCAGCAGATATTGGATCGTCTCGGCGCTTAAACCGTAAAGCTCTTGAAGTAGATCGGCGAGCGGCTTGCCGGTCTTCTCCTCTTCATAAAGAGCCAGCATGAGTTGGTGATCGGTAATGAGCCCTGCCTGCACAGCCAGTTTGCCAAAACCTTTCCTTTTGGATTTTTTGGCTAAATCGTCCCCGCCCACTGGAGTATTCTTACTCAAACTCAGCGTTCCTTCCCGTGATTCCATCTTTTCCTTCTCCATAGTATGGGAATGCCGATCAACTCCGATCAACACCATATCCATGTTGACAGCATTATAAGTAAGCAATTATACTCATGAACGTTCCAAAATGCAATTATAAAGTTATATTCTGGGGAATGTTGTTTTATCAATCGAAACAATATCAGCACAAAGGCCTTCCAATTCTTAAAATCTCTTACAATCCAAACCACAATTTCCTATGAGGTGCCTTGGTTGAGGCTCGAGTGAAGACAGAAGACAAAACTATCCAAGGCGATTCCCCGAGAGCGCACCTTCACCTCCGTCTGATTGTAGTCATCCCGGCAATATTTATACTCCTTTCTCTCGGGGTTGGTCTCTTGGCCATGGCCCTTACCCAGTTGTTTCTCAAGGTCCCAATACCAAGCCCTAGGCAATTGCTCTTTTTGCACCTCTGGATTGTCGGATCTTCACTCCTGGCCGGCCTGTTAGGCGCCTTTCTGGCTCATGGAATCACGAAACCAGTCCTGAAGACCATTTTTGAGGCGCAAAAGATGATTGGCTACGTGGAAGCAAATCCTTCTACGATTAATGCTGCCAACGAAGTCGGGGCGCTGTCCGCCCTTTTTGATCAGGCTTTCGTCTCCTTCGTCGAACTCGTTCAAGCCAGAGAAATGCTGGACAGCGTCAATGAAGGGATTATGGCGCTGGATCAGGGGGGGCGAGTTGCAGGCATGAATCTCCGGGCCCAGGAGATTCTGGAGGTTTCCCTGCCAGAAGCGCGTCATAAAGCCTTGCATGACTTTATAGATTCAAGCCCGGCGAATGTCATGTTATTGGCTATCGCGCGGAACGTTCTTGCAGACCAAGAGGAGCGGTTTCACAATCGCGTCCCATTTTGCCCTCCTTCCGGGAAGGAAACACTGCTCTCCTTAAAAGTTTCCCCTTTAAAACTCAAAAGCGACCCAGAGAAACTGCTGGGCGCGGTTGTCGCCTTCAGAGAGCAACCCGACAGGTCCGGAGAGCTGCCTGAGATCATCGGTAGAAGCCCGCGATTGGCAGAAGTACTGGATCTGGTGGCGAAGGTCGCTCCCACCCATTCCAGGGTCCTCATCTTGGGGGAAAGTGGTACTGGGAAGGAACTTATCGCCAACGCCGTCCATCAATTGAGCCCGCGCCGCGAGAAATCTTTTATCAAAATCAACTGCGCTGCCATCCCCGAGACGCTTTTGGAGAGCGAGCTTTTCGGCCATGAAAAGGGAGCCTTCACCGGAGCTATTGCCCGGAAACCTGGTAAATTTGAACTGGCGAACGGTGGAACTATTTTTCTCGATGAGATCGGAGATATGTCTCCCTCCACCCAGGCAAAGGTGCTCCGCGTACTTCAAGAAGGGGAATTCGTTCCCGTGGGAGGGAATGAGACCAAGAAGGTGGACGTAAGGATCATCGCCGCCACCAACAAGGATCTGCTGGCAGAAGTCGAACAAGGACGGTTTCGTGAAGACCTTTTCTACCGGCTCAACGTCATCACCTTGAGCCTGCCCCCCTTGAGAGACAGAAAATTGGATATCCCTTTCTTGGCGGATTATTTTCTCGAAGAAACAGCGAGGAAAAGCAGTCATGAAAGAAAGTCCCTCTCCCGAGCCGCCATGGATTGCCTCTTGGCCTACTCTTGGCCCGGCAACGTCCGAGAATTGGAGAATTCTATAGAAAGGGCCTCTCTTCTCTCTAGTGGCTCGATCATCCAACCTCAAGATCTTCCCATATCTCAGACTTCATCTCCTCTGCCGAACTCCTCACTACTTCCGGTTGAATACTACCCCCGGCAAGCGCACGCCTCCCTGAATGAGACCTTGGAAGCCATGGAGAAGGAACTCATTATTCAGGCCCTAAAAAAGAGTGGAGGCGTTCAGGTAGAAGCCGCGAAGTTATTGGGCCTGAATCACAAAAATCTATGGCACAAGATAAAAAAGCATAATATCGACTTAAATGGCCTCCGAAACAGCGCCTAATTTGTCCAATAATTTTAGATCAAGCCTTAAAAATCTAAATAATCTAGACTGAACCCTTTTTCTTTTCGATCCCATCCAGACAGTGAGTAGGGCCGGGTATCTTATTGTTTTTTCGAATGTTTTTTTAATACATGGGGTAACTATTTGAGCTTTGTTTCTGGTTTGGCACCGGCCTTGCTTGCAATCGTAATAACTGTTTGTCCCGGAGGACTCTTTGAAGTCCCAAGGGGGCTAGGAGGAGCCATGAACGTTTTCCATAGTAAATTACAGACGACTCATAATGCGAAATTTCGCCCACTCCCTTCATACCGGCTATCTAACGGCTTCACCTTGGTAGAAGTGATCGTCGTCCTGGCGGTCATCTCGATTTTGGTAGCGGTTTTGACTCCGACAGTGCTCAAATATATCGCCGATGCTCAGCAAAGCCGGGCTTCGGAGGATGTCAAAACTATAAGCACCATGCTTAACGATCTGATAAAGGATACTGGACAGTATCCCGGCAATAAGCTATTCACGAGAAACTTTATCTGCGCTCCGGGCACTCTCCCAACGGGCGGAAGCTGGTCTGCAGCCAGCACCGATTGCAGATCTCTTTCTAATCATCTTCTTATCAATAACCCTGACGAAGACGGCACCATTGGCGAGTCCACTGACGACTATCGCCCTACGGGGAAAGTCCGCTGGAAGGGGCCTTATCTGACGACCTTCAACGAAGATCCGTGGGGCAATGCCTACGAGGTCAACGCTTCAACTCTCGTGGGAGCAAACACAAGCCCTACTTGGGTGATCTCCGCCGGTCCTGACGGCGTCTTTCAGACCGCAACCGCGGACGCGGCTCTTTCGGGAGACGACGTTGGAACAAGAATCAAGTAGGGGAAAGAGGCCGTCGAAGGAGACCGGCATGCGGAACCTTGGTAAGAAAAATAGCGTGACGAAGACCATTAAGGGAAAGAGGGGTTTCACGCTGATTGAGCTTATCATCGTGATCGCAATTGTCGTCGCTCTCGTAGCCATGTTCCTACCCCTTGCTCTCAATAAAATAGACGAATCCAACGTGACTCGGGCCAAGGCGGACGTCGACGCGCTTGCGACCGCGGTCACATCATTCTTCTCCAGCCTTGGGAACTTTCCCTCCTGTGACGGGGCAGACTGCAACCCCCTTAACGACGCGGCGAATAACCTCAGATTCCTGGCGGTCGGCACGGGCACCGGCGACCTTTCAACCGTCTACCCTGCCGATAGCGGCGCGCTGTGGAGTCTCACCACTCAAGACGATGGAACTGTTCCTGCCAGAAACAATGCCTTTAACCACCTGGCAATGAACAACCCCAACGCCAACGCAACGCCAAACGAAGCAACGACAGACTACGTCACCACAAGATGGAAGGGACCCTATATATCCAAGCTGAGCGAAGACCCTTGGGGCGCTGCCTACATTGTTCACATCGGATCGATGCAAAACAGCGGTTGCCCGGTCGGCTCCACCGGCGCTCCGCCGGCTTGCACTGCCCCGGCGACGGGCAGGCAGGGCTGGATCCTCTCTGCGGGGCCAAATGGCAACCTGGATACGGCTCCAACCGCGACCACGCTGAGCGCAGACGACATCGGCTACATCTTCTTTACGCAATGAAAGCGCCCTTGAGATGGTCGAGGCAACTGTGCCCCAGATATCCGGACAATAACGCAATACTTAAAGAGAAGAGGTGACGACAATGCAATCTAATCGCAATCAACACGGCTTTACCCTGGTGGAGCTAGTCTTTGTGATAGCCATCATCGTCGTTCTGGCCAGCATCTTTCTGCCCTTGGCCTTTACCAAGCTCCAGAAAAGTGAAGAGGCCAGCGTCGATGCCAGCATTCAAGAGATTGCCGTGGCCCTAACTGCGTTCTACGATGACATCAGACACTTTCCCACCTGTGACCACGCTACGGACTGCAGCCCTTTTCCGGGGACCGATAATAACATCGTCTTGGTGGCCTTTGGGGACGGATTTGGCGACCTCAGCTCTTCTTATCCCATCGCAGCTACTGGAGCCGGAAACTGGGACTTTGCAGTCAATGGGGAAGCCGCCCAAGCAAGAAACAATAGCGCCAATCATGTCGTCCAGAATGACCCGATCGCGAACGGCACCCCTGGCGAAGCGACCGACTATACCGTATCTGGTTCAAGGCGATGGAGAGGGCCCTACCTTGCCCGAGTTGGTGTTGATCCGTGGGGCAGAGCCTTTATTGCCTATGTAGGCGCCATGGAGCAAAACGGCCAAACAGTGGCAGGCGCCGGCGCGACTCCTCAAAGGGGCTGGATTCTTTCCGCCGGACCGAACAACACCCTCGATACGCTCCCGAGCTCTAATTCCCTCTCGGGCGACGATCGTGGTTTTATCTTTAACAGCCAATAACCTGTTTTGTAGCGCCCGATCGAAAAAGGCGTCTCAAACGAGGCGCCTTTTCTCTTTATTGCCGCCAGCGGCCCAAGCCTGTTATGTATGGGTCATTCATGTCAACCCCGGATGCCAGCGACACCCAAGCCAAGGCTATTCCCTATGGCCTGACTCTTCTCCTTATCCTGCTGCCGCCCTTTTTTATCCCTAATCTCATCAACCTCTACAGGCTCCCCAAAGAGGCTCTTTCCCTTCTTCTAACCATGGCGCTCTCGTGGCTCTGGCTCCTGGGATTTTTCCGTAAAGCCGGCGACCCGCAACCGGTATGGCCCCTTTTTCTGCCGATCTCTGCCAGCTTCTTACTGGGCGGAGCCTCTCTCATTGGCGCCCTCAATCCCTATGAAGGCGCCCGTCATCTCTTCAATACCGCCCTGGGCGCGACGCTCTTCTGGATGGCAGTGAATCATACCAACCGGGGCTCCGTAACTCCTCTATTCCGGTGGGTTGCGATTGCAGCGGCAGGCGTCTCTCTCGTGGGAATCATTCAAGCATGGGGGGGTGAGATCCCTTCTTTGGCTCAGGTCACGCCACCGAGCGCCACCTTTGGCAGCAAAAATATGGCTGCTCATTACCTCCTCTTCAGTCTTCCCGCAGCTTACTACCTGCTCCTCACCTCTTCGGAGCCCCGCAGAGAATGGTTCTACAGCTTCCTCGCGGCTTTTATCACTACCTACCTGATCTATACCGGGGCGCGGGCGGCCTGGGGGGCGGCGGCAAGCACCCTAATCATCTTTTGGTGCGTCCTCAGGGCCCGGGGCTTCACTCCTGGTGAACTCGTCAGTCTTGGCCGGCGTAAATGGGAGTTTTTGGCGGGTATCACCGTATTTGCCGTAATGATGAACACCGTTCCCCGTTCCCTTATCCCCGGCTTTACAGCGGAGGTTTCATTGGACCGCTTAAGGAGTATGGCAGCGTTAGAAACGGATGGTTCAGCCCAGGTTCGCTTTGCCATATGGGCAAACACACTGGCGATGTTCAAAGACCATCCACTTTTGGGCGTGGGAAAAGGCAATTTTCAGTTCAACTACGCTCTCTATCACCGAAGAGTCGTCAAAGATCCTTCCTTCAGCGTAGAAAAAAAGGCCGTGGAGGCGCACAACGACTACGTGCAGCTCTTAGCCGAAGTAGGCCTTTTGGGAACCGCGCCCTTTCTGTGGATCCTCGGTGTTCTCGCCCGAAGATTCTGGCATGGCCTGAGGAAAGATGTTGACCCCGCGATCCTCGCCACCGGCTTTGCCTTAGCCGCGATTCTGCTGGAAGCCTTTTGGGACTTTCCCTTTGAGAATCCAGTGGCGATTGCCTTCTTTTGGATCTATGCGGGGATCATGTGGAAGCTTACGGGAGAGAAAGCTCAACGACCCGCCTGGACCCCCTCGCGTAGATGGGCGCTGGGTCTCCTTGCCTTTTTATCCCTCTGCACCGCCGCCGCCGCGGTTCTTTCCTTCAGGCATCTCGCGGCAGAGTTCCATTACAGCCGAGCCGTTTTGGGAAACTATCGGACGCAAACGATGGAAGAAAAACTCAATCTCGCGGAGAAAGATTTTGAGACGGCGATCTATCTCTATCCCTACGATTATCGCTATCCTCACTGGAAGGCGATCCTACTCCTCGGAAACGGAAGGTCCCAAGAAGCGCTGCAATCCAACTTGCAGGCGCTGAGACTCAACCCTTACCACATCAACACCATCAATAACCTCGGAGCGATCCACGGTGCGTTAGGGAACATTCCAAAGTCTATCCAAGCTTTCGAGACAGCGCTCAAGATTTGGCCCGATTACGTCAGTGCCCACAACAGCCTCGCCAAGCTCTACGAAAAGGCTGGGATGAAAGAGAAGGCTATCGATGAACTCCGCAAAATCCTGCGCATCGATCCCAATAACAAGCGGGCCAACGAAAATTTGAAACTGCTCGAAAGAGGATGAGAACCAGCCCTTATGATGGCCAAGACAACACCAATGGGGACGTTGTTGATTAAGTTGACAACTGCTGCAATCTGCTGAGAGATCTGGACACTCCCGAGGTCGATATCCCCACCTGACGCGCTATCTCGGCCAGGGGTAAGCCGTGACGTTTCACCAAACGTTGGATGATCTCTGCTCTAGCCTGAGCCGTCCTGCCACGCCGACTTCCCAAGCGCAACTCCTGCAGTGTGACCTTGTGCTTCTGACACATCTCCCCGACCCTATGAACAAATTTTCTACGATCTAGCTCGTCATCAACAATGCGACGCCGCTCAATGCCACGCACGATCACATGGTGCAGTGTGCCAGGCGCATCGAGTCTTGCTTGTCTGGGCACTTCTTTCCCCCGACTCCCTCAAATGTTCTCCACGCTATGCCAACAAATAATATTGTCAAGCTAGTCAACAACGTCCCCTAATCCGAGACAACGCCTGAGGGATTGAAGATAACAGTAGGGGTTTTGTCAGGTGTGGAATGAAGATAGAAACTTATGGTGGCACAGTGAATTTACCGACGGATATGGGCAGGACAGACGGCGGCGCGTTGAAGGTAACAGTAAGGGGAGTATTTGCAGGGTTCGCCACAAATCTGATCTCTATGGTTCTCTTAGTGCCCTGGCCGGTTATAGTAGTATCCGGGAGCTTGGTATCAGGCGAGTCAATAAAGACCCTCATTGAGGGCCTCGCCGCCGGACTGGCGGCAACCGTTCGTTGCCCGGCAGCGCAGGTGAGCAACACCACCGTCCCAGCGCTGGTGCCAGGCCCGCCGCTGGAGAAGCAGATGTTCCATCCCCCAGCTAAGTTATCTATACGAATTCGATTAAAGTTAGGTGCTGGTGGCTGCACATAGTCAAGCCTCATTCTGTCAACCACCTGTGCGCTCTGCGAATAGTTAATGATGTCAAAAGTTACGCTATTGCCAGCACGAACAGCACTCCCTGGAGCGTAAACGAGCCTGGGTAGGGCGCGTACAGCGCGCTGGCCGAAGGGAGCCAAAGAGACCGAATAGTTCCCATTGGCATCGGTGGTGGCGGTAGTGGTCGTCAAGGTCCCATTGTTGGCTGCGGAATAATACTCGACGTCTACCGCCTCCAGCCCGACGCCTGCAGCATCTTTAACTGTTCCCCGCACAGTCGCGGTAGTCTCGTTAGCTACTATATCCACAGTGATGTCGTCTGCGGAGGTTGATTGACCCGGCCCATCTGATTTAAGCGTCGCCATCAGGGGACAGACACCCGTCGCCGTATAAGTATAGTTATTTCCCCACTGATCCTTTGCGAACTCTTCCCCGGCGGTTCCTGTAATATAGGGCCCTTTCCAACCCGCACCCGCCTGTTGGGTAGGATTGAAGGACCAGCCTGGCAGAGTCCCCTGGGTCGAAAGTCTATCAAGAGCAGGAGCACTAGGAAAAGCAGCGGTAGGCAGGCACCCGATGTCCCCCAAAAAACCAAAGTCCGAGCGAAAAGAGCTCTGCAGTTTCTGAGGATCGCCGAGCAGCGCCTTTTTTATGTTATCCATCTCTTCCCGAGTTGTATCTTCCGCCGTCCGCTCAAAAATCCTCAAGACCATGGGGACGGCGACGGCGGCCAATATGGATAGCACCGCGAGGATTACGATTATTTCTATGAGAGTGAAGCCTTTTTGGTCTTTACTCATGGCGTGTTGGAATGGTCGAACCGTTGAATTTACGACACGCGAAGAATCGCGAAGAGATGACACGCGGAAAAAAGCTCGCTTTCCGATGTCGGCTACCACTGGGTTTTTTATTCTTTCAACAGTTTCTTGATGGCGGCCCCGAGCTCGCGATGGCTGAAGGGTTTGGCGAGGTAGTCATCGCACCCGGCCTGGATACACTTCTCTTTGTCACCCGGCAAAGCCCTCGCAGTGGCAGCCAGAATAGGAATGGACTGGGTTTTGGGGTTCTTGCGGATTGCAGAAGTGGCCTCGAGCCCGTCCATTTTGGGCAGGGAAATATCCATAATGATCATATCCGGCAGAAGGGACGCAGCTTTTTCAACCGCCTGCTTCCCGTCTTCAGCCACGATGGAATCGTAACCGAGAAAGGAAAGCTCTTTTTGCAGGACGTCGATCGTCGCCGGATTGTCTTCCACCAGGAGAACTTTCTTTTTCATATAGGCTCCTTTATGAGCAGATAATATATCATAATTGGCCTTCCCAAAACCAGTCTGAATATCGTCCCCGAGGTCCGTTTCGGGCCTCCCCTGGGAGAGCCCCGAGGCAACCCCGAAGCGAATGGAGTATAGCATAGGACCCGGGCCCTGTGTTACTTAAAGGCTGATGAAGCTCGTCGGGCTGACCGGAGGGATCGCGACCGGCAAAAGCACCGTGGCATCCATGCTGCGCGGACTGGGCGCCAGGGTCATCGATGCGGATGAGCTAGCGCGGGAAGTCGTCAAGCCGGGTCAAGACGCCTGGCAAGAAATTGTCGCCGCCTTCGGAAGCGAAATCCTGCGGGGAGACCAGACCGTCGATCGGGAAAAACTGCGGAAGCTCGTTTTTCAAAATAGGGAAGCGCGAAAAAAGCTCGAATCCATTACTCATCCCCGTATCCGAAAACTGGCCCAGGCAAGGGTTCAGGAGTTGGCCGCCGAGGGCGTGGAAATCATTATCTACGACGCTCCCCTCCTCTTTGAGAACCAAGTCCACCTCTGGCTTCGACCCGTTGTTCTCGTGGCCTGCCACCCCACAATTCAGAAAAAACGGCTCCAGGACCGGGACCGGCTTACCGAAGAAGAGATTAGGCAACACCTCGAAGCACAGATGAGTCTTGAAGAGAAAAGAAAGCTCGCCGACTTCGTCATCGAAAACGATGGGGACTTGGAAGAGCTTCAAAAACAGGTCGGAGACGTTTGGGAGAAGATCACAAAACAGGCGGTAGGCGGTAGGCGGTAGGCATGAGGGCCAGATCTCTTTTCTATCGCCTATTGCCTACTGCCTGTCTCACTTTATCCTCTCCAAATACTTTCCTTCTGACGGATCCACCCGGACGCGGTCCCCAATTTGAACAAAGGGGGGAACCTGGATGGTGACGCCCGTTTCAAGCTTGGCCGGCTTATAGGACGCGGAGGCGGTGGCCCCTTTGTGGCTCGGCTCGGTATCGACCACTTCCAGCTCCACGCTGGACGGCGGACTCATGCCAATCGGCTTTCCCTCGAAAAACTCGACCTCGACCACTTGATTGGGAAGCAGGTAGGGAAGGAACTCCCCGATATCTTCAACCCCCAGAGAAATCTGCTCGTAATTCTCCGTATCCATGAAGGTATGAAGGTCGCCGTCTCCATAGAGATATTGCATCGCCCGGGTATCGAGCGAGGCCCGCTCCACGCGATCCTCCGAGCGGAACTTATATTCCGTCCCCACGCCCGACTTGAGATTCTTCATCTTCGTTTGCATAAACCCCCGCTTGTTGCCGGGGGTGAGGTGATTCACCGCAGTCACCCGGTAGAGATTCCCTTCGTGAAGAATAATCATCCCGGGTCTCAGTTGTGTCGCATTGATCATGTTCCCCTCCCTCTTCCCTTCCCTACCAAGCTATCAGCTTTCAGCGGTCAGCTAAATGCCTCCGTTATTGCTGACGGCTGATCGCTGACTGCTTATTTACGCATATAAGCCGCGCCAGAGCATCGCCCTTGCCACCCGGTCAATGCCGATCATCAGCGCCGCCATCCGCATGTCAACCTTCTCCTTTTGACTCCTCTCGTATACCTGGCGAAACGCGCGGGTCAATATAGACTTGAGTTTTTGATTGACCTCGTCCTCTGTCCAGAAAAAATTCTGTAAATCCTGCACCCACTCAAAATATGAAACAATAACCCCGCCGGCATTGGCGAGAATGTCCGGGATCACAAAGATGGCCTTCTCTCTCAGGATCTTGTCGGCTTCCGGCGTAGTCGGCCCATTCGCCCCTTCAGCCACGATTTTACATTTTAATCTCGCCGCGTTTTCTCCGGTAATTTGCATCTCGCCGGCCGCGGGGATCAAAAGATCGCATGGCAGTTCTAGAATTTGGGCTCCTGGGATCCGCTCCGCCCCGGGAAAGCCTTCCAGTTCTCGAGTCTTTTCCTTATGAGCGATCAGGTCATCCAGAGACAGGCCCTTCTCGTTGAGTATCCCTCCGGAACGGTCGCTCACTCCAACGATCTTGACTCCGATACTGTTGAGCTCTTTGGCCGTTACCAATCCCACATTGCCAAATCCCTGGACGGCGGCCGTACAGCGCGGGAGATCCAGCCCCAATAACTTCGCCGCCTCTATAATGGTATAAACCACGCCGCGGCCGGTGGCCTCTTTTCTCCCCAAAGTGCCGCCGATATCCACCGGCTTTCCCGTGACAACGCCTGGTACCGCATATCCCTTATGCTGGCTGTAGGTATCCATCACCCAGGCCATGACTTGTTCATTGGTCCCCATGTCCGGCGCCGGCACATCCACGTCGGGCCCGATAAAATTAAGGATCTCCGCCGTGTAGCGGCGGGTCATGCCCTCAAGCTCCTTCCGAGAAAGTTTTGACGGATCACACGCGATCCCCCCTTTGCCACCGCCCAGCGGCAACCCCACGAGCGAGCATTTCCAGGTCATCCACATGGCCAGGGCCGAGACCTCGCCGAGATTCACATCAGGATGATAGCGGATCCCCCCTTTGAAGGGCCCTAGGACATCGTTATGTTGGACCCGGTAACCGGTCAAGACATGGACACTGCCATCGTCCATACGGGTCGGCACGCTCACGATCAATGCGCGCTCAGGCCTTTTCAGCCGGCCGGCCACATTGGGGTCCAGATTCAGCTTCCGGGCTGCGACATCGAATTGCGTCACAGCCATTTCGCTCGTCGGGGTGCGCCATTCAACCGTCGCCATCAACCCTCCTCCTTAAACCCTTCCCAATTTTCGATTTTAGATTGAATCCAAAATCGGCAATCCAAAATCCAAAATTCTTCTGTCATCCCGGCGGCCAAGTAAAGCTCCGGCCACCTAGCAGATGGAAGTGTATGTGGTAGACAGTCTGGCCGGCCTGCGAGCCGCAGTTGGCCACGACCCGAAACCCGTTTTGAGAAATCCCTTCGTTCTTGGCCAGGCTTACAGCCACCTGAAAAATATGACCGACCAGATCGTTGTCTTCCTCACCGAGGTCAAGGAGGGTCGCCAAATGCTTGCGCGGAACAATCAAAATATGGACCGGCGCCTGAGGACGAATATCCCGGAACGCCACTACCGATGGATCCTGATAGACGAAATTCCCCTTCATTTCGCCCTTGATGATCCCGCAAAAAAGGCAATCGCTCACTTCGTCTCCTCCTACGCTCGTGATACCCGAGCGTCAGCCTTCATCTTCAACCGGACAAAACACGACGATCTCTCCACCTCGAACCTCCAACGGCACCACCTGGAGAAAAGCGCCGAAGCACGGGCCCCATATGCACTCTCCGGTAGTGGGTTCGTAGGTAGCGCCATGATTCGCGCAGATGAGATAGCGCCTGTCCTCGGTAAAAAACTGATTGTCCATCCAGTCCATCGATAGAGGAATATGGCGGCAGCGATTCACATAGGCAAAAATACCGCCTCCGTAGTTGACGAGCAAGCCCTCCACGGTTTCTCCTTGGCATCTCAGGTAAAATTTCTTCGTCATTCCGTGCAAGAGCTCGCCGATCTGCGCCACCACCTCCCCGTTTTGTCTCTCTTTTGGATCTTCTTCCATGATCTTCGCTCAATCGGCTAAAAGGGACACGTCTCCCGAGGGGCAGCCCACGAGCACTTCGCCCCGGTCCACCTTCACCGGCAACCGGTACAGGGAGAGCCCCTTGCAAGGTCCTTCCACGCAGAGTCCGGAATCGGGCTCGTAAAGCGCTCCGTGAGTCATGCAGACGAGATGCTCCCTATCCTCGGTAAAAAACTGATAGCGGACAAAATCGAGGGGCGTCGTCATATGACGGCAGCGGTTGGCATAGGCATGAAACTCACCGCGGTGATTGATCAGGAAGGCATCGATTCGATACCGCTGGCAGATGAGCCCGAATTTTTTGACCGATCCCGGCCCGAGTTCCCCGATGCGCGCGATCACCCTCCCACCGGGCCGGCTTTCCCGCTCCATTCGGGCCTTGTCACGGAGAAGCAAAAGCCAGCGGATGGCGAGTCCCAACCCATAGAGGACCAGGAACAGAAGCGAGAGGTAAATAATAAGCTTCATGAAGATAGGGACGCTACTGGTGCTCTTTGTCGATCGTCTCCCGAATTCGCTTTACTTCCTCCGGCGTCTGGCTGCCTTTCAGCCCCATGACTTTCATGAGTTCGCTGGCCATCTCCGCGGTTACCTGGTCCTGAACGCTCCCTTCCCCATTGGGATCGGCCTGGAGAAAACGGATGATCTTTTCCCGTGGCACGCCGGTCTGTTCAAGTCCGTCGAGAAATTCCCCGTATCCCACCCGTCCACGCAATTCTCCCACCCGGACCAGGAGCTTCTTGCAATCCCCGCAGCTCTTCGACCAGAGACCCGCCCGATCTTTACAATAAACACACCGGGCCATCTCAGCCCTTGCTCCTGTCTGATAGAGCCTTGGCCAATATCTCTTGCAGGGATTGGGCCAGGTTTCTGTTGGAGGCCACAACGCCCCTGTAGAGCGCCTCTTTTTGATTGAAAACCAATGCCCTTCCCGCGCCGTCCAGAACCGCTCCCCCCGCTTCCTCTACGATGTGCGCTCCAGCGCAGACGTCCCATTCGTGCACGGAGCGGAAAGTAAGGGTGCCATCTCCTTCCCCAGCGGCCACCAAAGCCAGACGATAGGCGATGCTCCCCACGGGTTGCACACGGCAGAGATCTGAAAATATCTGGAACCGGCGACGCGGCTCGGAGCGGCTGACCAGCAGTAATGCGCCCTCCATTTGCTCGCGCGCTGAGACATGGATCGGGGCGCCGTTGAGTCTAGCCCCCTCCCCTCTCGCAGCCCCAAAGAGCTGACCCTGAACGGGGTTGTAAACCACGCCGAGCACCGCCTTACCCTCCAACACGAGACCGATGGAAACGGCAAATTGCGGCACTCCCGCGATAAACTCTTTCGTGCCGTCGATGGGGTCCACAACCCACACCCGTGAAGCCTTGAGCCGCTCGGAATTATCCATGTCTTCCTCCGAAAGCCAACCGTCTCGAGGAAAACGGCTCAGGAGAATCTCTCGAATCCTCGAATTGGCCTCCAGATCCGCCTCCGTCACCGGATCTCCTTTTTTCTTTTCCTCGATGCGGTACTTTTTGCCGTAAAAAGACATAATGACGCGGCCGGCCTCCCGCGCCGCCAACTCGGCGACCTCGAGTTCTTCAGCGAAATGACTTTCTATACTCATATCCGATTCCAGTCCATCCGCGCTTGCGCCTCTCAAGGGAAACCCGGTCCATGATCGGTAAGATGAATGGTTTTCCGAAAGGAGCAGCCTACGATAGGCGCTCCAGGCGGCTTTTTTTTGCGCCTCTCTGAGTCATTTCTTGAATGGCTCGTTCCGAATCCCCTGGTTGGAGATCCACTCCCCGAATCGCGTCCTCGAGCAGAAAGACCTCGAAT
>Ga0184640_10000213_pt1 | contig 14363 bp, 7 predicted proteins | sample PLM31_200_b2_FD_133161 | JGI IMG/M metagenome (GOLD analysis project Ga0184640, IMG submission 133161) | Groundwater sediment microbial communities from an aquifer in East River, Colorado, USA - PLM3-1_200_b2 | ecosystem: Environmental > Terrestrial > Soil > Riparian zone | place: USA: East...
CGACGAGTTCGACTCCCTTCTCGCCCACGCCCGAATCAGCGCGGAGGGCTACAACCTCGTCCAGCAGGGCGACATTCAGAGGATCGTCCAGACGTCGGACGTGGACCGCCGCCGGATCCTGGACAACATCGCGGGCATCACGAAGTTCGATGACGACATCTCCCAGGCGGAGACGAAGCGGAAGCAGACGGAGGAGAACCTCGGCCGCATCCAGATCATCCTCGACGAGATCAAAAAGCAGATCCAGCAGCTTTCCTCGGACCGCGAGGGGGCCCTGAAGTACCGGGAGCAGAAGGAGAAGCTGGACCTCGCGCGGGCCCAGCTCGTGTACAAGAACCGGGACCTCATCGAGCACGAGATTCTTGGGACGAAGCAGCAGATCGCGAAGTACGAGGCGGAGCGTAAGAAGCTCCTCGACGAGAAGGCAGCGCTCGTGGCGGACCTGAAGATGGCCGAGGACCGGCTCCAGGAGATCGAAGGGAAAATCGCGGAGCGCGGCGGCGAGGAAGGGAAGCAACTCAAGGCGAAGCTCGACGGCCTGCGGATCGAGCGGGCGCGAGCGCAGGATGGAATCGCGACGAGCACGGACGAGGCGAAGCGGATCAAGCAGGAGATCGCCGAGGTGCAGCGGGAGCGGGCTCGCGTCGCGAAAGAGATCGAGGCGCTCGAGAAGGAGCGGCACAGCGTCGAGGAATCTCTGGGTCACTTCGAGAAGGAGCTCAGTGGCCTCGAGGACGAGCTCCGGGAGCTCGACGAAGCCGCCTCGCAGTCCGACTCCAAGGTCCTTGAGATTCAGAAGGGGATCGTCGGCCTCAACGAGAAGATCGACGAGGCCGAGGAAAAGGTGAAGGCGCTTGTCCTCGAAGGAGACCGGTCCAAGGAGGCGATTGAGCGCCTCCGAAACGAGCTCGACCAGCTCCAGGACCTCCTGAAGACGTATCAGCTCGAGCTCGACGATGCTGAGTTTCAGCTCAAAGATCTGAAATCCGGCTCCAAGGCGAGCACGAAGAACCTCTCGAAGCTGCAGCAGGAGTTCTACGCGAAGCGCAAGGAGGAGACGGAGCTCGAGCGGGTGCGCGGGGAGCTCCAGAACGCAATCCTCGAGCTCACGCGCCAGTACACGACGCTGAAGACGGAAGCGGATGTCGCCGAGAACATGAAGCGCGGGTACACATCGGCGGTCGCCGCGATCCTCGAGGCCAGGGACACGGGCGCGATCAAGGGGATCCACGGGACGATTGCGCAGCTCGGCCATGTCGAGCCGAAGCACGAGACGGCGATCCTCGTTGCGGCGGGGAACCGGATGCAGGGGATTGTCGTCGACGACGACCGCGTCGCCGCAGAGTGCATCGACTACCTGAAGAAGCACAAGGCGGGGCGGGCGACGTTCCTCCCGCTGAACAAGATGCTCGTCGGCCGTCCGCGCGGTAAGGCGATCCTCGTCGCGAAGGAGTCGATCGGGTTCGCGATTGACCTCATCAAGTTCGACGAGAAGTACCGGGACGCATTCTTCTACGTCCTGGGGGACACGATTGTCGTCGAGACGCTCGACCAGGCACGGAAGTACATGGGCGGGGTGCGGCTCGTCACAGTCGCTGGGGAACTCATCGAGCCGAGTGGCGCAATGATCGGCGGGGACCTCGAGAAACGCCCTGTTCGGTTCGGAGCACCGGACCGGAGGGAGCTCGACGCGGTCGCTGAGAAACTCCGGGCGGCGAACGAGGAGGGGGAGCAGGTCACGAAGCGGCTCGTGCAGCTCCGGAAGGAACTCACGTCCCTAGAGGGGCAGTTGAAGGATGTCGGGTCGGAGACCTCCGCAGTCGAGGTGAAGGCATCCGCTCTCGAGACGAAGCGCAAGGAGTTCGCAACGAAGGTCAAGATGATCCAGGACGACCTCGAGGCGCGCCGAACGAGGTTCCAGGAGTCGGAGAAAACCTCGAAGCGGATCGAGGAGGACCTCGCGAGGTTCCGCGAGGAGCTCGAGAAGCTCAAAGCCCAACGGGACGCGATGAAGAAGCAGGTCCTCGACGCCACTCCGCAGCAGGTCTCGACCCGCATGAAGGACCTCATGGGGAAACGTGTGAAGTCGGCGGACGATGTGACCGCCGCACGGGCGAAACTCGAGACCCTCAGTGCCCAAATCAAGGTCCAGACGGAGCGCCGGACGGAGTTCGACGGAAGAATCGAAGGCCTCGTCGCCCAGAAAACCGACCACGAGAAGCGCGTGAAGGACCTGAACACGTCTCTCGCGTCGTTCGAGAACGAGATCCGCGGCCTCGAGAAGATGGAGGCCTCAATGTCGAAGGAGATGCAGGACCTCCAGAAAGGGCGGGACGAGGCATTCAAGGAGAAGACGGAGCTCGAAAGCGAGATTGACATGCTCGGCCACAAGCTCGAGACGAAGGAGGACTTCTACACGAACTTCCAGACGGAGTTAAGGGCCAAGGAGGAGGCCCTCGCGAAGGCGGAGGAAGACCTCAAGACGCTCGGCCGCGAGGTCACTGGCAAGCTCCCGGCGCTCGACGAGCTCAGGCGTACGATCGCGGGGTGCGAGGCGCAGATCTCCGCGCTCGGACCCATCAACATGCGGGCCCTCGAAGACTACGACGCGCAGAAGACACGCCTGCACGAACTCAGCGAGGAGTACAAGCAGCTCGAAAACCAGCGGGCGGAGCTGATCAAGCTCGTGGAAGAGCTCACGCAGAAGAAGAAGGAAGGGCTCGCGAAGGTCTTCACGGCGATCAACGAGAACTTCAGGCATGTGTACAGCGAAATCAGCGAAGGTGGCGAGGCCGAGCTGCTCCTCGAGAACGAGCAGGAACCGTTCGAAGGCGGCCTCATCATTCGCGCGAACCCGTCCCACAAGAAGATCCTGCGGCTCGAGGCGCTGAGCGGCGGAGAGAAGAGCCTCGTCTCGATGGCCTTCATCTTCGCAATCCAGGAATACGACCCGTCACCGTTCTACCTCCTCGACGAGATCGACCAGAACCTCGACGCCGTGAACGCGGAACGTGTCGCGAAGATGATCAAGAAGAACTCGAACACCGCCCAGTTCGTCCAGATCTCGCTCCGCAAGGTCACCCTCAAGGAGGCGGATCACATCGTCGGCGTCACGATGACACCGAGCGGGATTTCTGAGCTCGTGATGAAGGTGAACCTCGCGGAGATCGAAGACGAACGCCCACACCAGGAGGTCATTGCGGCATGAGCGAGGCGTACGAGTCGATCCTGAATCACCTCCTCTTCCACAAGGCCCTGATCAGCGAGAACAACGGCGGCGAACGGATCAGCCGATACGTCGCGATGCTTCGCGAGATCGACCAGGGGATGCACGTCGCCCTGCGGGACCCATTCGAGAAGGCCGTCGCCGCCGCGTTCGAGCTCGCCATCGAGAAGCAGTTCGACCCGTGGGACATCGACCTCGCGCAATTCACGAAGATGTACCTCGAGAAGATGAAGGACGGTGGGCCCGTGAACTTCGTGACCGCGGGCAAGTTGATTTTCATGGCGTGGTCCATCCTGAAGCTCCAAAGCGATTACGTCCTCGAGACGGCCACGCCGTCCGCGCAGGATGAGAACGCGTTCGAGGGTTGGGACGCCGATCTGTACCGCGAGCCGGAGGATCTCGACTTCAACGCGGCGGTCCTCGCGCAGGGCCGCGTGCCGATCGCGGAGGCGATCCGCCGGGAGGGCCACCGTGCCGTGACCCTCATGGAGCTCATGGACGCGTTCGATAGCGCGAGACGGGAAGCGGAGCTTCAGCTCCAGCTGAACGCCCTCCGCGAGCACGCAATCCGGAAGTTCGCCCCGAACTTCCACGAGAACGTCCACTCCGAGGACCTCTCGGAGGATATCGGCCTCACCTGGGGGCGGATCACACAGTTCGGCGGGATTGATATCCCGCTCGACAGACTCGTCGCCTCGCACGACCGGTGGGACCTCATCACCGTGTTCGTGTCGATCCTGTTTCTCGCGAAGATGGAGAAGGTGAAGATCTGGCAGAAGGATTTCGTGCAGGGCGACATCTTCGTGAAGCAGACCGTGACGGGACCCGCGCTGACCGCGGAGGAGCTCGCGGAGCTTCCGGAAGTCGCCCGCACGCCATCCGAGCCGCAACCGCCCCCCGTAGCCCAGGAGGTGGCCGCATGACGGACGAGAAGGGAATCGTAGAGGCTGCCCTGTTCTCCGCCGGACATCCGATACCAGTCGAGGACATAGCGCAGACGACCGCGTTCGAGCCCGCCCGCGTGAAGGAGCTCCTCAAGGAGCTCGAGGCCGATTACACGAACCGCGGGAGTGCGATCGAAGTCGCCTCCATTGGCGGGAAGTGGACGATGCAGATCCGCATGGACTACACGGCCCGGGCCCAGGCGTTCGCACCGCCCGTGGTCCCGCGGGACCTCCTCAAGACCATGGCCCTCATCGCCTACCACCAGCCCCTCCTCCAGAGCGAGCTTGCGGACATGATCGGGTCCAAAGTGTACGAGCACGTCCAGCAGCTCGAGGGCATCAACCTGATCAGCAAGAAGCCCAGCGGACGGAGCTTTGAACTCACGACGACGCGATACTTTGCAGAGTTCTTCGGTCTCAGGGAGACGAGCAGGGAGGGGATCCGCCGAATCCTCGCGGAGAAGGCGGGTGTGAAGTTCACGCCGAAGGCGGAGCCCCGGCCGGAGCCGCGGGAGATCGCCCAGGAGCCTGCGGCCGAGACGACGTCGGAGCCGGGTCCCGCCCCTGAAGAGGCGAGCCCGTCAGAATCTGCCGAGGCGATAACGGGGAAATAGCGTTTAAATAGAGTCAGCCTCGTACAAAATCGTCGCACCTTCTCGGCGAGTGAAACGACTCCCTACGATGGCGCAGGTCTGATTCAGTGAGCGGGTACCTGAAGGATATTGCCCTTCGTAGGCAGCTTGAAGAGAAGGTCAAGGAGGCCACCCTGGTCCGCCAGGAGGCCGAGCGGGCCCTTCAAGGCGCGGAGGAGCTAATCAACCGCGCCAAGAAAATCGACGCCACCACGACGGAGGCGGACGTCCTCCTCGCGGAAGCAACCGCCGACGCGGGAGCGAAGGACTACAGGCTCGCGCTCGAGAAAGCCGTGGCGGCGCGGGAGAAGGCCGCGCGGATCTACCGGGACCGAATCCGCAGGATCATCGAGGCGAGCGCGAACCTCGTCGCGATGACGAAGCGCCTCGGCTCCGACGTTTCGGAGGGCGAGGCAGGCCTCGCCCGTGCCCGCGGCAACCTCGAGGCGGACGAGTTCGAGGCCGCCGTGGACCTCGCGACGAAGGTCTGGAAGAGGAGCGAGAAGGTTCTTCACGAGCATCTCTCCGAGTCGTTCTCGAAGGCGCAGGCCCTCATCCTCACCGCGAAAAAAATCGGGAAGGACTCGGGACCCGTCGAGGACCTCCTCTCCCGGGCCCGCCAGGCCGTGGAGTCGAACGACTTCGAGACGGCGCTCGCGTTCTTGCAGGAATGCCTTGACACCGTCACGGGAGACCTCCGAGGCGAGGTCGACCGCGCGATCGGCGATGCGGAGGACCTCAAAGAGACTGCGCGCGACATGGGCGCCGACGTGGCGAAGATGGCGCAGCTCATCGAGCGCGGCCGCGACGACATGGCGAAGCTGGAGTTCGAGAAGGCGATCAACGCCCTCAAGCAGAGCCGCCAGGAGGGCGAGAGGGCCCTCCAGAAGGGCCTTGAGGCCCGCGTCGCGAATTTCACGGCGTGGCTCCACAAGGCGGAAAAGATCGGGGCGGACACGACGGGGGCTCACGCAATCCTCAAGCAGGCGGAGCGAGCGATCAAGGAAAACCGCTTCCAGGAGGGTGCGACGCTCGCACGCCAGGGACACGAGGCGTTGCAGGAGGCACAGTTCCAGCGCGTCCTCGTCACGATTTCCCAGGGCCGGAACAAGTTCGTCGCCGCGAAGAACTTCGGCGCGGACCTCACGTCCGCCGTGAACCTCCTCCAAGACTCGCGGCAGGCGCTCCAGCAGGGGGACTTCGCGGGCGCGATCGACCTCGCGAAGACGGCGGAATCCGAGGTCGAGCGGATCATGTCCGAGATCCGAGGCGTCGAGGACATCCTCCGGGAGACGACGAAAGCGGTCGCCGAGGCGGAGGCGCGCGGCGCCTCGGTCGAGACGGCCCGCCGAATCCTCGATTCCGTCCGCAATGCGATCCAGGAACGGAGCCTCGGCGGGGCGAGGGACCTCCTCGTGAAGGCCCGCGCGGAGGTCGAGCGAACGTCGTACGAACGGGCGATGGAGATTGTCGAGAAAGCCGAGTTCCTCCTCACGTCCGGGGAGCGGATGGGGGCGGACCTCTCGGAGCCGAGTCGGACCCTTGAGGAGGCGATCGTCGCGACGAAGGAGAAGGACTACTCCCAGGCGACGAACCTCGCGGGCCGGAGCCGAGACCTTGCGGAGGCGGCAATCCAAAAGCGCCTGACGGACGGAATCGCGGGCCTCACGGCCTCGCTCCCGTTTCTCGGCGAGGAGTCCACGAACGTCAGGATCCTAATCGGCAAGGCGGGAGGCGCCCTAGCGGCGAAGGACCAGGAAGGCGCTTACGCGTTCCTCTATGATGCCCAGCGGGTCGTCGAGAGCCGGATGAAGGAACGTGCGATCCAGTTCCACGAGACGCTCCGCGCGTCCGTCCAGCTTGGCCAGGACCTCGGTGCGGATGCCGCATCGCTCGGGGCGGCCCTGCGCGACGCGAACGCGGCCATGGACAACGGGGGGTACGCGGACATGATCGGCATCCGCGAGCGGACTGGGAAGGACGTCGTTGCCGCGTCGGAGAACCTGTTCAACCTCGTGAAGCAGAAGGTCGTGCAGGTCAAGAACCTCAAGATCAACATCGACGAGATGCGGGAAATCCTGAAACGGGCGAAGACCTCGCTGAGCGTCGAGGACTACCTCGAAGCGATCCGCTTCATGCAGGAGGCAAACGAGAAGGCGAACCGGATCCTCGATCTCTACCGCGCGACGCACCACGCGATCTCGAGCTCCGCAGCGCTCGTCGCGGAAGCGAAAAAGCGCGACGTGGACGTCACGAAGGTCCTCGAGATCCTCCTGGAGGCGAAGCGGGCGTTCGAGCGGCTGGAGTTCGAGAAAGCCCTCGAGCTCGCGAACCGGGCGAAGGCGGAGACGGAGAAGCTCATGGCCCTCTACACCTCCGCGCAGCGTCTCATGTCGAGCCGGGAGCGGCTCGAGGTTGCGACCCGCCTCGGAATCGAGGCGCCCGCCCTCGTAGAAGTCCTGAACACCGCAAAGGAGGCGATGAAGGCGAAGGAGTACGAACGGGCCTCGCGGCTCACGGAAACCGTGGAGACGGAGCTGACGGAGCAGATCCGGAACCGGATCGCGAGCCTGCTCACGTCCATGGAAAGCCTCATCGTGGGCGAACAGGGGAGCGTCATCCTTGGCCTCCCCGACAAGGTCGGCAAAGTGCGGGGCCTTGTCGAGTCCCAACAGTACGGCCAGGCGGCAGACCTCGTCCTCCAGATGCGGGCCGAGCTCGGCAAGGCAAAGAAGCTCATGGAAAACGCGCTCATCGCCCTCAAACAGGCCCGCGACGCGATCGCGGACGTCGAGACGATGCAGATCGACCCGACCTCCGCAAAGAAGTTGCTCGAGAAGGCGGAGAAGGCGCACAAGGCAGGGAAGCTCGAGGAGGCGGTCGACCTCGCGACGAAGACGATTTCCGAGCTCGACGCAGAGACGGAGCGCCTCGTCGCGACGACAATGAAACGCTTCGAGGAGTCAATCCTAATCGCGAAGCGGGACGGGATCGACACCCGATCCGCGGAGAAGCTATTCGAGCGCGCGAAGGGGTTCCTCAAGGAGCGGAAGTTCCGGCAGGCCCTCGCGATCGCGGTGCAGTCCGAAACGGAAACGGAGCGGATCGGCCTCCAGCAGGACATGGCGTCGAAGGCGCTCCAGACGATCGAGGCGAAAGTCGCCGAGTTCGGACAGCCGATTCCACCCATTCAGGCAATCCTGAAGGAAGCGAAGGAGGCCTCGGGCGGACGGGACTACGTACGAGCCCTCGACCTCGCGATTCGTGCGGGCGACGACTTCGCCCGGTTCCGGGAGACCGCCGAAGAGGCGTCCGACAGCCGGGGTCGCGCCGAGCGGATCGCGAAGATCGTGCAGCGGAACGGCGGGAACAACGACCGCGTCGGCTCGATCCTGGCTGAGGCCCATGCCGCTCTCGCGGCGGGCGACGCGGATCGGGCCCGGGACACCTTCGAGCAGGCGATCGAGGCGGGCGTGAAGGCGTGTAAGGACCAGCTCACGGTCCTCCTTCAACGGACGCGGGACGTCGTCGATCTCGCGAACCGGCTCCATGTCGAGATCCCCGGGAGCCTGAAGCGCTTCGCGGAGGCGAAGCCGCAGATCGAGAACGAGAACTTCGAGAGCGCGTTCCAGCTCATCCGGGATGGCCGAGAGGAGGCAGAGGCCGCGTGCGCGGCGATCGTCTCCGAGGCCCTGAACGAGGCGGAGGGCACGATCGAGCATGCGAAGAAGCTTAACGCGGACGTCGGCGGTGCCGAGGAGCTCGTCCGCCAGGGGAAGTGGGCCTTCCAGGACGGTCTCTACGAGGAGGCGATGGCCCTCATCGACCGCAGTCGCGAGGCGGTCGAATCCCGCCATCTCGTCGAGAAGCGGTTCGTCGAACTCTCGTACAGAGCGGAGTCGACGATCCGAAACGCGAAGAAGTTCGGAATCGATGTGCGGGACGCGGAACGCGTCCTCCAAGGCGCGATGTCGGCGAAGAAGACCGACATCGGCCGAGCGCTTGCTGCCGCGGAGGACGCCGTTCGGCTCTCGTGGCAAGCCGTCGAGGCGTTCGCGCCGAGCATCCAGGCGAGCCTCGAGGTCAAGACGCCGAAGCTCGAGCGTTGGTCCGATGCGACGCTCATCCTCGCAAACGGGGGGAAGGCCCTTGCCAAGGAAGTGAAGGTCCGGATTCTTGGGGACGCAGAGGTCGAGGGACTGAAGGACATCGCCGCGATCCGGGCGAAGGGGGAGGAGCGAATGCCCCTCAAGATCAAGATGACCGCGGAGGGCGTCGTGCCCCTCGTGATCCAGGTCGAGAGCCGTCGCGTCCTCGACGACAAGGAATACGCGCAGGAGATGATCGCACAGGTCGAGGTCCTCTCCGCGCAGGTTCCGGAGCAGAAGCAGGGGCTCCTCGCGGAGCACGAGAGCCGCTGTGCGATCTGCAAGGGAACGATCAAGAAGGGCTTCACGATCGCGAAGTGTACCTGCGGGCGGGACTTCCACGAGCTGTGCTCGTCCCGCGTCGGCCGCTGTCCCGTATGCTTCCGCCCACTCGAGACGGATGATAAGAAGCGGAAGCTCGCGTTCCGCGTTGGCTAGGCCAGGTGCCCGACCTTCTCTTCGACCGCCCCCGCGATCGCCCTCGCGGCCATCATCCCCACGATCCGCTCGATGTCGTCGGCCTGCGGCCGGTCCTGCGTGACCTTCGGGATCGATCGGCGGATCACGCGGTGGGCGATGCGCGGCCCGATCCCGGGCCGTAGCGGTTTGAGGAACTCGAGGCCCTGCGCGGCGCAAAGGTACTCGATCGCGACGATCCGGCGGGCGTTCTCGAGGACCCGCCGCGCCTTCAGGGCCGCACCCTGGCCCATGGAGTTGTGGTCCTCCTGATTCGCCGAGGTCGGGATCGAGTCCGCGGACGCGGGATGCGCGTACACCTTGTTCTCCGACACCAGGGCCGCCGCTGTATACTGGAGGAGCATCATGCCGGATTGAAGCCCGCTGTGCTCGGTGAGGAAGGGCGGCAGGCCACTGAGGTGTGCGTCGATGAGCCGCGCGACGCGGCGCTCCGCGATCGCGCCGAGCACGACGAGACCCAGAGCGAGAAAGTCGAGCGCGAAGGCGAGGCTCTGGCCATGGAAGTTCCCTCCGCTTAGAACCTCCTCGGAGCCGGGGACGATCAACGGGTTATCCGTCGCGGAGTTGATCTCGATCTCCACGACCTGGCGGGCGTAATGGATCGACTCATAGCACGCCCCGAGGACCTGCGGGATGCACCGGAGGGAGTACGCGTCCTGGACCTTGTGGGGCCCCTTGTGGCTCTCGATCACCTCGCTATCCTTCAGGAGCTTCATCATCGTCCCCGCGACGAGATGCTGGCCGATCTGCTTCTTGAGACGGGAGAGGCGTTCATCGAAGGGCTGTGGACTCCCGCGCAAGGCCTCCAGGCTCATCGAGGCCGCGATCTCCGCGTCCTTGAGGAGCTGGAGTGCGTCCGCAACGAGGAGGCATCCCATCCCGCCCATCACCGCCGTGCCGTTCAGGACTGCGAGGCCTTCCTTCGGCCCGAGTCGCAACGGCTTGAGGCCCTTGGCCCGGAGGGCGGCTCCGCCATCCATCCTCTTTCCGCGATCCATCGCGGCACCTTCGCCAATCATCACGAGCGCGATGTGGGCGAGGGGGGCGAGGTCTCCGCTCGCGCCGAGGGATCCCTGGGAGGGGACGACGGGGTGGACCCGCCGGTTCAATATCCCGAGAAGGAGTTCGACGAGCTCGCGCCGGATGCCGGAATATCCCTTCGCGAGAGCGTTTGCGCGGACGAGCATCGCAGCGCGCACGGCATCCTCCGGGAGCGGGTCGCCGACGCCGACGGCGTGGCTCCGGACGAGGTTGACCTGAAGGCGGAGCACGTCGGCCTTGGGAATCGAGACGTTCTCGAGCTGCCCGAGTCCCGTCGTCACGCCGTACGTAGGGCGCCCGCTTTTCACGATCCGCAACAGGGCCGCGCGCGAGGCCTCGATGCGGGGGATCGCGCGCTGGCCGAGGCGGACGGGCTCAAATGCCCGCGCGACGCGGACGACCTCTTCGACAGTGAGGGATTCCCCATCGATCGCGAGCACGGGCGGGACCCGCACGGCCATGGAGCGACCATCATTAATGCTTTCCACGCGCGAAACCGTCAGGTCATTTTTGATACTTTCACGGACCCCCGAGCGGCCTTGAAGCGTGGCGGCGCCCTGGACATAGTGTGCGGTTGTGTCGTTCCCTCGTCTTTCCCGTCGAAGCGGACGATCCACGCCTCGTCTGGCTCTTGAAGGAGTTCCGCCTCCTCGTGAACAAATCGATACGGGTCGCGCTCCGGGAGGGCATCCGATCTCGCTCGCGCCTCGCCCGCGCTGCCTACGCGGACTTGAGCCGGGGCCATCAGGTCTACAAGCAGTACATCCCGTCCGCCTTCGAGGTAGCGCTCGGCGTGCTGAAGGCCCACCGACGGCGGCTGAGGAAAGGAAAGCGCTCCTCCATCCCGTACATGAAGCGTCTCATGCTGAAGGCGGAGAACCAGTCGTACCGCCTCGACCGAGAGACCGGACGCCTCCGAATTCCGATCCGCGGCACGGAAGGACTCCAGGTCCAATTGCCTTTGTCGAAGTGGCATCGGTCGATCCTGTCGGACCTGTCATGGGGCCTCGGATCCCTGACTGTCGTCCCGGGGAAGGTGATCGTCGTCGTGCGGAAGGAACCCCCGAAGGCGTACGAGCCCGAAGCCGCGATCGCCCTCGACACGAACGAGGATTCCCTCGACGGCGTCATGGCCGCGGGCGATTCCGCGAGGCCGGTCACGATGCCGCTCGGTGGCGTACGCCAAGTCCAGATGATCCACTTTCGCCGACGCCGACGGCTCGCCCGGAAGAAGGCCCACGATCGGCGCGTCCAACGAATCCTCCTCGATCGGGAGGGGCGCAGGGAGCGGAATCGCGTCCGGCAGAGGCTCCATCGCGTGTCGAAGTCGCTCGTCCGGGCCGCGAAGGATCGTCGGGCCGCGATCGTCCTCGAGGACCTCACCCTCCACGGCGCGGGTGGCCGCTCGCGTCGGATGAATCGCCGGCTCTCTTCGTGGCCGCGTCGCGAGATCCATCGTCAGATCGAATACAAGGCCGCCCTCGAGGGCGTGCCGGTCCTCAAGATCAATCCTCGATACACGAGTCAGACCTGCCCCGCGTGTGGCGCTCGGCGCCGAGACAGGGTGGGCAAGGAGTTCGTCTGCTTGATGTGCGACTGGGAAATGGACCGCCAAATCAACGCAGGCCTGAACATCCTGAAGACCGCCTTGGCCTCGAACGAGGCCTTGGCAAGGGCTGTACGGTTCCAGCCCGGTGCCCTCCGCGATGATGTGGTGATTCCCCTCTACGACCTGCTCCGAGAAGGGGCGGGCGCACGGGAGGAGCCGAGCGGAGTGGAGTCAGGCGCGTCACAAATCACCTGACAGAACCCCACGCGCTCCCATTGTGACCCTCCCATTGTGACCCCGAAAAAAGGTTCATACCCGAGGCCCCGATGTCGCGGGCGTGCAGATCGTCTTCCTAGGGACGAGCGGCTCCTGGCCGACGCCGAAGCGGAGCGTGTCCGCGATCGCCGTGAAACGAGGCCCCGAGGTGATCCTCTTCGACTGCGGGGAGGGGACCCAGCGCCAGTTCATGCTCTCGAAGCTGTCCTTCATGCAGATCACGCGGATCTTTCTCACGCACTTCCACGGGGATCACTTCCTCGGGATCCCTGGCCTCGTGCAGTCGATGTCGATGAATGGCCGGGAGCGGGAGCTCTTGGTCTACGGGCCCAGCGGGACGGAGGAGCTCGTCGATACGCTCGTGAACCTCGGCCACTTCACGCCTGGGTTCCTCGTTCGAGCGAAGAGCCTCGCGAGCGGGGACACAGTCGAGTGCGGCGAGTACGCCGTCCGAGCGATCGAGTCCGCCCACACGGTTCCCGCCCTGGGGTACGCTCTCGAGGAGCCGGCCCGGCCCGGTAGGTTCAGCCTCGAGAAGGCGCGCGAGCTCGGCGTCCCGGAAGGGCCGCTGTACAGCAAGCTCCAGTCGGGCCAGCCCGTCACCGTTCGGGGCCGAGCAATCCGCCCCGAGGACGTCCTCGGGCCGACGCGCCGCGGACGCAAGATCGTGTACACGGGCGACACGCTCCCGACGAAGCACATCTTCGAGGCCGCGAAGAACTGCGACGTCCTCATCCACGACGCAACGGCGGACACGGAACTCGAGGAGAAAGCGAACCGCTACGGACACTCCACGGGGCGCCAGGCTGCAGAGATCGCCCGCGCGGCGAATGCGAACGTCCTCATCCTCACGCACGTGAGCCCGCGCTACGAGGACGCGGGCGTGATCCTCGCGGATGCGAAGGCGGTGTTCCCGAACACGTACATGGCAGAGGACTTCTTCGAGTTCGAGGTCCCGCTCCCGGACTAGAGGAGCTTCATCAGATCGGATTTCGTGACAATCCCGGTGATGTCTCCGCGCAACGCCACGAGGACCGCGTTATAGTGGCGCAAGAGGCTCGCGGCGAGTTCCACCGGGGCTTTCGCGTCGATCTGCGGGAACGGAGGGTCCATCACGTCCTCCACGCGAATCTTCGCGAGCTCGCGCGGGTCCTTGCCTGCCGTGATGAGGTTCGTAATCGTCTTGTCCGAGATGCTCCCCACGCAGCGGCCGCCAAGAAGAACGGGCAGCTGGGAGAACTGGCGGCGCCGCATCTCCGCCGCCGCCTCGACGAGTGAGATGCGGGGTTCGACGAACTGGACCTTCCGGCTCTGGACCTCCTCGACGCGGGCCTTCTTCTCCAGGCGCCGCATTTCCGCCTCGAGCGCGTTCATGATCCTGCGGACGATGTCGTAGCTCGGGTTCATCTGCTTCCGTTCGATCTTCACGATCGCGGACTGCGACACGCCCGCGAGGCGGGCGAGCTGCGTCTGCGTGAGGCCGAGGGCCTTGCGGAGCCGAGGGATCTCTTCGAGGTCGGGGAGCACGACGCATGAATCCGTGGCGGGTCTATATTCTTATCGGAATTTTCACTTCAGGCGGATATTAATCGCAGCGGGGCCTCGGGCGGCTCGATGGCGAAGACGCATGTGCCTTGGCTCCTCGATTTCTGTCGCATGACCCGCGTAGAAAGACATATATCCTCCTCGCAGGGTTGCGCGCACCCATCCGGAGCGGTCGCGTGACGGAGAGGCGCATTTTCGTAGAAGAACTCGTCCACACTCCAATCGAAAACCAGACGACGGAAATCGTCGAGCGGAAGGGGATCGGCCATCCGGACAGCATCGCCGACGGGCTCGCGGAAAGCGTGAGCCAGGCGCTATGCCGGATGTACCTCGAGCGGTTCGGCCGGATCCTTCACCACAACACGGACGAGGTCGAGGTCGTCGGCGGGCAGTCCGCCCCAGGCTTCGGCGGCGGCGTCGTCCTCGAGCCCGCGTACATTCTCCTCGTCGGCCGCGCGACGACAGTGGTGAATGGCGAACGGCTGCCGTACCGCACGACAGCGGTCCAGGCCGCGCACGATTACC
>Ga0184640_10000215_pt1 | contig 14298 bp, 15 predicted proteins | sample PLM31_200_b2_FD_133161 | JGI IMG/M metagenome (GOLD analysis project Ga0184640, IMG submission 133161) | Groundwater sediment microbial communities from an aquifer in East River, Colorado, USA - PLM3-1_200_b2 | ecosystem: Environmental > Terrestrial > Soil > Riparian zone | place: USA: East...
ATCAATGAGTGGAGCGCTCGTGAGCTTCGAGATGATGCTTCAGAAAATTCAGCGAGTAGATACGGACGCCGCAACGCTTGCAGATACATGCCCTTTGCTTGGTCTTCCTGACCGGGACCTTTTTGAACATCGTCGCGATCAACATTCGCATGGTAGACTCCTTCATTGGCTCAGATGTTCCCGTTAGAGAGCAACGGTGATGCCATACCCCTCAGCAATCCAAGAAATCCAACAATTTCCACATCTTTGCCATTTCTTCTGGTTCCGGCAGAGTCGTTCTGGTACGAAATTGAACGCCAAAATTGGCCAGATTTGTTCAACCTTGTCCAAGTTTGTCCAGGTTGACGCTTGCTGCTAAGAAACCTCATTGCGGTCTTTCCAGGTCAAGTTAAAGTTGCTTTTTCTCACTTCGGGTAATAGGATTTTTGGCACTATGCAAAGGAGTGTTGCGTTATGTCATTAGTCAGCGCACTGGCAGCTAGCCACGCACCCAACATCCTGTTGGAACCGGGCCGCGAGTGGGAAGATTTTATGAATCTCCACTACAGCATGGCGCCGCAGGAATCGGCGAACAGACCCACCCTCGAGCAACAAAAGAAACTTCGAGCCGATGCCGAAGCGGCTTTCGACGTGCTGCGCGCCGACATGGAGCAGGCGAAGCCCGATGTCCTGATCGTGGTTGCTAACGATCAATTTGTGAATTTTTTCTGGAACAATATTCCGAGTTTTTTCGTTACGGTCGGCGACGAGGCCAAGGGACGGTTCACGCGCCACAAGTTTCACTACCGCAATCATAAAGAACTGGGCAAAGCCATCGTGCGCGCCGGCATGGATAAAGGCATCGATTTTTCCTACGGCGAGCATATCGAGTTGCAACACACACAAAACGTGCCGCTCTTTTTTCTTTTGCCCGAGCCGAAGATACCGATCCTGCCGATTTACGTGAACACCTGGGTCGATCCCGCTCCGTCGCCGCGCCGTTGCTATCAGGTCGGCGAGTTGATTCGCGAGGTTGCCGGCAACGCAAGCGAGCGGGTCGCAATTTTGGCCACCGGCGGTTTGTCCCACTTTCCGGGGTCACCGCGCATCGGCCAGATCGACGAGAGTTTCGATCACAAACTCTTGGAGGTGATGCGCGAAGGGAAGGGGCGAACCCTCACGGACTATTCCGTAAAAGATCTTCTGCAGGCCGGTGACACTGAGTTTCTCAACTGGATGGTTGTGCTCGGCGCGGTGGGCGACGCCAAGGCTTCCTATACGGCGTATATGCCGGATTTTGTCGCCACGGGTTGGGGGTTTGTCAGTTGGAAACTTTAAATAAGAAGTAGTTCAAGTCGTTCAAACCGTTCAAGCAGTTCAAGTCGTCGGCGCAGAGGTTTTGATAATTCAAAGAGGATCAAAATTGCAGCATAGTTGTTGATAGAAAGCGGAGGTTTTGGTGAGCTGTTATCAATTGAGCCGTTTGCTGTTCGACCTGAAAATGAACGATGATTTTTGCAATAAAGCGGCATCGGATCTCGAAACGGCGATGAGCGGTTATGATCTCACGGCCGAAGAGAAGGACGCTCTGCGCGCGGGCGACCCGCGCAAGATTCGCCAACTCGGCGTCCACGGCATGCTTTGCCTCTATATCAAGCGGCTCCAGCCTGAATTTCGCGACAACGTCTATTGGTCGCAGAAGTAAGTCCGATCCCATTCGCATCAAGCCGATTGTGCTTTCGGCGCGCCGTTTCGATTGCATGGAACGCGTGGAATTCCGCCCACTCGTCTTTTTGAAATTCCGTTTTGACCCCTTCGGGACGCTCTGATAGTATCCGGCACACGCCTAACGATCAGGGGGAATTTGGCATGGATCTCGGTTTGAAAGGCAAAGTCGCATTGGTGGCGGGCGCAAGTCAGGGCATGGGGCGGGCGACGGCTCTATTGTTCGCCACGGAAGGCGCCAAAGTGAGCATCTGCGCGCGCGGCGAGGCGGCGCTCAACGAAGCCGCGGCCGTGATTCGCAAAGAAACCGGCGGCGAAGTCTTGGCGATGGTGGCCGACATGAGCAAGCCGGAGGATATTCGGAAATTCGTCAATGACAGCGCCAAACATTTCGGCCGTTTGGACGTCATTGTCAACAACGCCGGTGGTCCGCCGCCCGGCGAATTCATGAAATTCACCGACGACGACTGGAACAACGCTTTTAACCTGAGCTTTATGAGCACAATGCGCATGACGCGCGAAGCCGTGCCGCATATGCGCAAGGTCGGCGGCGGCCGCGTCATCAACATTACTTCTTATTCGGTCAAAGAGCCGATCGCGGGATTGGTGCTATCGAACGCGGTGCGCAGCGCGGTTATCGGTTGGGCTAAAACTCTCTCTCGGGAGTTGGCACGGGATAACATATTGATCAACAACGTTTGTCCTGGGCGTATCGACACGGACCGAGCTCAGAAACTCAATAAAGCCCGAGCCGACCGTGTCGGCCGACCGGTGGAAGAGATTAATAAAGAAATGGCCGCGGAAGTGCCATTGGGACGCTACGGCACGGCGGATGAGACCGCGGACTTGATCGTGTTTCTTGGATCGGACCGCGCCAGCTACATTACGGGCGCGACGATCCAGATCGATGGCGGCTTGGTGCGAGGGATTCAGTAATGGTGCACTTCGTGATTCAGTGGGATCTGCCGGATCAGAAGGCTAACCTCACGATCTACGCCAACAAGGCAAAAAACGATTGGTTGCCGGTAACCCTCGCGCACAAGGGTGTGCTGGAAATTCGCAACTACCGCAATCCCCTCGAAGTCACGCCGCAGGTCGCGATCACCATCGATTTTGAAACACTGGACAACTGGCGCGACTTCATCGATTCCCAGGACTACGTTCGCATCATGCGCGAGCTGCGCATCCTCGGCTGCCGCAACTTCACCGCCAACGTCTGGGCGCCGTCGAAGTATTTCCCCGAGTCGATGAAACCCTAATTATCACGGTTCCATTCGTTCCAAAAGTTCCAATCGTTCCAACCGTTTTGAACTGCTTAAACGGACTAAACAGAGTTGCTCGGTTGCAGGCTCGCCCCTGGTCAGCCCCTCCCATGGCTGCAACTGCGGAACCCGGGTTCAAGCCGTCTTAACGTTTGGAACGTTTGGAACGGCTGGAACCACTGGAACGGGTTAGCGCATCGCGCCGGTCGGGTTGCGGGTTACCGCGGTTTTTTCTTGCCGCCCCGAATCAGAGAAAGTTTTGTCACTTTTCTGGTCTTGATTTCAGCCAGCAGGCATTCCCAATCGATTAGTATGAGATAGTCCTCTGGGGTTCCGGACTCGCAATCGTAACCTTTTAAAAATCTGGCGTAGCTGCCATATGGTTTCTCATAGCCCTTGATCCGTTTTTGGATTTCCTTCAGTGAGAGAGTAGAGTAATCCACTTCCTTTTCACCTTCGGTTCCCTTGATAGCTAGGATACGGCTCATCGAGTTATCTCCTTAATTTTCGGCAAAATTCCGTCAATTATTTGCTTGAGCTCTGTTTCGCCTTCCGGTGAATCTTTAAAGGGAGTGGCAAGCTTCACGTGCAGGTGAGGCGCCAGAGTCTTTCGGCCTCTGCTGATTTTATGGCTGTCATAACAGATTTCATCATACCATCCATCGAGCTTCCGAAAGAAATGAATCTTATATTCGATAACTGCGCCGGACCTCTTGTCCGTGACGGAAACGTTGAGACACTTCCACTCTTTATTATCGGCTTCTTGTGCCACTTTGATAGTATTTCAAACTTTGTCAGGCCCGGCAACTTTATCTACAGTTTAGTTCGCGCCTCGCATGGGAGTATAAGGCCACACTCGCTGCAAACGTAGAATGAAAATGCCGTGGTTTTTGTCGCTAATATAGATGCAGCCGCGCCGGTCAACCAAGACGTCCTCCGTCTGGGCGACCAGGCGGGTGGGTTTGATGCCGATTCTCGTCTTCGGGTCCGGGGGGACGAAGTAGGCGAACTCCTTCGGCATGCGGGCGTCACGGGTGTCATAAACTCTCAAGCCGGCGTTGAAGTATGTCAGATACGCAATATCGTCGCGGTCTTCGAGACAGGCTTGATGATTCGGGTGATGATGGTTATGCGGGCCGAAGCGGCCGGCTTTGTCGTAGAAATTCTTGAGCTCGCTTTCCGGCGGCGGCTCGGGCAGGGGAAAAAGCGCAAGCATGCGCGGACGCGTTTCGTCGCTGACGTCGACGATGCCCGCGAGGTTTAGATTCTCATCGCCGTTCTCCCGGATGGCTTCATCGTTGATCAAGGCGATTTTGCGGCGCGGCAACGGCAGGTAGGTATGGATTCCTTGTGTCGCCGTGATGCCGCGAAAGGCGATCTGGCTGATCATCTGCGGCTGCGACATGTCTGAAACATCGAGGATGATGCCACCGCCGTCGCCGTAGGAAAGATAAGCCCGATTGCCTTCGATGTGGGCCGGGCCATGACAGGAGAATTTAAGTCCGGATGCCGGCGCGGTTTGCTCGGCTAAGGAAAAGCGGCCGACTTCCTTTGGATTGGCTGGATCAGCGATATCGACCACGCGATAAATCTTTCCCGTCAATCCGGGAGCGCCTGCCGCGGCGTGGACTAAATTTCCACCGTCATAAAAATTCCGGTGGGTGCCGGTGCTGCCAGTCTTAAAATGACCAAGCTGCCGGGGCTTGGTGGGTTCACTGACGTCGAAGATGAAAAAACCCTCGGTAAAAAGTTGATTCTCAGCGCCGCCCCAGCCGGGCGCGATGCGCTCCAGCCCGGTGATCATCTTGCCGTCGGCTACCTGAATTTGAATCGTCCAGGTGTTCTCAGGCCCGGGCACATAAGCGCATAACTCCGGAGCGCTCGGATCTGTTACATCGATAACGCTCCAGCCGCGATGCCAGAGATGCGCGACGTAGAGGTAGAAGTGGTTGTTCGCTTCCTGCATCGCCAGCTTGAAAGCCGGCCTGCCGTTCAAATCGTGATAGCCGATGGGTTCGATATTGTCGGCGAAGAAGCCTTGCGGAATCGTTCGTGCCATGGTTACCGCCTTACGGTTACGCTTATTTGATCACAGTATTTTGACACCGGACACTGGCTGCACATCGGCGAGATCGGCCGGCACAGATGCTGGCCGAAACTCACCAGCAAATCGTTGTATTCGATCCAGTATTGTTTGGGCAGCTTCATGCGCAGGGCAAATTCAGTCTTTTCCGGGGTCGTCGTTCGGACATAGCCCCAGCGATTAGAAATTCGGTGCACGTGGGTATCGACGCAGATGCCGGGCTTTTTATATCCAAGGGTGACGACCAAATTGGCCGTCTTTCGTCCCACGCCTTTGAGTTTCAGAAGTTCGTCGATCTCATCGGGGACGTGGCCGCCGTAACCGTCGATCAGCGTTTGGCAGATACTGAGAATGTTTTTTGCCTTGGTCCTGTAAAAGCCGACGGGAAAGATCAGCTTTTCGATTCGCTTCGCGGTTAACTTCATCATGGCTTGCGGTGAGTCGGCCACCGCGAACAAGCGGTGTGATGCTTTGGCCGTCGTCGCGTCCTGGGTGCGCAGACTTAGTACGCAGGAAATCAGCACGCGAAACGGACTTTCGTAGGTTTCGGCCATCAGAGTGACGATCGGAGTGTCCCACCTGGGAACCTCGCGGCGGAGAATTTTCATCGCGGAATGAATTTCGCGTTGTTTCATGAGAGTGGTCTTTTAACCGACGATCCGGTAAATTGGCATCGTTACATATCACAGCGCGGCGTAACCGCAACCAGAAAGAAGAAGAGATTTAACCACAAAGAACCTAGCGCGGCAAAGCCGCAACCGAAGAAGACATTTAACCGCAAAGAACGCAAAGGGCGCAAAGAAGAGGGGACTAACCACGAAGGCACGAAGGACACGAAGGGTTCGGATATTTATACTCTTAAACTTCGTGAACTTCGTGCCTTCGTGGTGAAAAATTGTCTCGTCAAAAGCTGAACAATTGCTGCTTCGGATAAAAAGCGCTCTCACGCAATGGTGGCGAATAAAATCTCAGCGGCGTTACAGTCCCGGTTGCCCAGGAACATCACGGGAAATTATCACAAACCTGCGGCGGTGCTCATGCCGATTCAAGAGCGGGACGACGGCGATTATCTCGTGTTGACCAAGCGCGCCGAGCACTTGAACCGCCATAGCGGGCAAATCGCGTTTCCCGGCGGGCGTATCGACGCGGGCGATAGCGGCGCGCTGGCGGCCGCCTTGCGCGAAAGCCAGGAGGAAATCGGCCTCGACCCGGCGCAGGTCAAAGTGCTCGGCAGGATCGACCAGGTGATGGCCGCCTACGGTTACGTCGTCACTCCCTTCGTAGGTTTGATACCGCCGGCCTATGAGTTTCGTCCCAATCCCGCGGAGACCGCCGCGGTATTTGCCGTCCCCATTGACGCTTTACTAGAGCCAGGTAACGTATCTTTGGTCGATCATGGTTGGTCGAACGGCGCTACGGTTTATCATTTCCAATACGCCCATTGGGATATCTGGGGCGCCACCGCGAACATGATCGTGCAGTTTTTGGATCTGATATATGGTTACAGAGTTCCGAAAAATTAACCGCCGCCTGATTTCATCGGCAATTCTGGGCATGCTGTTCGGATGTACCCCGTCCCAGATTCCTTACGTCTTTCTCCAGTATGCCAAGGAACTGCGCCAAGCGAATTTAGCTAAGGTGTTGGCTGATAATCCTCTCGGGCCGGGAGAAAACATCAAAATAACCACGCTGGGGCAGGGCCAGGGCGCGAGCCACCATGTCGTGCAGATCCGCGACCGCGAGTCGCCCCATTTGCACAACGCCCACGACGGCACGGTGATGTTGGTTCGAGGGCGCGGCTACCTGGTGATGGACAAGCTGCGGATCACACTAACCGCCGGCGACATCGCGCATATTCCGCGCGGCGTTCCCCACTATTACGTAAATACCGATTTGGAGCCCACGGTCGTATTCGTCATTTTCCCGCCGCCCTTCGACGGCAAGGACAACGTCCCGGCGACTATGCCCTAACTCGCCCAGAGCACGTTCAAAACGTTCAAGCCGTTCAAATCGTTCAAAGTGTTTGCGGAGGCGCAAATTCGATTATCCAATGCGGGCCTGTCCCGAGACGAACTTTGGTTTCAGCAGTGAAATTATCGCCGGCAATAGAAAAAGCCCGCCGAGCATATTCATGGATAAGATAGTCAGCAGCTGCCACCCCATTTCGGCTTGGAAACGCAGGGGCGAAAACGCCCAGAAAAGAATGCTGGCGGAAATCAGAAACGCGGTATAAAGCACGGCTTTGCCGGCCGTCGACACGCCGTCTATGAGAGCACGGTCAAGGTCGGTTCTTCCCTGCCGGTGATGTTCCTCGATTGCCCGCGAGACGATGTAGATTCCATAATCTTCGCCAAACCCAATACCCAGGCTTATGACCGGAAGCGTATTGACGTTCAAGCCCAGGTTCCAGTACGCCATCAGCGCCATGCCGAACGTGTTCGACATCAGAACCACGCCGACAAATAAAAAGCCGGCGCTGAGGGAGCGAAAGCCGATGGCGCAAAAAACGAGTTGGGCCACGAGCATTAAGCCCAGAGTCAATTTGTCTGAGCGGGCGATGACTTCGTTGGCGGCCGCCAACACGCCGGCATAGCCGCTGGCCAATTTAAGCTCGGCTCCCTCCAGCGGATTGTTCTTGATGAAGTCCGCGGCGCGATCCATGACGTCGCGCAGCGTGTCTCCCTTATGATCGTAGAGAAAGAACGTCACCCGGCCATGCTGGAAATTATAGTTGACCCAGCGGTCGAAATCGCCGGGTTCACTGCCGTGCTCCGCCACCATCACAATGCCGCCCACTTCATCGGCCGAACGCGGCAACAAACCCCAGCGCGGGTCGTTGTAGTGTAAAACCGTATTGATTTGCCGCGTTAAGTCCACCAAAGAGTCCGTGCCCCCGACATGGGGCGAGCGCAGCATATGATGTTGAAAAGCTTCGATGGTTTCCAACACCTTTGGCGACTTCATGGTGCTTTCAGACTGTCCCTGAACGATTACGTAAAGATGATCCGTCCCATGAAATTTCTCGTTGATCCGGCCGACGCTCTGATTGTAGGGCGAATCGGGCCAGAGAAGCGGCGAACCGGGGTGGGAGTCGCCCACGGTGAGAAATTGATACCAGTAGAGGCTCCAGCCGATGACTAACGCGAAAACGGCAATAACGGCCCATCGTCCGCCATGGTGGACACAAAAGCGGCCCATGGCGCGTAGCGGCGCGTCTAACCAATGGCCCTCGCCACCCGTGGCATGCCGATGTGGGGTGGGAAAATAACAACAAAGAATCGGATCGAGGACAACGACCGTGAAGAGATTGCTCAAGACCCAAAAACTGCCGGCGATCGCCAGTTTCGTCAGTATCGGCATCGGCGCGACCAACAGAACCGTCAGCCCTATGGCATCGGTGAGGATCGAGATGCTGCCGGGCATCATCAAGCCGGCGGCGGATTCAATCGCGGCGGTCTCTTTGTCGCCGTGGCGCTCGAGCTCTTCAAAAAAACGCTCGCGAAATTGAATCGAATGGCTAATGGTGCGCGCCGCGATCAAGAACGGCACGACCAGGATGAGCGGTTCAAAATTGTATCCCAGTAGCGCAGTAAAGCCCGTCCCCCAGATGAAGGTCACCGCCGCGGAGATCGCCGGAATCAAGACGCCGTTCAAATTGCGGTAATAAAGAATCAGGATCGCGAGTATGCTCGCGCAAGTGAGCGCGATGATGATGCCGATGGAGCGCAAGTGGTGGTAGATCCAGCCGTAGAGAATCGGCTCGCCGGCGGCGAACACGCGCGTGTTCGGGTCTTCGGTTTCTTTGATCGCTTGCTGAATGCGTTTGAACATGGCGGAATAATCGAGCCTCTCCTCGTGAAATGCCGCGGTGATCAGGGCGGCCGTACCGTCCCTCGACACTAATCTTCCGACGATGGTGGGATTGGCATAGACGATATCTCGCAGCCGCTCTATTTCTTCGGCACTGCGAGGCACGGCCGGCCACATAACGGGCTCAACCTCGATGCCCCACGCAGTGGCGCGCACATCTTTCACTTTCTGCCGCGCGATGGAGAAGATTTGATAGTTGTTCGCCCCAGGCGTGCGCTCGATCATTTCGGTGAGCTTCTTGATTTTCTCCAAGGTGGTTCGGGTAAAAATATCGCCGTTAACGGTCTCGACGGAGAGCAAGACGACGTTAGCCCCGCCAAAGGTTTTCCAGAATTGATTGTGGACCCGTATATAGGGGTGATCCACCGGCAGGAGATCCGCGAATGCGGTGTACATCTCGATTTTCAGGGCGAGATACGAAAAGCCAAGGGTCACGAGGAAGATGAGGCCGATGATGGGAGCGCGCTTTTGAACTATAAAGACCGCCAGGCGCCTCATGGAAGCCGCTCTGAATCCTTTCTTGAGGCGAGCGCGTGGCTCGGGAGCGGTTTCCAGGCCGTTCCGCCATTCTCCGTGCGCAAGACTAAGCCCCGGTTTCCGACGATCAAGCCGAAGCCATTCTTGCCAAAAGCGATGCTGTTTAAACTGACTGGCGGTATGGCTACTTTAACGGCTTGCCAGTGCTCACCCGCGGGGTCCGCTTGCAGAATCGTGCCGCGCTCGCCGACGGTCCATAGCCGGTTCTTGGTCGTTGCTGCGGCAAACAGATGATTGGCTGAGAGTGATTTTGTGCCAAGGGTTTTCTGGCGCATGATCCGCCAGTTCGCCCCGCCTTGGGTTCTTAAGATAAAACCGTCGATGCCGAAGGCGAAGCCGGTGATCGCGTCCGGGAAAAGTAAAGCGAATAAATTGCGGCTCTCGCCGCTGGAAAACGTCACTTCCACCGGGCTCTTTTGCTTTACCCAGCTCTTGCCGCCGTCTTGGGTTTGAAAAATGACGCCAAATTCACCGGCGATCCATCCACGCCGTGCATTAACGAGCGCGACGGAACTCAACGTAAGGTCTCCCTTGACAGACGATTCGGTCCAAGATCCGCCGCCGTCTTCGGTGCGCAGAATCACGCCACGGCTGCCCACGGCCCAGCCGTTGCGATGGTCCGGCCAACTCAAGTCGAAAAGGTGCTCCGTAGTGCCGCTCGGCATCACCGTCCAATTCTTCCCGCCGTCGTTGGTTTGCAGCAGAGTGCCGTAGCTACCGGAAATCCATCCTTTGTCGGGAGTCACGAATCGCACGCTGTAAAGGGCGGTCCGTGACGGGCTAGGTTGGAGCTCCCACGTCAAGCCCCGGTCCCGGGAGTGTAAGATTGTGCCGTAATAGCCGACGATCCAGGCGCGATCATCGAGGATATTCACGCCGAAGTAGTTTTCGTTAAACGCGGGTTCCTTTTGAACGGGGTCTGCGTAAGCGAAGACGATCGGGGCCGATCCCAGAATCAGCCCCGCGATGCAAGAAAAAAACAGGCGCATGAACGAAGCCGCCGAGTCACCGATGCGATCAAGAACCGGTCAAGAGCACTGCTGCTCATTCAATCGAGCCGCCGCGCATGATGCTTTCCAGAGTCGCAAGACTGAACATGCTGGCCGGGTATCCTCTGTTGTACGCGCGCGTGGCACTGACGATGGTCGAACGACCGTTTTGCACATTGACGATCGTGACATCTCCAACCGACCAAACTTCGCGGCCATCGGCTAGTTTGACCGGCGTAAACATGCCGAACTGTTCTTTCCAGTACTCGCCGCGTTTGTCCCAGATCAAAGTCCAGTGGGTGTCGAAAGTGACTTTGTTCAGATGCAACACCTTTCTCGGGTAGCAGTAATCCGAATTTTTGGGTGTGATTTCCAAGACGTAGGTATCGACGATTTCCCATTTTTCATCCAGGGGCAAGTAGTCGCCCTGTTTGCGATGAAAAGGGAAGGTTTCTTGACTCAAATTGGCCAACATCTTTTTCTCGCCAAGAAACTTGTAATGGAAATCGGTAATTTTGCCGTTGAAGCTGTTTATGTCGTCCAGGTTGAACTCGCTCGGCGCTAGGGTTTGACAACGCTGAGTCGTTGTCGCCCGGCGGATGCGCCGGATACTGGGAATATAAATATACAGATCGTCAGCTCGATTCGGGTCGGAATAGCGAATTTCGAGAGTTGTCGTGCCGGCGGCGTCGCGGGGGTAACTATCGATGCGCAACTGCATGTAGTCGATATGCTCGTAACCGGGGATGATCGGTTTAGGATTTGAGTTGTAGCGGGTTCGGGGAAAGAGAAAATACGAGACCAGGTCCGCGCGCCGCTCCGCGCCGTCTTTCTCAATCGCCGAGCGGATGATTTTTCCGCCTTTGACCGCGCCGCCGGTTTTGTAATCATCGCCCAACCAGCGCCAGAAAAAATTCCAGGCCAACTTTTCGCCGATCTGGGGCTCCTTCAAATCGAACTTGGGAAAGGGTTGGCCCGCGACGTAGCCGATCAGGTCACCATTGGCGCCAAGGCGGACTTTCCCCGAGTGTGTCTCAGTCGCGTCGGTGTATTCTTTCAGATGCCGGTAGACTTTGGGCGCTTTGATCTGGAGGGTGTGCCCGGACTTGACGCGGTTTAAAAAATTTTCACCGACCATTCCCTGAATGCGCTGCCAGTTGCTGGGACCAACGGTATCGCCGGGTTTCAAGTCGGCATCCGCCGCGTGGGTGAGCGAGGCGAAAAGGAACACCGCTAACACAGCTATGAAACAGCCGGCGAGTCGCCGTGGGACAAATTTCTTTGCCGGGGTCTGCATGGGGTGATCTCCGCTCCTAAGTCAAAATTGATAGCGCATTTTAAGAAAAATGGAATCCTTCTCCGAAAGCAAGCCGGGAAAACTGAACTTGTCCTTGCCGCCAAAAATGGCGGCGGTCAAGGTAAACTTGAGTCGTTCGTTGAACGCCGGCGCGTAGCTGATGGCGGGATTGACGGCCCAGTAGCCTTTCGGGTCGTAGGCGAAAAATATGTCGGGTAAGATTGTATCGCCGAAATAACCGGTACCGGCACGGAACGTAAGCACCGTCGATATTTTCGGAATCTTGTTTGCCGTGGAGAAGACGCGGATGCCGTCTTCGTGGTCTAAAATGACGCGCTGAAATAGTTGCAAGGATAATCTAAACGGCCGCCACGGATCTTCCTGTAAAAAAGGAATCAGGGTTGTTCGATCGAAACCGACGGCGTAACGCAAGGTGTTTTTTTCTACTACGGCGTCTGAGTCCTCTACTCCGCGTTTACAACGCGGCCCGGCGCGAAGGCCCGTCAACGCGCCCGTGGCACAATTCCTGCCCGGAAATTCCGAAATATTATAGGGCTCGGCGGGATAGAAAGCGACCTCGCCTCGAATCGCCATGTTCACCGGGACGCCGGCGACGTGGCCAACGGTGTAATTCAAGTGGCCGGCAAAAATGCTCGTGCGATCGTTCACAAGCGCAATATTCACGCTGGTGGGAAGAAATGGGCCAAGGGCGCCAATCCGGCATGATGGGCCACTCGCCGGTGGCAGACAGCCTTTGCCCTTTAACTTGAACACCATATCGCCGGCTTGAGGGTTGAAACCCCAGATATAGCCGAGGCCGAAATTCAACGCGCCGATGGCGTGGGCGATTCTTGCGCCGATTTTCCATGCATCGCCTGCCGCGGGAAGCTCCCTGCTTACTGATCGCACGCCGACGGGCACGGGACCAGACGGATTGCCGTACAAGCGCCCGATGCCACCTAACGCGGCGGGGATGCGGGTTTCCGGATAACTCGACCATCTGCCATATCGGACCGTTTCACGGGCAATATCATTACTGCCGAGTATTTCATCCACCCGCTGCTTGGCCTCGTCCCAGAATCCGGGCAGCGCGACGAACTCAAAAATCGTATTGCTGACGGGTCGGATCGTGTACGTGAGCCGGAGGCCCCAGGAAGGAATTCTCGTTTCGTCGAGGTCGAATAGATTGGGCGCCAACGCCGGAGCAAAAGTTCCGTCTTGGGGATTGATCACATCCAAGAGTCGGAGGCCATCAGTTTCCCCCCAGGAAATGAACTGTCTGCCCAAGCGAATCTTCAGCTGATCGGTGGGCTTTAGATCGAGTACAGCTTCCCAGGGCTTTGGGCTATCTTCGTCATAGAAAGTATTGTCGAGAGGCTCGACAGGTTTTGGGTTGACGGCGACGCGGCGGCTCTTGGCTTCAGCGTTATACCTGGGTTCCTTAACCAGACGCCATGATACGAATAGCTTCGCCCAGTCGGTAAGGTCGACATTGAACTCAGGCTGGAATGTGGTTCGATTCATAATGAACCGGTTCGAAGTGTTGAAAAAACGGCTGCCATGGCTTATGGAAAGTCCGGTCGCATTCTCGACGAAGCCGCCGAAGGAAACCTTTTCTTTCAGAAACCGCTCCCACTCATGGCTGAAAGGAGACTGCGCCGACGCGCTACCGCAAAGGACAGCCGACAACGCGACGGCGGCGAACCAAGAAGTTGTTTTGCGGCGAACCAAATTCATGAACCCTCCGTAGTCTTGCCGGGCTTTTGTGTTTTTTCGTCAGGTTCGTGTTAACTATTTAACAGATGATTTTTCGCGCAGTGCGCCAACGGGAATCCGTCGGCTAAAAATTGATTTATATTTAAATAATCAACATGTCAAGGAATATTTTCGCCGCCTGTAGCGGGGCTTTATTGCTCGCTGCGCCCTTTATCTTGCCGCCGCTGTATCCCCTCGCGTGGATTGCCTTCGTCCCGCTGTTTTGGCTGCTCAACCGGGCGGAAAGTTTGTGGCAATCTGTATTTTACGGCTGGCTGATGGGTTTTGCGGCGCATCTCGCCGGCTTTCACTGGCTGGTTTATACGATAACCGTCTTTGGCGGTTTTCCATATCCGGCGAGCGTCGCTATTTTCTTAATCTACGCCGCGTTACAGGGCCTGCAGATGGCGATTTTCGCGGCGCTTGTGCGGGTTGCCGGATTTGGGCCGCTGCAAATTTTTCCCGCCTTACTCTGGGTGCCGCTCGAGTTTTTATTTCCACTCTTGTTCCCGTGGTACGTGGCCAATTCCCAAGTCGCTTTTTCGTGGTTCATCCAGAGCGCGGATCTCGTCGGGCCGTACGGCGCCAGCTTTATCGTGATGTGGTTCAACGCCGCGGTTTACAACGCCGCGTTCGCGCCGCAACGGGACCGCTTCGGATCGCTGCTTCCGGTTGCCTACGCGGCATTGGCGGTAATTGTGTCCATGGTCTACGGTTACCAGCGCCTCGACAGCGTCGGCGCGGAAATGGCGGAAGCTCGGAAACTCACCGTGGCGTCCGTGCAGGCCAACATCGATGTCG
>Ga0184640_10000216_pt1 | contig 14245 bp, 18 predicted proteins | sample PLM31_200_b2_FD_133161 | JGI IMG/M metagenome (GOLD analysis project Ga0184640, IMG submission 133161) | Groundwater sediment microbial communities from an aquifer in East River, Colorado, USA - PLM3-1_200_b2 | ecosystem: Environmental > Terrestrial > Soil > Riparian zone | place: USA: East...
CCGCTGGTCCCAGACGTGGATGTTTATCACCTCCTCGTCCCCGCCTCGCCGAGCGTCTCTCTCCCTGGCGGGCTTCATCCGGGCCACGATTTCCGGCCCCTCCGCGCCGATCACCCCGAGGGTCGGCCCCTCGACCACGCCCCCGTGCTGGAACCCGCGCAGGCGCGCCATGTCGAGGCGCGGGGCCACCATGCCGCCGTGGGCGAATTCCCCCACCCCCGGCAAGCCGCCGATGTCTATGCCGCCATGGCCCGGCCCGCCGCCGAAAAAGCGGCCAATGCCGCCAGCGAGGCCGAGAATCCGTTGAAATATTCCCAACCCCGTGCCGCCCTTGCCCCCCTCCGTGGGTTTGAACAGGGCGGCCATCGCCTGCGCTAATTGCGCCTTCAGCGGCGAGAAGATGATCTCTTGCAGCATGCTCTCCAGCAGGGTCTCGGCCAACCGGCGGCCCTGGCGCGTCATGAAGTCGAACAGACCCTTCTGGCCCCCCTCCAACGCGGCCATGATCCCCTGGCTAAAGGCGCGGGCGTCCAGCCCCAGCTTCTCCAGCCGCGCTTTGAGCAATGCGTCTGATTCCTCCATGAGTCGCTGGGTGCGCTCGCGGGCCTGCCTCTCTATGTCAGCGATCACCTCCAAGTTGCCAACTTCCTCGATGTCACTTTTCGAGATGTCCTCCATGGCGATCTGCTCAAGCATCCGACCCTGGCTCTCCCTCCCGGCATCGGCGGCCTTCCTGAGCGCGTCCGTGATTTGGTTCACCGCCGTTGCCATGTCCTCGGCCAGGTCGTGCTCGAAGTCGAGGAACTTCAGCAGGAAGGCCGTCTGCTTGAGCTGCTCCTGCCTCTCTCGCGTGATGTCCTTCTCGATCTTCAGCCGGTCGAACTGTTTGTTTATTAGTTGTTCCGAGATGGGGAACTGATCGATCAGCCGCTGTCGCTGCGCCTCTAGCTGTAAAGTTATCTGTCGGGCTGGGTTTTCCCGCGCCTGTTCTAATTTGATCACCAAACTGAGCGATCGTTGCATCTCGAGGATGCCCCTATGCTGCGCGAGCGTGTCCTTCCCGCCGAAGACGAACGGCTTTTCGGCCTCCTCCCGCGCCTGCTTGATTTTTTCTATCAAGAGCGAGAGCGCGACGGAGATCCCGCCGACCACCAGCCCGGCACTGAGCCCCCCGACGGCGATCTGCGATAGCGATCTGGCAAACAGGCCCGAAGCTGGCCCAAGCTCGGCCACGTGTTGCGCCATCACGCGGAAGATGGAGTTGAGTTGGCCCGCCGGGATCAGGGCCTTGCCCATCCCGGTGGAGACTTTCTCGGTGGCGCCTTGGAGCGCCCCGATTTGCCGCTCGACCCTGATAAGATCCGCAGACATGGCGTCCACGGCTTTTATGACTATTTCTATTTGATTTTGATTCTGTGTCGCCATTTTTTTAGCCCCTTTCTTTATTGGAGGGTATTCTGAACGTGCAGACCACAAGGACTTGGACGTAGCCTCTGCGGTCAGTGATTTCCATTTTCGCTTGCTGATTTACCTCGGGCGGGATCGACTGCAACATTTCCTGTACGCCTTTCGTTATGCGCACCACGTGCAAGTTCTCGACCCAACTTTCAACATTTTCATTCGTCATTGTTGTTCCCTTCATCTTCGCCGCCACCTGAGCCCGGCCCGTCCCTGTCATCGGTCTGAACGTGACAGGTCCCGCCAGTTTGACCTGCTGACGAGTTTACGGGACGGGCATTTAATTCCCGGCCCAACCCCGCCGAAGGAGACGGGGCAAGGAGTCGGCGCGATGGACGACGCGCCGGGGCCGGGAAGCCGTTTCAACCTCGACTAAACCATGGATAATAAATTTCTCTCAGCGCCGCCTCGTCCAAGAAGCCGCTCTCGTTGGCGGCCACGAGCTCGGGGTGCTCTCCTCTAACTCGCGCCAGGGCTATCGGGTATGCTTCGCTTCGCTGTTGCGGCATCCCCGACCTCGTGCTGGCCTCGTTCGCCAATTCATCTAGCCGCTCGCTGGCCGCGTCGCGGACCAGATTCGGCACCAGGTTGGCGATTCTTAACATCAAACCGATATCCGGCGCGTTGCTTGCCGACCTCGCACCGACTATCAAGGCGCCGAGCCGCGCCTTTCTCCCGACGTTGACCATTTCGTCCTGATAGCTGCGGTAGTTCTTCGCGCTCGACTCCAAGTATGGGAGGCCCTTTAGGTAGCAAAGGGACAATAATTCATCGGCGGCTAAAACCGTCCGCATCGCGTCGGCGTAGTTTTTGATCGCACCCTTCGCCATTAGCTCTTGCGTCCGACAATCCACAACGGACTCGGCGCTCAAAATCTTTTCTTCGCTCATGGAAACCTCCTTCTTGGAATTATTCGCCGTAGAATAGTTCTCCTTGGCCACGGGCTCGCTCCTGGCCCCGCTGTAATGGACGACGCACTTCCCGGCGGTCCCGTCGCAAAATTCGACATCGACTGTTCTCGCTAGTTGCCCGGCCACGCGCCCCACGGCGGCATCAAAGCTTTCGTTGGGGTGCATCTGTCTGTACCTCCTCACCCGTTCGGTGATCGCCTCTCTGATTCTCTCGACATTTTCCATGTAGGTCTCCTTTCTGTTTTTATCTCTTCACCATGCAGAAAAAGGGTCGTCCCGCCCGCCGCCATTTTGTTGTCTATCCGCCACCTCCGCCAGGGAGGCGGGCTCCCGCCCGCCGCCGGTGCTCGGCGCGTCAAAATTCCAGTCTGGTCTCGGATACTCGCCGTGCGCGCTGATCTTGAACGAACCGACGCCCTCTAAAGCCATGAGGAGCGCGCCACAGACCGAGTTGCAAATGTCGTCGTGTAGCCCCGGCCCGTGATCCACTGAATCCTTGCCGCCTCGGGACGTGCGCCGCTCGAGGTTCGTGAGCTGGGTTCTCAGCCGCTTGTGATCAAGCAGCTCTGCACGTTCGCTGTTGAGCAACGGCAAGGCGGCCAGATAAATTTCAGACTTCGTTTTCTCACTCGGCTCGTAGGCGACGCCATGCACGGCGAAACGCTCCCTCGGCCATTCGCCGCCATAGCGGTCGCCATGCACCGAATGAAGCCCGTAGCTCTTGAGCAGGTCCGAAAATTCCTTGGCTACCGCGTCGGGTGAGAATGGCGGCCTTACTTCTCTCACCGCATCCAAGATGGCTTTGCCGTCGGCGTGGTGGGAAACGGCAAGGGTCATGGAATCCTGCACGCCGCCGGACGGATCGCAGAATCCGAGGTAGCCAACGCCGCCGACCGGCGGCAGCTCGTGGCGGCCCTCGACCACGCAGCGGTCAACGATCTCTTGCGAGACGAAGCCCTCGATGTCGCGCCGGAACTGCGCCCCGTACTCCGAGGCGGCAGCGATCTCATCGGCGATGAACGCGTCGGCGATCAATTTCCTATCGACTGCCGGGTTCATTGCCGTGGTCTCGGCCTGCCACACAAGAACCGGGTCGCCGTCTTTCCCGTAATGATCCTTGTGAGCTTTCCATAGCTCACCGCGCCTTGCGTATGGCGAGGAGATTGCGAGCAGGACCGCTCCCGGTATGGTCGCCATGCCGGGACGTAGGCCGTTCAGGATCTCAGTGTCCGAATTGGCAGCCTCATCCGTCCGCCAGAATGCAACTTCATCGGCGATACAAGCCACGACCGTATAGCCTCGGACGGCCCTGAAGCTCGCGGTCTGGATCTCGATCATGACACGGTTGTCTAGCTCTATGGCTTCTTTTGTCCGCTTCACGACCATCCGCGCTAGTGCCGGAACCGCGTCGATGAAGCCGTCGATGTAGCGTAACACCGTCCTTGCCTGCCTACGGTCGGCGGCAATGACCATGATGGTCCCCACCTCGCCCGGCGCGAGGATCTTCCGGTAGTCCCGGAAAAATGCCAAGTAGATGGCTGCAAGCGCCGAAATGATCGACTTGCCCCCCCGCCTGCCGACTACCAGCCAAGCCTCCCTTGCCTGTTCCTTCGGCGGTGTCTGCCTTCCCGTGTGCCTTTGGTAGACAAGAAGATCTTCGGGAGTTAGCGGCAGGCCGAACAGCGCCGCCAGGAACACCCGCCACGCCCGCCAGCTCTCGCCCCGGAACCACTTTCGCAAGAGTCCCGGATGGTTTATCAGATCAACGATGTTCAGAGACGTGCTAAGTTTCATCTTCGCCATCGATCCCTCAGACGAACATCAAGAATCCGGCCCGGCTGCTCAGGACCACCCTGAGCGCCGTGCGCGTTACCATATCGCGACGTGGCCGGGCCGGTGAGGCCGTTGCCCCAAGGGAGGCGGGACAGCGGCCCCAAGTTGACAACGCCTTGGCCCTACCCATCACTTGCTCCTGAAAGCTCCGTGACAGGCAATTTGCTGCTCAAGGACGGCCATTCTCGTAGCTCTCTCCAGGGCCGTGCTTTCCTGGCTGCCTCTGTCGCCGTTCGCTCCGCCCGGAACTCCTCCCGCCGAACCCAACAGCTATCGCATATTTGAGAGATGTTCTTTGTCACCTGGCCGCATTTCCATCGGCATCGCCCGGGTCTCATGCCGCCACCTCCGCCGGGATGAGGCAAGAAACGACGAGCTCATCGATCTCGCGATTCTTTACCGCGTCGTGGGCCGCCTGCGCGCCTAAGACTTGCTCGGCGAGAATGGCAGCATAGCCGGCGGCCTCGCGGTATTGCGGCCCCGGTTTTTCAAACTCCCCGGCGAATCCAGCCTGGATGAGGCGCCAATCGAAAATGCGGTTAACGTGTCTTAGCCCGACAGTTCTGAACGCGGTCTCAAAGCCGAGGTCGTGTGCTGTATTCTTGAGGTGTTCGAGCCGCTTCCCATGCGTCGCTAACAGAGTGCTAAAAGTGTCGATGTGCGTGTCGATCTGGTCGGCCTCTTTTCTTGCCAACTCTGCTTCTTGCATCAGAGCCGCCCACGCCTCATCGGCGAGCGCCTTGCGCCACTCTCGTTCTAGCACATCGAACCGCTGCATACCTTGAGCGATGGCTTTCTCGAATGACTTGATATGTCGCTCTGCCTTTGCCAACCTCTCCTCGGCTTCGTCGAGATTTTTCTGTGCGCCCTTGTCGCCCTGGGCGAGCGCCTTATAGGCCAGCCGTTCTTGCTGTCCCTCGGCGGTCGCCTGCTCTTTCTTCGCAGTGTCGATCTCGCGCTGGAGCTTCTTGATCGTTTCCCGCTCGGCCTGAAGCTCGGTGTCGATCTCTTTGCTGGTTCGTTGCTTTGCGTCCATCGTTCACCTCTCAACTTAAATTTCTCGGTTCCGACTTCTCATCACCGCCCGGATCTCCGCCGGCGTCGCCTTGCTCACCCTCGCCATCGTCGCCCTGCATCAGTAGCTCCTGGAGGGTCAGCGTTTTAACTCGCTTCTCGAGACCGAGTTTGAAGACGTTGGCGGCCGCGCTATTCATCATGGGTCGAAGGTACGAGTCCAGTTTCCACAAGCCCGCCGGGTTCTCTTTGATCGCGGGCCTCTTTTTCAGGATGCGCTGGATGGCACGGTTTATCTGGTCGAAAGCCGCCACATCGTAGGCTACAAGCTCTATCAGTACGCGCTGCTGGGCGCTGACGCTCTGTTCTCCACCCAGGTCGGTTATAAGGCTATCCCTGATCTCTGCCCCGATCCTCTGGCCACGGTTCCTGAGCCGCCTGGCTTTGCTGGCCTGGAGCGCATAAAGGCCGTGCTTGAGACCGCTCTGATTGCCTGGCTGGCCGCCCCTTTTGCGTTTAGGGCGCGTTTCAATGGCTCCGGTGCCGGTCTGTTCCTGCGTCGCAGATTCGTCTTTCATGCGTGCTCCGAGACCTCCGCCGTCTGGCAAAGAACTGACAAAGCAGAAAATAACCTGTTGTGATTTCTAGGGCTTAGAGGCGCGCGAAGGATTGAAAGTCCTCGGCGCATCCCATTCGATTCACCATATCGGGGACCGAACTGCGTGGATGCCTCACGCACTCGCTTTGCCAAAACTTTGCCAAAACTCTTTGATGCTATCGGCAGGGAACGGGGATTTGAGTCGGAGCGCGGAGAAGATAACCTATTGAATTGTTTCACATGGTGACTGATAGAGGCACATAGTCTCTGGTATGGGTAAGGACTGAAAATCCTTGTGTCGGCGGTTCGATTCCGTCCCTGGCCACACCACAAACCTAGGATTTTCAGCGACTTACGTTCTCTGCGCTCTCGACTAAGCTCCATGAATAGCCTCTACTTTGCCAAAACTTTGCCAAAACTCTTTCTCTGCTCGTCGGCCTGGTGCAGCGCCGAGAGCTTCTCCCCCGCCTCCCTCAGCATTCCCTCGTCCGCTATCGCATACCGCCGGTAGATCGCCTCCGTCTTGTGGCCGACCATCTCCATCGCCGCGGACCTTGGGACTCCCGCCCGCTCCAGGTTCCTGACCGCAGATCTCCTAAAGTCGTGGGGAATGCGTCCTGGGACCCCAGCCAGCCTGCACGCTGTGATCCAACTACGGCGAAAGGATTTGATCGGCTTGCCTTCCCGGTGGAATAGCCAAGGGATGATCTGCCCCATCGCCCTTTGCAAGGCTTCCGTCCTGGTTATTTGCTTCTCCAGAACCTCACGGAGCCTCGGAGTCAAGGGGAACATCCGGCCCTTGCGGTTCTTGGTTTCCCCCGGTTCCAGTCTCAGCCATCCGGCTCTCAAGTCCACGTGGTGGCGCTGGCGCGTGAGGATCTCATCGTGGACCCTCCACCCCGTCACATACGCGCAGACGGCCATCGGCTTCAAGTCTCCCGGCAGGCGGGACAGCACGGAGTCGAACTGCTCCGACTCGAAGAATCCCTTGCGCACGTTGTTTAGTTGCAGCTTGGCGACATAGGGGCACTGGGCCACCTTGGCGGCCCGCTCGGCCAGCCGGAACATGCGCTTCAAGGCGCTCAGCTCGTTGTTGATCGTGGAGTTCGCCGCCTTCTCGTCCTGCCTGGCCGTCACATAAGCGGTGGCCACGTCGCTGGTGATGTCTACGGCCCGCGACGTTCCTCCGAAGAAGCCCCTGAGGTGGTCGATCGCGTCCTCGACCCTGTCGATCGAGCTGCGGCCGTTGGCTTTGTAATCAGCCATTACCATCGCCGCCATGTCCTCGAACGTCGTCTTCTCCACGTCCGGCCCGACCAGGCCGCCCTTCCCCATCTCCCCGTGTCGTTTCCTCAGAAGCCTTACGGCATCGATCCTGTTCGCCGAGTGGGACGACTCGCGATAGACTTTCCCTCGTTGGCAGTACTGGACCCACCATGTCGGGATCTCCTTCGTCTCCCCGGTCTTTTTGTCTCGATACTTGGGCCTGTAGACGCGGCCCATCCCTCGCGTTTTCATCTCGCGGACCCTCCCTTTTTGGATTTCATGAGGAGGAGGTACTTCACGGCCAGCTCGGTGACTCTTGGTATCGGTATCTCGTCCCGCTCCGCCCGCGCCACCGTGTTCTTGTCCAGGTCGAGCGCCTCCCCGAGCCCTTTTTGGGTCATCTTCAAGGACCGCCTTAGCCGCCTGAGTTGCTCCCCCTTCATGATGTACAAATTGTATATCGGCTTCAGGTCCCATGTCAAGCCCTCTTCGCTTCGCGCCACTTCATCAGCCCGCGCTCCGAGAACCTCAGCATCTTGCGCGATAACTTTCTAGCGAACGGGAGTTTCTTCGAGTGGCGGTACAGCCAGTGGACTTCCACGCCCAGCAGACGGGCCGCCTCCTCGGGATCGAGGAGCCTGTCCTTCTCCATAGGAGCGATATTCCCGTTCGCCGCCGCCATCTCCTCGCGCAGCACCGACCGCACGATGTCGGCTATCTCCTGCCGGAGCGCCTCGCCCAGGATTTTCGCTGTCTCGCTCATAAAACTTCGCTCACATTTCGCTTTTAACGCGCGATCTTGGGTCAGGACTTACCCCCCCACTTGGCGTCGAGTAGAGCATCTATTTCCGACTCCGGTGTGTTCTTGTGTTTCGCGCGAAATAGTTCCCAGGCTTTCATGAATCTTCGCGACGGCTCAGACATGCCGCAACGTTTGCGGAATCTCGCGCCTTCATCACCCAGCCACTCTGCGGGATCTTTGAATTGCCTTTGCAGTACCCACTCGACGTGGTGGGGCTCCACCCCAAACAACATAAAGAGCTTCCATTGCCGGCGGCCCTCCGCGTCGCAGTGCGCGAAAGGATCGTAAGATGCGTCGACGATCGTAAAAAAATCTTCCCGGCTGTGGAATCCCTCTATCTTGTCGATATCGACTCCCTCCGCCAGGCGGTCTAAAATCTGCTTCAGCTCATCAAGGTTGGCTGCCGTGATGGCGGGCTGCCGCACCCGCTTGGTCGAGCGCTCTTTGCCGTCCGCGCCGATCAGCTTGTCCAACTTCGGAATTTCCGAAGTTGCCTCCATCTGACTACGAACAGTTGCAACCGTCTTATCGTCGACCCCCAGCGCTTGCGCTATGCGGCTGTTGGCCCAGTTTGGCGTGTCTTTAAGTTGCTCGGCAATGAGTTGCCGGACCTGCTCGCGGGTCAGATGTCGGCGGAGCATGTTCGACTTCCGGGCAAACATGCGGCGATCTTCCTCGCTCATGCCGGGGCGGACTATTGTGGAAAAGTCCGTTATCTTGAGATCGACACAAGCTCTGTAGCGATGGTGGCCGTCCAGGATGTGGCCTTCTTCATCGACGTCGATGGGAACCAACACGCCCCGCTCGGCGATATCGGCCTTCAGCGCCGCGAACTGCTCTGGCGGCATAGGTGGCAGGACTTGATATTTCTGTTTGAGTGGAAGCGGCTCGCTCATAAATTTTCGCTCACACTTGGCCCAGGCGGCACGATCTCGCCCCGGCCCTTGCCGATGTATGCTCGTTTTGAGCCTGAGACGGCTCGATCCAGTCGCTAAAAGATACCGTCTTCTCGTCGAATCGAAGCTTGATGGATCCAACCGCGCCGTCTCTGTTTTTGCTGACGATGAACTCGCAAAAGTCTCTCGGCTTGTTCTCGTCGTAATACACGGGGCGGTAGAGCAGCGCCACAATGTCTGCATCCTGTTCCAGATTGCCGGAGTCTCTCATGTCGGAGAGTTTCGGACGTTTGTTCGACTGTTTCTCAACTTCTCGGTTTAGCTGTGAGAGCAAAACCACTGCTATGCCCATCCCCAATGCCAACGCTTTGGCGCCCCCGCTGATCCGGCCAATCTCCAAGTCGCGCCGATCATGGCGGCTTTCGGCGGGCGCTTCGATGAGCTGGCAATAGTCGAGCACCACAAATTCAAGCTCAGGTTGTGCAAGTTTGAGACCGTGTATTAGAAGTTTGATGCGCTCCCACGATCTCTGCGCGTCTCGTATCCAGATCGGCAACTTGGAAAGCTCCTCGGACGCCACGACCACCTGAGCCATTTCGGCTTCTGTCAATCTTCCACGCTGAATGTTCCTATTCTCAATTCCGGTCATCGTTGAAAGCATGCGGGTGATGATCGCTTCTTTTGGCGATTCAATAGTGATGAAGGCGACCCGATGCCCTTTTTTCGCGGCGTTTAGAACGGCAGTCGCTGCCCACGCCGTTTTGCCCATGCTGGGCCTACCTGCGATCACGGTCAACCTTCCCCGAGGGATGCCGCCGATTCGGATGTCCACGTCTCGGAGTCCGGTGGGTATCCATGTCCTGCTGTCATTGTGATAGGAGGCACGGATATCTTTGAGCGCGCTACTGGTCGCCTCAGAGATGTGCGGGAATTTCACCGAATACCAATCTCTATTGCTGGAGAGTGATGCGATAAGCTTCGAGGCGATCGACGCCGGGTCCTGGTTCGGGTCGTAGACTTCTTCGTCGATCGCTGCTCTGACGGATTCGATGATGTGACGGCGAAGCGCCGAGTCTTTCACAAGTCGCGCATGCTCTACGGCGTGGGACGGGAAGGCAAATTCAACCATGGCGCAGAGGTCGGCGGCGGAAGGCCGCTGTGCGGGTTCGCTTTTCAGGACATTGTCGACAGTTATTACATCGATAAATTTGCCCTCATTAAACAAGGTGAGAATCGCGGCGAAGGTTTTTTGGTGCGAGGGTAGGTAAAAGTCGGCTGTGGTAATGACAGCAACAATCTCGGGAATGAGACTACTATCGGCAATGCACGCGCCCAGGACGGCTTTTTCCGCGTCTAGGTTCTGTGGCGGTATCCGTTGTTGGTTCATGGTGGCATCTCCTTGGGCTGTCTTGCCTGGCTGGCCTTGGTAGTGGAAATGATCTTGTTTATCTGGCTGGCAAAGACGCCGATGGTGAAACCGCCGTTATTTTGAACCCAAGGGTCGTTAGAGGCGAAAAAGCGTGAGGCGATGTCCTGGAGCTTCAAAAGGTCGTATTTTTTCAGGAGTCGTTTGACCAGAGCGCCTTCCTTGGCGCCACTGAAAACGTATGGAGCGGAGAACCGAGTCCGGTATTCTCCATCCCACCAGGCGAAAAATTCTTTGCCCCTAGGATCTGAGCTAGAGGGTGACGGCTTGCCCGTCACTCTCTCTCTCTTAATGACGGATATATGACGGTTAAGAGCGTGTATCACTGGCGACACTGTTTCGTTATCCTTGGCAACACTGTCACTTTTACACTGTTCTTTTAACAGTATTATTTCTTGACTGTTTTCTGGAGGGAGATTGATGAAATATCTGGTCCGTCTATTGCGGCCACCTGTGCTTCGTTCTCGGCGGAGCTCTCTGGCGTCTTCGAGCTTTTTCAACACTTTGCAGACTTGAGTTTTTGTGAGCCTGGCTTTCTGGGCTAGCACATCGAGGCTGGGCCAGCTCTCCCCGCTGTCGTTCGAGAAGTCGGCAAGGGCGAGCAGCACCAATAGTTCACCGTCTCTCCGCTGTGAGAATGTCCAAACGCGGCTCATAATTTTTACGCTCACTGCTGTTCCTTGACGTTCGGAATCGACATTGGGGTCGTTTTCAGCGCGTTAACGATGAGCGGTGCTCCCAGGCGCCAGGCGCGCCTTACGAGACTGCTCTCTGAGAGATCCGCATCGTTTGCTAGTTCTCTGAGCCACCGCCGCTCCCCCGGGGTGAGCCGGACCATAATGCATTCCGTGAGCCTCTCCCGCACCGCATCTATTTTTTTCTTCATGTTTCGACTTTACACCCGTTACGATTTGAAGTAAATTGTGCTCGTAACGAATAAGTGAGAAAGTTCAAGGCAGATATTCGTAACAATGAACCCACTAGACGCCAGCTTCGTTGACTGCTTCCTCGCCTTCTTGAACGACCCGAGCGCGAACGCCAGGGCTGCGGAAAAACGCTTCCGAGCACATCCCTACATAACTGAGCGCCTCCACCTGTTTAAAGTGTCCCCTGACGTGAAAGCCTATGCTTCTTTGCAGAAAGATTTTAGAGAGAAATTATCGCAGCTCACAAAAACGGCCTTCTTGACCAATGCCGACCTGAAAGAACTCGCCGACGCCCTGAACCGCTTGCAATTTGATATCCGCATCCAGTTTCCCCGAAAAACAAAAAAGCGAACTCCTGAAACCATCATCAAGATAGGGGCAAGGGTCAACTATGTGATCGAAAAACACCGGGTTATCCCGCAGATCCACCCAACCATCTCCGGGGTAGAAGGTGCCTGTTGGTACGCTTTGATGCTGATCCAAGTCGAACCCGAGCGCGTGAGAATTTGTCCTTTAAAAAATTGCGGGAAGTTCTTTGACACGCGGACAACGGGCCAGCGGAGATACTGCTCCAAAGAACACACCATGAAAGCAGACAAAACAGATGCGGCCCGTCGAATGCACAACCACAGACACCCCGACGAAATAAAAAAGCGTTGAAAAATAATGGACTGAGCGGCTTCTGGACGAAGACAAATTTGATGCCGAACTGAAAAACGGCCTTCGGGTCGTCGAAGCCGAGGTCGGCGATGACTTTGAATTTGCTAAAAGAAGTTCCACCGGTGGAACCTCTTTTCCCTCGTCCAGGACCAGGACTCCTCTCCATCCCCCCGAACAGCTCCCCAAGCCTCATCTCGGCGTCGCAAGGGGCGCTTAAAGCTAGGCTTGACAAACCCTGCTTGAGGATATAAGTTTATCCTCGAGGAGGAGTCTTATGATGGTAGAAGCGAAGTTGAAAAAAAAGCAGAAAACTCAGGAATGGCCTGGAGGCGAAGAGGAGGACTACGTGAGGCGCGCGATAGCCGCGTGGTTTCGGTCCGGCGGTCCAGGCCAGCCCATGCCGGCGAATAGCTCAAGCGTTCAAGATCATGATGGCAAGTTCTATGTCGAACTCCACAACGGCAACGGCACGCTGGCGGTTTATCGCATTCGCACTGATGGAATACTCAAGAGGCTGAAGCGCTGGCCAGATGTCGATTTAAATTGACATTGTATAAGAAAGGAAGGTTCAAGCCATGCTCGACCCGACAGCAGAAGACCTTGTCCGAAGACTTCGAGAAGAGATCCAGCGCCAGCTCGAGACCGCGCAGATAAGCAAAGAAAATTACGACGTAGCGTCGGGGGCGCTGAGTGTGGTCGAGTATTGCCTAAAAGAAAAAGAAAAGGAGGAGGAAAGATGAAAAGATTAACGGCGTGCTTGGTTGTCGCCCTCGCCCTGTGGGCGGGGGAGGCGAGGGGGGAGTGGGAGGTGGGTGTACACACGGGACTATCTGCCACTAAGAACCGCGCGGAAACCACAGATGTAGCCCCAGGTGGAATAGACCAGACAGAGAGTTTCAGTTTTCATCCCAGCGGTGGGGTTAGAGTGAAATACTGGTTAGATACTGAATCTGAGTACATTTTCAAATTCGGCTTGGGTGTTGATATCAGTTATTTCAAAATCGGAGAAAAACTGGACCTCAAGGCTCCGATCATCACTCCAGTTCTATTCTCTCTCCGATTGCCGCTTGATGGGCAATGGTATCCCTACCTGTTCATCGGTCCGAGCATTTTCTCCGCTGAGACAAGGTTTAGAAACGCCGTGGCTACTAAGAGTGCTACCGATGTTGCCGTAGGTCTTCATGCTGGCGCGGGTCTTCACTGGAACATGTTCGACAAAGTGGGCCTCTACACAGAGTACAGAGTCTTTTATGTCAATCTACATTTCCCCGGCGTGGGGGACCCTGTCATCACGCCCCCAACACCATTCGGCGATCCGCCGGATCTCCTGGCCATCCAGAACGCAAGGTCAGTAACGCATCAACTGATCCTGGGGATCGCTTATCGGTTTTAATCGACCCGCTCGCCGTCCGGCATGAGATCCCACCTGAGCTTGGCGACTTCGGTCTCAGCTTGGGTGGGACTCATACCCCTTTCCACCAACCCCTGCTGGAGCAATAGTCTATCTCGCGCAAGGCAAGCCCGCTCGCAAGCCGCGTCAGTGCAGAACCACGCCTCGATCCCACGAACCGACTTCTCCTCTAAAGACACAACCGGAGATATATGGCCGCAACCCTCGCAGACCAGGCGATAACCCCTTTCTTGCGCGTCGTAAACGTAAGACATTTTTACATCACCACTTGGAAAGATACGCCGGAACCGCCGGTGCCGCCCGAGCCGCCCGAGCCGCCGGAACCGCCGCTGACTCCGGTGCCCGCCCCAGCTCCTCCCGATCCTCCCGATCCCGCGCTTCCGCTCCCCCCGGAGGCCGTGACTGTTAGCGTGCCTCCGAGATAGGATCGGGCTGCCACGAAGATCGTCCCGCCTCCGCCTCCGCCTCCACCTCCGCCGCCACCTCCACCTCCGCCGCCACCTCCGCCATTGGGCGAACCTGTGCCGCCCAATCCATTGGATCCTGCGCCGCCAACACCCCCTGCCTCTCCTGCTGCTGTGATGGTGCTGCCTCCGCCAGCCGCAGTGAGGATGTTCGCTTCCAGATAAATCATGCCGCCGCCCTTGCCCGCCGCGCCGAATGTTCCGCCTGAGCCGCCGTTTCCGCCGGTACTTGGATCTGTGCTTCCACCACCACCACCACTACCACCACCACCACTATTGCCATTTCCTCCGCCTCCTCCAACTCTGCCGGCCGTACTCCCAGCCCCACCACCTCCTCCACCGCCAGCAATTCCTCCTGAGCCCGCAATGCCAGCACCTGAGCCTGCTCCAGCACCTCCACTTCCTCCTGTTGAACCTGTAGCAGTACCAGCGCCACCTGGTAGCCACAGGAATTGTCCCAGAACCAGATCGCTTTGATGCGTGGGAGCCGAGATGCCGTTAGCGCCTGCCAAACCGGCACTGCCGCTTACACCTACCGAAGACGGATCCGAATTACCGCCCGTACCGCCAGATCCTCCAG
>Ga0184640_10000217_pt1 | contig 14162 bp, 12 predicted proteins | sample PLM31_200_b2_FD_133161 | JGI IMG/M metagenome (GOLD analysis project Ga0184640, IMG submission 133161) | Groundwater sediment microbial communities from an aquifer in East River, Colorado, USA - PLM3-1_200_b2 | ecosystem: Environmental > Terrestrial > Soil > Riparian zone | place: USA: East...
AACCTGGTCTATAATGCCTTCGCCTCTTATGTAACGAAGTTCAAGGTGGAAGATCTCACTTCAGGGTTTCGCGTTTTGTCCCGAAAGGATGCGCTGCGATTCATCGATCTCTTGCCCAACACCTTCTCTTATCCGTCCACCCTGACCCTGGCATTCCTTCGTTCGGGTCTTACGGTCAAATACGTCCCTATCCAGACCCTCTACCGAAGCGGGGAGAGTAAAATCCGCCTCGCCACCGACGGCATGCGTTTTTTGCTCATCATCACCAAGATCGCCACTCTCTTTTCCCCCCTGCGGGTTTTTCTGCCGGTGAGCCTCTTTTTCTTTTTCACCGGCATCGGCTATTACCTTTACACCTACGTCACCGAAGGCCGCTTCACCAACATGACGGTTTTTCTCTTAACCACTGCCGTGATCGTCTTCATGATGGGCTTGATCTCGGAGCAGATCGCGCTGTTGAGGATGGAACAGCGATCCGCGCTCTCTGACAAAGATGCAGAAGGCGGCGATTGACATGACGGATCACTTTTCCCGCACTTTTCCCGACGCGGTCTACTCCGTTGAGATGCGAGAGAAAAAGGCGAAGACGATGCTGGCTGTTCTCAGCACCTTTCTTAAAGCTGACGCGAAAACGCTGACCGTTTTGGATCTGGGATCTTCCACGGGGATCATAGCGGACTACCTTGCCGGCTTTTTTGGCAAGGTGTTCGGTATCGATATCGACCGAGAGGCAGTTGCTTTCGCGCGGAAAACCTTTAGGAGGAACAGCCATGGCTTTCTCCTGGCCGACGCAATGGACCTCCCTTTTTCGAGTAATGCCTTTGATGTTTTGATTTGCGCGCATATCTATGAACATGTACCGGACCCGCATCGGCTAATGGACGAGATCCGCAGAGTTTTGAAGCCAGGTGGCCTGTGCTATTTTGCCGCGGATAATCGCCTGATCCTTCGCGAACCGCACTACAACCTTCCTTTCCTGTCCCTACTGCCTAGACCCATCTCTCACATCTATTTGAGGCTCTGCGGAAAGGGAAACCGCTATGAGGAGCGGCTATTGACGTACGGAAGATTGCGCAAGCTTGTTAACAGGTTTTTCCTAACGGATTTCACGGAAAAGATCATCCAGAGCCCGCGACTCTTTCACGCCGACTACATGATTCCGGAGGGGACAACCAAAGCTCAGGTAGCCCGGTGGGTCGTGAAGTATGCGTACTGGCTATGCCCAGGCTATGTTTGGTTGCTCCGGAAAATCTAGCGCTGGAGCCGTGGCCAAAGCGGAAGAATGCGGCGTCTTGGTGATCTCCTGGAACTTCCCCCCGAAGCAGGGAGGGATGGAAGACCTGATCTCCAATCTCTGCAAACATCTTCGGAGAAGCCGCCCCCTGTTTGCGATTGCTCCCCACGCGGACTCCATCAACGAGGAGGGATGGGTCTTTCGAGCGCCAAAGGGCGGCCTTCCTACCTTTGCCATTTACGCCCTGTATAAAGGTTATTCCCTTTTGAGAAGCTTTCGAGAGGTCCATGTGATCCTAGCCGGTAGCGCCATGGTCGCCCCCCTCGCACTTATCTTGGCGAGGCTTTTCGGTAAGAAGGCGGTCGTCCTCGTCCATGGCTTGGATCTCATCTACCCGAATGGCTTATATCAGATTACATGTGTGCGATGGATCAAGTATTGCGATCGGGTAATCGCCAATAGCGAACATACGGCCTCCCTGGCGAGGGAAAGAAAGGTCCGGGAGAGTTGCCTCCAGGTCATCCCCCCGGGCGTCGATCTGGCTCTTTTTGACCCTTCCGGGTTTCGAGACGCTAAGGCCGGTCTGGGGCTCAAAGATCATAAGGTGATACTGTTCGTCGGCCGCCTGGCTCGTCGAAAAGGGGTCGCGGAATTCGTTCAAAATTGTCTGCCCCAAATCATCGCTGAAATCCCTGAGGTGGTATTTTTGATTGTTGGGGGAAATCCCAAAGATTCTTTGGCCCACCGTGATGATGTGCAGAGCGAGATTGAGGCGCGCGTTCGTGAGGCCAATCTGTCAAGCCATGTCCGTCTGCTTGGATGGATGACCGACGAGAAGCTAACTGAAATCTACAAGGCCGCCGACCTGCTGGTGATGCCGGTTCTTCCACTGAAGGACGATGTGGAGGGGTTCGGCATCGTCATTCTGGAGGCCGCGGCGGCGGGCATTCCGACCGTGGCCACACGCGTGGGCGGAATCCCCGACGCGGTCGAGGAAGGAAAATCCGGAATCCTCGTAGAACCCGGGGATTACGCTGAAATGAGCCAAGTCGTTGTGGAGCTTCTCAGGGATGACCGGACGCGATTCGCGTTAGGTAATTATGCCCAGAAAAGGGCCAGAGAAAAGTTTGGCTGGAAGTCGGTAATTGAAAAGCATGAAGACATCCTTAAATCTCTGCCAGCCCAATGAGAGTTGAAGGATTCCCTTCTAGATTGATAGTCGCGAAGTTCCCTGCCCTTTCCGTCTTTTACTCGTCCCCACCCAGGACCGGGTTTTTCTTTTAAGGGGGATTAGGATACTATTTATATACATGGATTATCGAGGATTGTTTAGCCCCGATATCGACTTTTCTCCTTTCTTCATCCTCACAGAACGGCAGAAGTGATGAAAGGTCTCCAGACCTAACCTGCCTTATCCGCGTGGAAAAATTCAGAAAAGATGACCCAGTGGCACAATCTCCCATCCGTCCCAAAGACCGATTTCTTGTGTTCGGGGCTCCAGCCATAGAGGAAGCTGAGATTCACGAAGTTGTCGCCAGCATGAAAAGCGGCTGGCTGGGTACTGGTCCAAAAGTCGCGCAATTCGAAAATGACTTTAGGCTTTATAAGCATGCCGAGCACGCTGCCGCGGTTAGCTCCTGTACTGCGGCGTTGCACTTGAGCATGCTTGCTACTGGAGTAGGACAAGGGGATGAGGTTATCACTACGGCTATGACTTTTTGTGCTACTGTTAACGCCATTATCCACGCCGGGGCTACACCCGTCCTCGTTGATGTGGACCCCAGGACGATGAATATCGATCCTGAACAGGTAAAAGCCAAGGTCACCACTAGGACACGCGCAATTATTCCAGTACACTTTGCTGGCCGACCATGCGACATGGACGTGCTGACAGGCATTGCCGAGCGCCATAAACTAAAAGTTATCGAAGACTGTGCCCATGCCATTGAAACGGAGTACAAGGGGCGTAAAGCAGGCACCTTTGGCGACTTTGGGTGTTTCAGTTTCTACGTCACCAAGAACGTCATAACTGGTGAAGGAGGCATGGTCGTGACCCGCCGTGAGGAAGACGCCGCACGAATCAAACTCCTGGCGCTTCATGGCATGAGCAAGGACGCGTGGAAGCGCTTCAGCGACGAGGGTTACAAACACTACCAGGTCGTGGAATGCGGCTTCAAATACAATATGATGGATTTGCAAGCCGCCATCGGCATTCATCAATTGGCACGGGTGCAAAAGAACTGGCAGCAGCGCCAGAAAATATGGAGCCGTTACCAACGAGCTTTTGCTGATCTACCACTTGGCTTGCCGTCAGAGCCAGAGCCTGGGACGCGTCATGCCTACCATCTATATACGGTTTTAGTCGATGAGGCCCAAGCGGGTATCAGCCGAGATCGCTTCCTTGACGCAATGACTGCAGAGAATATCGGTGTCGGTGTCCACTACCTGAGCATCCCTGAGCATCCTTATTATCAGCAGAGATTTGACTGGAGGCCCGAAGATTATCCACATGCTATGCGCATCGGGCGGCAGACGCTAAGTTTGCCAATTTCAGCGAAACTGACAGACGAGGACGTGGAGGATGTGATTAAAGCGGTAAAGAGGGTTCTCAAATGCTAGGGCGAGTCTTGCGTATGGTCATTCCGGTTGGATTGCGCCACGCCCTGCGTAGAAAATTTGACTTCACGGTACGTAGATTCAAAGCCCCCCGAATGTTATGGGGATATCAGGATTCCTCTGGGGCTTGGCGTCCTCGAACAAGAATTAGTGATACAGTCTTTTTTTACCATCCGGAGCGAATAAAGATAGGGGATAACGTTTTCGTCTGGCACTACACAATTCTTGACGGCACAGGTGAGCTGACTATCGAGGATGGATGCCAGATCGGTGCCTGGGTAGGCATATTTACGCATAGCAGTCACATCGCCATCCGGCTCTATGGCAATCATTATCAGGAAGTTCCAGAGCATTTAAAGAAAGGCTGTTCTATAGAGGCAGTAACCATTGGCAAATATTCCTTCATTGGAGCTGGGTCCAAAATATTTCCTGGGGTAAAAATAGGCAAGGGTGTTCTAGTTTCGGCTGGAAGCATCGTAACACATAGTGTTGAAGATTACGCCATTATAGCTGGGAGTCCGGCTGAAGTCATAGGAGATACACGAAGACTAGACAAGCACTACTTAAAGGAACCTCAAATAATGGTATGGTATGAGGAATGGCAAAAGAACTAAGGAATCTCTTAATCAACCACATCCATGATCGGGAATTTAAACGATGTGCATCTAGTTACCTGAAAGGCCGGCTTATTGACATTGGCTGCAGCACCAAGCCTTACAAGGATCTATTTCCCCCCTACGTGACCGAGCACATCGGCGTTGACCATGAACAAATGTTTCACGACAAGTCCAATGTGGATTTGTTTGGCACGGCCTATAAGATTCCGGCTGAAGATACGTCTTTTGATTCTGCGATTTGTACGGCTGTTTTGGAGCATTTAGAAGAGCCCGAGCAAGCCTTGTGTGAATGCTATCGCGTTTTGAAACCGGGTGGTGTTGCCATCTATTCGGTCCCTTTTATCTGGCATTTGCATGAAGAACCGCGCGACTTCTACCGATTCTCCAAGTACGGCCTCGAATACCTGTTCAAAAAAGTTGGCTTTGAGATTGTTGAACTCAAGGCACTATCAGGCTTTTGGGTTACCTTTGGGCAACTGCTTGTGTACAACCTATACCGCATGAATCGAGGCCCCTTGAGGTGGGTGCCGATCATTCCGGGAATTGGGTTAGCCATCCAGGGAATAAGCTATATTTTGGATCGGCTAGATAAGACAGAGCAATGGACTTGGATGTATATGGTGGTGGCACGAAGGCCGTGATGTCCCTTAACGAATCCGCCATTTCGGGCATTAAATGGTCTTCACTCTCCCATATCGTACAGCAGGCAATCCAGTTGGTCACGGCCGTTATTCTTGCGCGCCTGCTTTCCCCATCGGATTTTGGTCTCATGAGCATGGCGATCGTGGTAACTGGGTTTATAGCGCTGTTTAAGGATCTGGGAACGTCGGCAGCGGTGATCCAGCATAAAAATCTGTCCGAGACACTTCTATCCACTGCCTATTGGGTTCATGTAGTCGTTGGCTTTCTGTCGACAACGCTTCTTATTCTTATTTCGGCACTGGCTGGGAGTCTTTACCGTGAACCGGGACTCGTAGCGCTAGTCAGAGTTCTTTCTGTCACTTTTTTTATCTCCGGACTCGGCATTTTGCCGCAGACCCTTTTGGAGCGTGAACTAGCGTTCCAAAAATTGATCAAGATCGAAGTTAGCGCGATCGCATTTGGTTCTATTGTTGGCATTGGATCGGCCCTGCTGGGAGCTGGCGTTTGGAGCCTAGTCTATCAGTCCTTGGCCGTGGCCGCAGCATCAACGGTTTTTCTTTGGATCAGTAGCTCCTGGAGGCCAAGAATGGTTTTTCAGTGGAGTGAGATGAAATCCATTTGTGGCTACAGTCTGAACCTGACTGGCTTTAATATCTTTAATTATTTCGCAAGGAATGCCGATTATATTCTCATTGGGAGATTTTTGGGGACACGAGACTTGGGGTATTACACGTTGGCTTATCGCCTTATGCTTTACCCTTTGCAGAGCATTTCCGGTGCAATTGGGCGGGTGATGTTTCCTGCATATTCGCAGATGCAGAATGATGACGCAAAGTTTCAACGCGTATTTCTAAACGTTGCGGGCTCCGTTGCCCTTATCACCTTTCCGATGATGCTGGGCCTCATGGCCTTGAGTGAACCGTTTGTCCTGACCTTCTTTGGTCCTCAATGGGTGCCAGTCACCCTCCTACTCATGATTCTGGCTCCGGTGGGTTTGATTCAATCCGTAGGGACGACGGTAGGGGCTATCTATCAAGCGAAAGGCCGAACCGACTGGATGCTGCGCTGGGGGATCGGAGCAGGGTTATTAGTCATGCTTGCTTTTGTGATTGGCCTTCGATGGGGAATCGTTGGAGTCGCAATAGCCTATGCCTTGGTCTCCGTCATTCTGACCTATCCGAATTTTGCGATTCCGTTTCGATTGATCAATTTACCGGTTCGTGACTTGGGGGCAGTGCTTTGGAGGCCCTTTTTGAGTGGCTTGCTGATGCTCGCGGTTGTCCTTGCCCTTAAGGGTGCGCTGCCAACTGATCTGCCGAGTGGGTTGGCTTTAGGGATCTTGGTTTTAACCGGCATTGTCACCTACTTTTCGGCAGGTTGGATGGTGGACCGGAATCACATGCGGCAGATCTTAGGCATGGTCGGGGTGAGGACGTAACCAGGCATTCGGTGGATAAGGAAAAACTCACCGTAATTCATTCGGTTCTCCGCTGGCTACCGCAGACCGAGGCTTGGCTGTATGACCAAGTCAGGTCTCTGCCGCCCGAAATTGAGAGCCATATTGTCTGCGAATCGACATCGAACCTCGACCAATTTCCTATGCCTAATATCCACTCGCTGCTTGATGCCTCGCGCTGGCGAAGTTTCTGGGACAGTGCACTGCGAAAACTAGGAATGCGAAATCATCTAGGCCTTTTGGTAGCACAGGCACGACGGCAACATGCTCGGGTGCTTCATTCCCACTTTGGCCATGTAGGTTGGGCAAACCTCAAAGCTGCGAAACGGGCGGGGCTGAGGCATGTCATCACTTTCTATGGCTTTGATGTGAACTATCTAACTCAACTGGATTCACGGTGGCATGATCGCTATCGATCCTTGTTTGAACAAGTAGATCGCGTTTTATGCGAAGGACCGAACATGCGGCTATCTTTAGTAGCCTTAGGTTGCCCACAGGAGAAGGTTCAACTTCATCATCTTGGCGTTATGACCGATGAAATCCCATTTAGACCCCGTACTTGGAGCTCTTCAGAGCCCTTGCGTGTTCTCATTGCAGCCTCTTTTCAAGAGAAAAAGGGAATCCCATACGCATTGGAAGCGTTGGCTAAATTGCAGCATGAGGTTCCTCTGGTAATTACCGTTGTCGGCGACGCCAACAGCGAACAAAGGAGCCAAGCAGAGAAGCTGAAAATCCTCTCCACTATCAGCAAACACAATCTCGTTCCGAAAATTCGCATGCTTGGATATCAATCGCACAGAGCTTTATTGGAAGAAGCTTACAAGCACCACATCTTTCTCTCTCCAAGTGTCACAGCCAGCGATGGTGATTCCGAGGGTGGCGCACCAGTAACCATTATAGAGATGGCCGCGACGGGAATGCCGGTCGTCAGCACTGCTCACTGCGACATCCCTGAGGTCATTCATCATGGCAGTACGGGCCTCTTGGCGGAAGAAAGGGATGTTCAAGGACTGGTGTCGCATCTTAAATGGTTGATGGATCACCCTGACCATTGGCTGAGCATGCTGAAAGCCGCACGAAGGCATCTTGAAGCCGAATATGATGCCCCGAAGCAAGGAAAACGTCTGGAAGAAATATATTGGGAGATAGCTGCATCATGACATCCCATGATCAGGAAACTTTCCGCATCCATGCGGAATATTTTCGGCGTGACGCCGAGGGCCTTTCGCAAATTTATCATTATATGAACCCGGCGTTTATGTTTCATATGCAAGAGCGAGAGCGGGTCATTTTAGACATGCTAAGAGAGGAGCACAGCGATTTATCCAAATGCACGGTCTTGGAGGTAGGATGTGGCACGGGGCATATATTGCAACGCTTTCTAGAATTTGGCGCGCGGGCGGCCACGGGAATAGACCTAATGGAGGCGAGAATCGAGATTGGGAGGAAGACGTACCCCAACCTCCGCCTCGATCAAGGCAACGCCGCACAATTGCCTTACGCGAATGATTCCTTTGATCTGGTGATGCAATTTATGTGTCTCAGTTCGGTGCTTGACCCCATCATGCGGCAAACCATTGCCGCCGAAATGTGGAGAGTATTGCGGCCAGGTGGAGCGATATTATCCTATGATCTCCGGCCCCTACCTGTACTGCTTCGTCTTTCGCGACACTTGGCGAGACCTGTGATATGGCTCACCAGGATCCGGCAGAGGCGTGACCCTGCGCAGCAGCCGCCCACCCCTATTAAGCTCCTTTCGATGGAGGAGATTAAAAGTCTATTTAGAAACGGCCAATGCCACTATCGTACAGTGTCGCTGGATTTGCATTTTGCAAAATTCGCAAAGAAATCCTACCTTTTAGCGAGCTTGTTATCCAACGTGCCATGGCTACGCACTCACTACCTCGTCATTATTCGAAAACCTAAATTACCCATGAGGAATGAACCATAGATGGAGTCCGAACGGAATCATGTTCTTGTTATCATCCCGACTTACAACCGAGCCCAACTTCTACCCGATGCCATCGAGAGCGTACTGAGCCAGGACTACCCTTTCGTGAAAGTTGTGGTCGTGGATGACGGGTCCACGGATCATACCCGAGAAGTCTGCGTACCCTATACCTACCGCAATCCCGGCCGTGTCCTTCATATCTATAAGGAAAATGGAGGGTGTTCGAGTGCTCGTAATCGCGGGTTGGACTTAATGGATAGCGAGATTGGATATGTTTGCTTTTTAGATTCTGATGATCGCCTGCTGCCTGGCAAGCTGCGAAGGGAAGTAGAACTGCTAAGAAACAACCCCGACGCTGATTTTGTTTATAGCAATTACACCTTATACGACGAGGAAACTCAATGCGAGGAAGTGCGGAGGGTTGCGGCTGCAGATCGACCTAAAAGTTTTGCTATTGAGCATTTTCTTACAAATGAGGCAAAGTCAGCTGCCATACTCTACCGTGCAGAGGTCGTACGCCAAAGGCGTTTTCGTGAAGACCTACGCTATAATGAAGACTCCGAATTCCTTCAGCGTGTCGCAATTGAATGCAAAAGCGTTTATTCGCCTTACCCAAGTTGTTGGGTACGGAGCCATACTGGATCCAAATCCCGAAACCTGATTGAAATCCATCAAGCAGTATTAAGAGTCAGTTTGGATATTTTAGAGTCTTATCCTAGTTTTAATTGTTCCTTTGCTGCTCTGGCGGAACGCCGGATTAAGCGAGTTCAAAGGGTACTTTTTATAGAGCTAGTTCTTAATAAGCGTTGGGATGAAGCTCAACAGTATGCTCAAAGTAGTATGGAAAGACTTATCCTGGCCTGCAGGTTGGGTATCTACTATCGATGGAGACGTCGTCTCCAACTCGCGTTGAGAAGATGGTGATGAAAGTTCTGCTTGGGACCCATTTGTTTTTTCCGTATGATCGCGCCGGGACCGAGGTTTTAACCTTGGAAATGGCGCGCGGTTTGCGGACACGAGGCCATTCTGTTCAAATCGTTACCGGTAAGGCGGAAAAGAATGCATCGGGGAAGAAAAATCTCTGGTTGACTCAAGACCTCTATGACGGTTTTACCGTGCATCGGCTTCATTACGGAGCCGCGAGCTATAGCGATCCTATTACTCTACATATATCTGCTTCGGATCGCGTTCGCCTTGTACGAGAGTTGGTCTCTCACCTAACTCCCGATATTGTCCACTTCAATCACATCAAGGTGTTTTCTGGAATGGTTATTCCTGAAATTAAGGCGATGGGGATCCCCGTCTTCTTTACGCCGACCGATTTTTGGACCGTATGCCCCAAGGCTACACTATTTAGAACATATGACAAGGAAGTTTGTGAGGGGCCAGGTGATGCTGTGAATTGCGTTCGCTGCTATCAGCCTATGCCGACATGGGCCTCGAGGCTGGCTCTCAAGATTGGTAAAACACCTCTTAGAAAGCTAAGTGGGAGAATCAACAGCCTGAATGCACTGGGGCGACGTGTGGATGTCATGATAGATTGTGTAAACGCCGCTGATAGAGTGCTACCAGCCACACGGTTTTTGGCGGATGTATTGATACGTCACGGCATAGACGAAAATCGCATCAAGGTTGTTCCCTATGGCGTAGAGGTTGGATATCTTCCGGAAAAGGTGTCAATCCCTGCGTACTTCACTGACGCAAGCCCTCTTCGACTCGGGTTCATAGGTACACTATCTGAGGTGAAAGGACCACATATTATTTTAGATGCTTTATCATTTTTGGCGGATAATAACCGAAAAGTGGTTTTAGATATTTACGGAAAGGTTGGACAGGGAAATCCTTATTGTCGAATGCTGCAAGAAAAGGCGAAGGAGTTTGGCACAGCAGTTCAGTTTAGGGGCATGTTCCCGCATGAAAAGATTGGGGAGATTATGAGGAGGTTACATTTAGTTATCGTGCCATCTCTTTGGTATGAAAGTACACCACTGGTTCTTTGTTCTGCGCTTGCTGCCGGAATCCCCGTTTTGGTTAGCAGGTTAGGTGGCATGACTGAAGTCGTAAACGAGGGAATTAATGGGTTTTCTTTTCCTGCGGGAGACGCGCGCGCGCTGAGCACCATAATCTCTAAAATATTGGATAATCCAAAAATGCTAGAAACAATTCAACGAAATTCGGAAGGTAGAAAACGTTCTATGTCAGATTATGTGGGTGAAATAGAGTCCGAATATTTCGCCGTAATGACTAATGGAAGTCTTGAGGAAGTAGAGAGGATTGATTAAGAAGGTTTAGGTTCTTACAGGCAATATAGGGAGAAAGGGCGTTGGGGCACGGGAAAAGCAACTTTGATCTACCGTTCTCTGCTGTCAGCAAGTTTCTCATATAATGAGATGTATTGGGGAATGATGGTGTCTTCCGAGAATAATTCTTCCGCGCGCCGTCTTGCGGCTTTCCCATATTGACGCAGAGTTTCAGGATCGTAGGCCAGGTTTCGGCATGCGGTAACAAAGGCAGCAATGTCGTCCGGTGGGCATAAAATGCCAGTCACCTTGTCCTGCACGATTTCCGGTAAGGCAGAGTTGTTTCCCGTAATTACGGGTTTGCCACATGCCATAGCTTCCAGAGCCACGTACCCAAACCCTTCGAATCGGGATGGAAATAGTAACGCATCACACTGCTGATAGGCCCCGATAAGTTCGCTCTCCTCAGTCAGTCGGCCCAGGGGTACCATGTTGTCGGTAAGTTCCGTAGTCTTCAAAGCCCTCAAGCCGGACGTGAAGCGCAGCTCGAACTCTGGGCCGAGTTCTCGCATTATAGGTACTAGCAAGTCCGCGCCTTTACGCATAGAAAGGTTACCTATAAACAGGAGCCGAAAGCGATGTTTGCTTGGAGATGCGCCCAAATCCGGGGGGGTGAAGGTGAAAGTGTCAATCCAGTTGTGGATCACATGGGTTGAGGAAATACCTAGCGTGTTGGCCAGGCTTGATGCCGTGAAGTGGCTGACTGCGGTTATCACGGAGGCTACGCGAAAGGATGCCATTTCAAATCGCCGTATCATGGTTTCGTGAAAGATGTGTTGTGCACGGGTCTTATAGGGACGGTATCGGGGGTCGAAGACACAGTGGTGTTCGGTTACGACCAAGGGTATCCTGGGGCGCTTGAACGCAAATCCGTTCCAGGAATTGGTGTGTATAATGTGGGTTCCAAGGGGCGGGGGTACGTTTCGGAGTAAATAAGGTGCGAACTGATAATAGGGGGAAAACCACGTGATTTCAGTGGCTATGCCGCGATGCTGGAGGGCATTAGCTAAGCGCCGTGTATAGACGTCCGTTCCGCTTTTCCCTTTAATAGCAGGAAACCAGATTTTGATTCTCTTGCCGGCTTCATTCCCCATAAACGAACCCTGCGGCTCTTTCCATCTTAAGCGGGAACCAGGCGAGAAAAAAAGCTGCAAAGGGTACGAAACTGCGGTGGCGGAAACATCGGACGACAGCGCGGGACGCGAGAGCAAAAAACTTGGCCGCCATTATAAGTGGAATTTCCGCCGGGTGAACCCAGGTTCTTAGCCCTAGCAAGACGTGTCCACGTGCTATGTGGTACTCATAAAACAGTCCTGTCTTATTAGAGGAAGATCCTGCTTCGTGCTTGACAAACACCTCCGTGGCGCAGACTATCTGTCGGCCGGCTCGTGCCAGCCGCCACCCCAGTTCTGCATCTTCTCCATACATGAAAAATGCCTCATCGAAGAGGCCACTGTCTCCAACCAGATCTTGTCTGAAAAACAAGCAGCAACCGCTCAGGTAATGGAAACAGAATCTTCTGGAACGTGACAACAACAGCCCGAGGTAGCGGTGATACCAGATGCCGTACTGGCTGGATCCGGCACTTGATACAATCCTAGGTGCGACAACAGCGGCACCGGGGTTTTGCTTTAGCGTCTCGATCAAACCGGCAACCAACAAAGGGCCCGCCACTGCATCATTGTTGAGCAGTAGGTAATAGTCGTGAGGAGATGCAGAACGCCTGTCATGTGCGAGGACAAAGTTCACTCCTCTGGAAAATCCGAGATTTGCCCCGACAGAAAGGATTTCAACCTTAAAATCAACTCCGCTAGCAAGTACCCTAGCGACCGCACTTGTCAATTTTTCCGAGATACTATGGGAGCCGGAATTGTCTAGCAGGTAGATGGTTTTAATGCCTTGATAGGCCAGAGACAACAGGCATCTTTCAGTTTTCTCGGCACCGAAATAATCGAGAATGATAGCGCACACGTTCATAAGATTGCCCGATAAAGATCCTCAAAATCCTCAGAATTTTCTCTGACAGGAAACTATCATCAGCACTTTTAATGACCTATGGGGAGATTGTGGCATAAGGGTTATCTACGAGACGGCCTTTGATCTAGTTCGAAGTGAGTGGTGGTAACTAAGATTAAACATCACAGCTACATTCTTTTCAAGCACTCCTTTTGAGGCGGAAATTGTCTTAGCGTAGCCGAGAGATTCTTGCTAAAATAGGGACCTTGAGTGTACAAACTAAAATAGTTTTTTTTCTGTCCATCGGATGATAAAGTACGGAGATAAGGGGGGGTTATTGAAGGCACTGGTTCTTGCAGGGGGTAAAGGGACTCGGCTTCGTCCTTTGACCCACACGGCGGCCAAACAGTTGGTCCCTGTGGCGAATCGGCCTATCCTCTTTTATGTCCTGGATAACCTTGCCAATGCCGGGATTAAGGAAGTAGGCATCATTGTCTCCCCAGAGACCCAGAGGGCGATCCAAGGAGCAGTAGGGGATGGGAGCCGATGGGGATTTACAATCACCCAATACCTGCTTCAGGAAGAGCCTTTAGGATTGGCCCATGCGGTCAAGGTAGCTCGGCCGTTTCTAGGAGAGAGCCCCTTCGTGATGTACCTGGGCGATAACCTGATTGGCTCCGGCATCGGGGAACTTTGCGAGACTTTCCTTCAAACCAAAGCCGACGCCATGATCCTTCTCAAAGAGGTTGAAGACCCTTCAAGCTTTGGCGTGGTGGAAATTGACAGGGGCGGGCGTGTCCTCAGCCTCGTGGAAAAACCCAGGGAGCCCCGCTCCAATCTTGCCTTGGTAGGGATCTATTTTTTTTCCGCTCAGGTCCATCGGGCTATCGATGAAATCCATCCATCCTGGCGGGGGGAGTTGGAGATTACAGACGCCATTCAAAGGCTCGTCAGCGACGGAAGGCTAGTGGCGAGTCACGTCCTGAAAGAGTGGTGGATCGATACCGGAAAGAAGGACGATCTTTTGGCCGCGAACCGCGTGGTTCTGGATGAGTGGATTGGACGAGAGCTTGCGGGCTCCGTGGATAAAGAGAGCCAAGTGATCGGGCGCGTGACGTTGGGGAAAGAAAGCGACATTATCCGCAGCATAGTCAGGGGACCGGTTGTCATCGGCGAGAACGTCGTTATCAAGGATTCGTTCGTCGGCCCCTTCACAAGCGTCGGCAATGGGAGCCGGATCATCCACTCGGTGATCGAGCACTCGGTGATTCTGGAGGGCGTTTCGATTGAGGGCGTGGACCGTCTGGAGGATAGCCTCATCGGCAGCGGAGCGAGGGTCTTCAAGGATCGCGCGGCGCATCAGGCCTATCGTCTCCTTATCGGTGATGAC
>Ga0184640_10000218_pt1 | contig 14134 bp, 14 predicted proteins | sample PLM31_200_b2_FD_133161 | JGI IMG/M metagenome (GOLD analysis project Ga0184640, IMG submission 133161) | Groundwater sediment microbial communities from an aquifer in East River, Colorado, USA - PLM3-1_200_b2 | ecosystem: Environmental > Terrestrial > Soil > Riparian zone | place: USA: East...
ATTGATTCAAAATTGGGAAAAGAATAATGACGTACATAAAATTAGCGAAATTCATGATGTTCTTGCCGCCAAAGATTTTGTATTTGTTCCAGATTATGAAAATCATAATATAAAGAAATTTACTAAAAATGGGACATTTGTTTTAGAATGGGGTCAGCAGGGTACAGACCCAGGACAATTTGATACTCCTCATAGTATGGCTATTGATTCTCAAGGATACGTCTATGTTTCTGATATGAATAACAAACGTATACAAAAATTCGATAGTAATGGTACTTTCATTATCGAATGGGGTATTGAAGGTAACGGAGCTGGAGAATTTTTACACCCTCATGGAATGGCAATTGATTCTAATGATGATGTATATGTGGCCGATGCTCAACTTACGGATATTCAAAAATTTACTAAAGATGGACAATTTATAAGAAAATGGGGTTCAGAAGGTAGTGGTCAAGGTCAATTTGGTTGGATGGAAAATATAGATCTTGATTCTAAAAATAATTTGTATGTTGCTGATTTAACTAACGATAGAATTCAGAAATTCTCAAAAGATGGAAACTTCACTTTAGAATGGGGATCTAGAGGAGATAAAGATGGTGAATTTGAGAGTCCTGCGGGAGTTGCAATAGATTCTTCAGACAATGTCTATGTAATTGATGATACGGGTAGAATTCAAAAATTCACAAGCGATGGTACGTTCATTGCAAGTTGGGGGACAGATGGAAATGGTGATGGACAATTTTCAAAGTCAGAAGGACTTGATGTAGATCCAGATGGTTATGTATATGTAGCAGATACCGCTAATAAGCGCATTCAAGTGTTTGCTTTATCAAATTCTACCGTAACTCCAAATAAATAGAATACTTGAGAAAGGAACGAAATAGATATTAGTAATTAGGAGAGAATAAAGTTCCGTACAGTACTCATAAGATAAGGAAGCGCCTGATTTATACATTAGTAACAGTTGAATATATTTCAAATACCTTCGTAAACCACATTATTTGAATATGGATTGGTTGGGTAAAAAAATGGAAATGCATTTTTTATTACTAAGCCTGTGGTCAGCCTCCAATTAGGAATTTAGATTATCAATTATTAGTATCTGCCTGCGAATATTTTATACATTAGTTAAGTTCAGTCAGATCTCGTATATTTTTCTATAATCCATTTGTGTTGAGGATACATTTTTATAAGTATTTTTCTATCGCCTATTTTCCAATCTCTATAATCAAATCCTGGAGAGACCGTGCAACCTACCAATGAATAAGATTTCTTCTCATTAATAGATGCTGCAAACCAACAACCTGACTTTACAACTACCTGAAACCTCTCTCCATCATTAAAATTTGGACCCAAGACCATCTCATTTAGTCTTCCTTTTGAATCTAGTATATGTAGTGTCAAACTACTCCCAGAATAAAAATGCCAAATCTCATCTGACTTCATTATGTGAAATGATGAAAATTGGTTTCCAGTTAATAAATAATAGATAGCAGTGCATGCATATCGAGCTCCATTATATTCTAACAAATCAATGGTTTTTTCAGATCTATACGTATTGACAAAATATCCACCTTCTGGATGTTCCTCAAGGTTGAGTTTCTTTATCCAAAATTTGGCAAGTTTATTCAAGATAGGCAATGGATGCACCATCCTAACTTATTTGATTATCTTGGATTTTTTGACTAATATTCAATCTGAGAGTCATCTGAAATTTAGAGTGGACCATTCATTGAAAAAATTATCACAAATTGATATCTCATAGATAGAACCAATGATTCAATTTGCTGATTGGAACAGAATATTATTGCATGAATTTTATTTATAGTTACCAATTTGGACGAATAAATGATTAATTTATAATGATCAAAATACTGCGATTTTTTCATATTAAGTTATTTAAATTAATTGTAATATTTTTCGGCATAATTGTCTATATCTTTTTTCTGAAATAGGTTTTAACCCTACCTAATTGACATTTAAAATTCGCATTTTATCATCCTATTTTAGTTTAAAACAAAGGACATTGATAAAGGAAAATAATATATAACTTGGATGTAGAATATTTATAGTATATGGTAATAGCAGTGCAAATTTTACTTTTGATGCTTATGATATCAATTTCTGCTATTTTAACGCAAGTTAATCTTGTAGATGGAGCGACGGAAAACAATACTAGCGCCGAAACGTCAGTTAAAAATGAAGATGTATTTGCACTATTACAACTTGAGAAGGATGTGGCCAAATACGAAGGTTCCTTAAAAGAGTTACATTCTGGTTACAAGAGTCCATTTGATCTATTGGGAACGGTAAAAAATGAAGGAAAATTCAAACCGGAATCTGGAAGTATACTTCCAGAATTTGATGAAACTTTAAATGGTAACGATAAATAAATTTATTTTTACTACATAAGATGACATGCAATATTAGTAGTAGCAACAAAAAAAGGGTAACAGATTCCATATTTCTCTCCGTTTATCGTCTTGTGAAAACATCTGACGGGGCTCATTGCAGAATAAGCAAAATTTTCTCTTACATTTTTCAATCTTTGGGAGATTTTTTTCAAAAAAGAAAACCGTTTTTATAGATAAAATTCGTCTCTACTAATAAAGGCTCTAGTTTTAGCTTGCCATTGAAAACAATTATCTGGTATTGTTACTGTATTTTCTACTAGAATCTCAAATCAAAAAATATTTATAATCTCAAGATAATTCGAAGTCGTAAGTAATTTGTTGATTAACAGATATAGAAATATAGGATATATAATCGGTTTTTCAACAATATTTCTCATTTTTTCATCAAATTTGATGATTAATAATCAAAATTATCTATCGGCTAACCCACTTGTAAACAAAGTTTCTTTAAATCAATTGGATAGGTATATGGTAATACCTGTCAAGGATACAAAAGAAGATTTTGGAAAACCCCTCTTTACTTCTAATCCTAACCTTGAGGAATTGAACAGACTATGTGATAATAATGCTGTTGGTAATCTAGGAGTTCCTTTAATATGTAATCCTTCGGAAAACATGGAGGAAAAGTTAACTGATGACCAAGATAATGAGGATAGAAATGACAAATCCAACGATCGAATTGAAAAGTTAAAGGACAAATTGGAAAGCACTCTTTCTGATGATGACAAAAAAGCCAAGTCTCAATCAGAAGACTTACAATTGAATCTTGATGTAGAAAACAACAATGATAACAACAATGATAACAACGACAATGATAACAACAATGATAACAACAATGATAACAACAATGATAACAACAATGATATGAACGATGATAACCGTCAACTTAACAATCAACTTAATATTCAACGTAACAACGAAGATAATGAAGGAGATAACGAGAGAAATAATGAAAATAATGCCAAGTATGAAAGCGAAGAAGAAGCGTATGTGGGTGGAATCCTCAAGCTCCCAAAAGGTCTATTTGATAATGATAAAAAAGATAATGATGAGGAGGATGATAAACAAGCAAGTAATGATGAATTTGATACCAGTAAGGATGAAGAGAAGCAACTATTAGAACAACAGCAACTTTTAGAACAACAAGAAGAGAACAAAGCTAAAGGTGAAAGCAATGACAATGATGTTCAAGACCTTGGAATTACTGGATTAGACTTGAATATCGAGAAAAAACAGGCTGAAGTAAACAAGAAAATAGAGAAATTGGAAGACAAGATAAACAAAGAAAATAATCAACTCCTCTTAGAGCAGCAAGAAGAGAACAAAGCTAAAGATCAAAACAATAAAGATCAAAATAATGATGAGGAGCAACTTGGAATTACTGGATTAGACTTGAAAATTCAGAAAATACAGGCAGACGTAGACAAGAAAATTGAGAAGTTAAAAGATAAGATAGAAAATGACAAGGATAATCAACGCCTCATAGAGCAACGAGACGATGATGACGATGATGACGATGATGACGATGATGGTGATAACAAGGACGATGATGGCGAGACTTATGAAGGCTATGGTTTTGATGGTGATAATGATAACGATAATGGTAATGGTAATGATAATGATGACAAGAACTTTAATTTTGCTACGGCAGGTGATTTTGGTTGTTCAAAAAATACACAAAATACTGTAGCAAATATGGAAAAGAAAGAGCCTGAATTAGTTCTCGCATTGGGAGATCTTTCTTACCATAGTACTGCTGATTGTTGGTTTGATACAATGTCACCTCTCAAAGGTAAAATGATGATCACTTTGGGACATCATGATACCAATGATGGAGAAGCAAAAATGAACCAGTATGTCAAAAGCTTTGAATTAGACAAACCCTACTATTCTTATGATTACAGAAAGGTACATTTTCTTGTCATGGCTTCACTATCTGACTATAAAGAAGGCTCTGAGCAATACAATTTTGTCAAACAAGATTTGGAAAAAGCATCTCAAAACGAAGATATTAATTGGATAATAGTAAGTACCTATAAGCCTCTTTACACTTCACCATCAGAACATAAGGCTGACGACTCACTAAGGGATCTTTATAATCCAATCTTCGAAAAGTATGGTGTTGATCTAGTATTGAGTGGACATAATCACAACTATCAGAGAACGTACCCAGTTACATTTAATCCTGACGAGAGTTCAAAGCCAATAACAACAACAAATGGGTTTACTACAGGCTATAACAGTCGTACTGACGGTATTGTTTTTGCGACAGTGGGAACAGGAGGAGTAAACTTCTATACTTTAGAGGGAAGAGATCCTTATATGGCAACACAATTTGCGGGAAAATTTGGATTTTTGAATATAGACATTAGCAACGGCAATCCTCACACAAAATTGACGGGAACTTTCTATGACAATAAAGGTGGCCAGGTGGCGGACGAATTTACAATTGAAAAAGAAATAAAAAATAAAAATAGTGAAGTAATTTACAATTGAAAAAGAAATAAAAATAAGAATGGCCAAGAATAAATAATCGTTCCAGGTTTATTGAACTAAATTTATTGATACCGAATCATGTCATAATAAAAACTATTTACTATTCAAAAACTCAATTTATAACTTTCACATAGAGAATAGATCTCTAGTGGAATCTTGGCGTATTAAAAAAAATGATTTTTTATTTTTTTACTTTGCCGAACCTTTCTGAAACATCTTGCCAGTTTATAACATTCCACCAAGCAGAAATGTAGTCTGGTCTTTTATTCTGATACTTGAGATAATAAGCATGTTCCCACACATCACATCCTAGGAGTGGTATCAAACCTTCTGTTCGTGGACTAGTTTGATTTGGCATTGATTTGTACTCCACTTTCTTGGTTGATGGATTGTACACAAGCCATCCCCATCCGCTACCTTGAATCAATACCGTAGTAGAAGAGAACTTTTCTTTAAAAGCTGAAAAGCTTCCAAATGATTCGTTAATTGCATCTGCGATAGAGCCGCTCGGTTCACCTCCGCCATTTGATTTCATATTCTGCCAAAATATTCGATGGTTATCAAATCCTCCTCCATTGAAGTTGATAGCACTTTTTTGATCCGCTGGTACTTGATCAAGATTAGATAATATTTCTACAATATCCTTTTCTTGGATATCAGATGGACACTTTTCAAGAGCTGCATTAAGCTTATCGGTATAAGTTTGATGATGTTTAGTGTGATGTATTTCCATAGTTTTTGCGTCTATATGTGGTTCCAATGCATCGTAACTGTATGGTAACGGAGGTAATTCATATTTTCCCATATGTCTATTTTTTTCTTTGTAATTATTAACCTTTACGTTATGAAAATTATTTAAACAAGTAATTTAGAAAATAGAGTCAGAAAATATAAAATTTATGAAAGGATTTACGATTTACGCTATGTCAATATTCATGTTATCAAATAAGAAAATTATTCACTTATCCTATTAGGTGTCATGCAAAGTAGTAGCCATAAAGCTTTGTAATGTGCGCTCAGCTAACTTGTAATTTATTTTTCTGTAATTATTATTTTTGTTATTTTGCATATTGATCTATAATCGGAGGTTCTAGTTATCGGCATCTTGGTCAGCTTCATTTTCTGATTCTGATGGCGGTGGCGGTGGTATGGGTTCTTCTTCTGATTGATTTGTTTCAGCTAACGACCTACTTAGAGAAGCAAAGGAAGTTTCATTTTCAAAAAAAGGAGAATCATTCTCAGAATTATCTGACAATGTATCATTAGACAATGTATCATTAGACAATGTATCATTAGACAATGTATCATTAGACTGAGAGGAAGAAATTATTGCAAATGACGGAACCAAAATGAAGGTTAAAGAAATTAATATTATGAACAAACTCATTTTCAAATATTTCATTAATGAATCATTATTCATATGCGATAATCTAAATATAAAGTAGACTATATCTGACTCTATTTGACATTATAAGCAGAATCAAAAAGGGTACATTAAAGCGATATGATAATTAAGACTATAGTGCCAAAATTTTCTACGAATTATACGATATTTATTATCACTAGACAGCTTGGGCATTATGGGACCAGTGGTTTCCACCATGATACTGCTTCTAAAAATGGACTCAAAAATATTACAATCAAATTAAGCTATAAACGTTTCTATCGTCTTTGTTAAGCTCGGGAGGTTGCCGTGGTCACAGTAATACAAAACTTTCACTCATACCATCGCTTCAAGCTCTCAGAGTTAACTAGGAAAGATGAAGTAATTGGTCGGCTTCGCTGTCTTAAACCTATACTACAATACTCTCTGTACTGGTGGAATTTGGTACTCGCCTTTCAAAATTGCCTCTTGTGGATTATACTCCCGCAGAGTCAAACTGAATTCCCCACTAGGAGATGGGAGCCAGTTGGATTCTTTGTCTGCACCAGGACTAGCGTTCTGAATGTAGATGTCTAGTGTGCCATCAGAATTATACTTTAGTCCTTCTGTATGCTGACCAATCGAATACCGATTTATTGGGTTTTCGGCCAAGTAAAATTTGTCATTGTACAGTGTAATAGACCAAAATGCATTTACTGGTGGAGTCTGACCTTTGTCAAAATGAATCAAGTAATTGTGGGTCCCCGTTAGGTTTTGACCCTGGTTATCGGTAAATATGCTAGGGTAAACAGCCTCCTGTGGAGAATTAGCACCAAGTGCAAATTTTGCAACTGCTGCACGTAAAAGATAATCAGTGCCGAAATCACCTGTGTCCAAATTGACTGACCATCCATTTATCTTCGTGCCTAGGTTTTGTATTTTTGCATCTATGATTTTCTCACCTTCTGCTATTCCATTCTCTAGCCCCGCTCTGATAGTATCATTTTTAGTATCAGAAGGTGTCAGGCCTGGTCCTATGCCAATAGTAGCAAATTTGGCCAACATTTCAGAGTCAGCTACAGGTGGTTCATTGTCAGCCATATCTTTACTAATTTCATCAAATATCTTGATACCCGTTGTGGGTATTAACGCAGGTTGAGGTGCGATTGGGACTTGTTTTGAAGCATTTGTCTCCGATGTTACTGGTTGTGGGGATGTAGTGTTTCTCCCGAAAACTGAAAGAAGAGTCAGCAAAAGTTTGTCTTGGATTGCGTTGACAATAGGTACGTCAGCTGGTCCGTTTACGAATATGCGACCGGCTATTTCTATAGTATTTGTTGGAGACTTTATTTCTTTCATGGCAGATGGTACGTCTCCTTTCCAGTTTGGTCCAGAAACAAGATATGTGCCGCCTGTAGTATCGTTCAACCTACTTCCAATATAAAGGAAGTTATTACTGTACGCATCTATAAACTGCAGCGTATAATACCTTCCAGATATAGGAGGGACTTGAAGAACAACAGGTTCTTTCTCTAAGTCGAGATATCCAAGAGAATACAATGTATCAACATTAATACGAACAATGTCCGTAAAATTAGATGTGGGGAAACTTCGAAAATTATTAAATGTGTTTATTGGACCTCGTCCTGGTGCAGCTGGGACATTCGGACTTGAGGAATAATCCACAAGTCTGACAATTGAAACTAGCGGATATCCCCATATGTAAGCAAGTGTAGCGATATCTTGTGGATTGTTTGAAGAGGAAAGCTGAGCCATCTGTACGTTCAATTCTTTAGTTGAAGACTGGGAGGTAGCCGCTGGCGTTTTTGCTTGAACAGTTGGTAAATATGGTATAACACTAAACGAGCTGGAAAAACATAGGCCAGCTAAAGACATTATTATTGCAGTCCGTATGAAATTTACAGTACTATCTGTCATAAGACGGTTATTTAGTAACGTGGTTTATAAACTCAGCTCAAATTAATGCCCATCCCAAAAATATTGATTTCCTACGCTTTCCTATTTGACCAATAGAGATTTAGCTCGATATGATTTACTTGGATATGTGGTAAGTGGATATAGAAAGAAACACCTGCCAACAGTTAGACGTATACCAGATGAAGTGTGAGATGAAGTAAGACGTATACTGCCACCGGAAAAACCCAGTGATCCTGCAATTGGTGCAAGATAATATGATATCAAACTCCAACAATTAATTTTTTTCATTTTTTATTTTTGGATGAATTGTATAAACTATTTTTTAATTTATATAAAATGCCCCCATAGTCCAACCTCATTACCACAAATAGCACTAAACCTATTCATATCTATATACTTGCCAATGCCGCTTTCAACCTTTGTAAAAGGAGGGTTCATTAAAATAACGTTCACTTTATCAAGATCGATATTTACTTGCTTTCCCTTGATGGTATGCGCTTTAGGCGAAGCAGTTGGAAAAAGGGGAAGCTGAATTCCAGTTTTGTACCTAATCCCCTCAGATAGCTTAAGACTGTCCTCTAGGATTATTTGGGTTGTATCAATAGTAGTTGAGGGATCCATTGCCGCCAAATTTGCAGTAGTAAGATGTACCGCGAAGGGCATTATATCAGAGCCAAAAATCTCATTCTCACAGAATCTTTTGTACCATTAAAAGCAAATTGATTACATCTACTTTCTATATTTTCATTTGGAAGTAAACCTATGAAATTAAAGAATATTTTCAACCTTCTAAGATAATAATCCCTTGTTACCTGAGATCTTAGTGCATATACAAATAATGAATATGCATCAGATTCATTCGTCTTTTCTTGTTGTTGTATCTGCATTTTTTATTCACTTTTTATTTCAAGTGAATCCAATTAGAGAACTAATATCACAATGGGGCCAGTGGGATTTGAACCCACGATCGCCAGCGCCCCAGGCCAATACCTCAATGAGATTATATCAATTCAAATGAGATGGTATCCTTGACCAAGCTAGACGATGGCCCCTCACGAGTTACACAAAGAAAGTGCTTTTTAAATGTAGTATTATTCAATTGTCAAAAAATAACTCCTATATGGATAATAAATTCCGTTCAGCTCTGACTTGATTTGAAACTTTTATAATAATTTTTCATACATACCGCATTTTTACAATGAACAATTTAAATTCAATTAATTTTATTATTCCAATACTGCAAGATTAAAAATGGACTACTCTAATTATTTCGCAATATTGTATGATTATAAAAGAAAAGAAGTAGGAACAGAAGAAAAATCAATTTTATTTAAGGTAATAAACAATGTTGATTTTTCTGCACAAATAGGATCATATCTAAAACTAAGAGACAAGACCCAAATTGGTGATACATCATCTATCTCAAAACTACTAGGGTCCAAGTTTCTTGTTGAAAAAAAGGGACTAATGCTAAGAGGAATGAGAAAATACCAACTGACTAGTACTGGACTTTTTTACGTGCTGTCTGAAACCAGAAGTTACCCTCCTAATCTTTTGAAAAAGTATAGCAATGATCCAATTCTTCTAACACTCCTGTATCAATATTTTGAAGTAGATACAATAGCGTCAAGTACTGCCAGATTTTATTCCATGATAACGCAGTATCTTAAACAATGCTGCAGAATTACTTTAAACTGGTTGGAAGATACACAGAACTCAAATGAGGAACATAAAAACAAAATGATGAACGATTTATTGTTCGAACTAGAGCTAAATGCGAAACTATTAGCATTTAGAATTATAATTATGTATTCTGATTCAAATATTCTTTCTCTTACACCAAAATCGAAAACTGGTGATACTGAGGTAGCATATTATGAATTAGAAAGTAGTATGAGGGAAATTCTATCTAAAGACAAAAAATTCACCGATCTTTTGCATAAAACAAATACAGAATTTAAGGAAGGTTATAAAGAATTTACCGATTCCAATTAATATCCTTGTTTCTACCTATTCTCTATCTTATCCAACTATTGTCTTAGATCCTTTGGTTTTGTTTCCAAGGTAATCTTAATTTCTTGCGGTTGACCATCTCTCAGAATACCAATACTGATTACATCGCCTTCTATCTTATTATTTGTGATATAATGTGATAGCTCTTCCAAATTTTGAATTGGCTGCTTATCCGCACTAATAATAATATCTCCTCCTAATTCTATTTGAGTTCCATTAATTTCTGTTATCTTATAACCTCCTCTCATGCCAGCCTTGTCTGCAGGTCCATCCGAAACAATTCCAACTACGAGAATTCCATTGCTCTGATTAAGCTTCAGTTTAGAAGCAATATCAGCACTCATATCAATACCATCAATTCCCAGCCAGAGCGGTTCTATATTGAGTCGTAATGGTCTTTCAGCCAAAACAACATCAATTGTTTGGAATTTACCATCTCTGATGACAGTTAAGGTAACACTTTGTCCAACCTTTTTTTGTTGTTCCAGATACACTAGTATGTCATCAATTTTGGAAACACTTTGATTATCAATTTTCGTAATAACATCTCCAAACAATCTTATCTTCCTCCCGTTTATATCTACTAATTTATCTCCGCCTTGTATTCCAGCCTTTGATGCAGGTCCTCCTGGACTGGTTCCTATTACAAGAAAACCTGATGTCGTGTTTAATTTCATAGCGGAGGCAATCTCTTCATCAACGTCTATACCTGAAATTCCAATCCATGGATGTTTATAGGAATGTTCTGATATCAAGATCGGTACTACTCTTTGAATAGTACTTGCTGGTATTGCAAATCCTACACCAGAATATCCGCCTGTTAATGAAAAAATAGCACTATTTATTCCAATTACCTGTCCCCTTAAATTAAGTAATGGCCCCCCAGAATTTCCAGGATTTATGGCTGCATCAGTTTGTATTATCTCTGGTATCGAAAATGAGGTTGGAGGAAGAAGTGTATTGTCTTGATCAGGCGATAATTCTGGACCTTCAGGCCTTTCTGGATTCTGAGATGGAATGACTCTTCCTAATCCACTTATTATGCCTTCAGTCATAGAACCAGAAAGTCCGAATGGGTTACCTATTGCAATTACATGTTCTCCAATTTTTACATTAGAAGAATTACTCAAGACCAATGGTATCAATGATTCGTTTTTTGAATTTTCTACCTGTAAAACGGCCAGATCAGAAAAAGGATCACTACCAATTATTTTTGCTTTAAAGGATTTTTCATTCAAAAAAGTTACAGTAACATTATTAGTATTATTAGTATTAGTATCATTGTAATACCTATTACGAATCACATGGTCATTTGTGATAATATGACCAAATTTATCAAAAACAAAACCTGAACCTAGCGCAGAAGCATTGGGATTCTTGTTTGATACAGTAATTTGTACAACAGCGTCTTTCACTCTATCAAATAATTTGGGCAACAAAGTATCATCAATACCTGCAGTTTGTGCATAAGAATTTGCAGAGATGAAACTGAAAATAAGCAAAAAACAGATTGCGATTAGAACATTTGATTGAAAAATTTTAATATGAGATAAATTGCCCATTGTAAAATGCCCTATAAAAGAGTTCACATCAACTGTACTTTAAAAAGTTAATTTATATCTATTGTTTTAAAATTGTGTTATTTTTGATGAGAATCTTGGGGATAAAATATAATTTTTACTTGATGCTCTCATTTAAATACATTTGTGAAAATGAAAAAAGAGTCTTATTATTCATCTTTTCTTTTACTTAATTTTCCTCTAGAAAAGTACGTGGAATTTTATATTAAAAATGTTCGTTACCATATATAAGTAATAACAGAATTATGAATTACAATAGGTACCAAGAATTGATGGAAAGAGAAGTAGAGAGAATTCTAAGATATTTGGTTGAAGATAGGACTGTACTTAAGATCCTACGTACATTGGAGAGACAGGAAAATTATAATTATTATAAGATTAATGACGAGGATAACGGACTGGCATACTATTCTAGAAAGTATAAAACATGGGTATTACACAATGATTGTTTTCAATTAAATTAGTAAACCGATTACTTCTTTACGAGAAAAATCATTGTGTTTCTATCAGTCGATTTGATATCGATAAAAATTTAATATAGTTTATTTTAACATGAAATAAATTAAATACCCATTGTGGACCTTACATCGTATCAATGAATGACGAGGATAATGGTCATACAAAGAGCTATCTTCTACAACTTGAGAAGATGAATATTAATTTTGGAAAAATTGAGAGAAACTTACCAATAGCAACTCTGATTGAAATTGCAATTCAGAGAAATGAAGGACTATTATCAAATTCTGGAGCATTGTCAGTTAAGACAGGTAAGTTTACTGGACGTTCTCCTGATGATAAATTCATTGTTGATGACGAAATATCGCATAAACTTGTAGACTGGGGCAAAGCGAACCATCCCATCACTACAGAAAAGTTTGAAAAAATTTTTGAAAGAATGAAACAACATGTATCTGGAAAGGACTTTTTTATATTTGATGGATTTGTAGGCGCTGATCCTGACAATCGCCTACCAATAAGGGTTTTTACCGACAGCGCGTGGCATAATATTTTTGCATCGCAGATTTTTATACGGCCGACACCTGAGGATCTTAATAATCATAAACCTGAATTCACTCTGTTCTTCGTAAATGATTTTGCTTCTCTTCCTGGAATTGACGGGACCAAAAGCGGCACCTTTATAATCATTAATTTCTCCAAGAAAATGGTTCTAATAGGCTACACATCCTACGCTGGTGAAATAAAAAAGGCAATGTTTACTGTTATGAATTTCTTACTTCCACAAAGGGGGGTATTCCCCATGCATTGTTCTGCCAATATGGGAAAGAATGGAGAAACAGCATTATTGTTTGGATTATCAGGGACCGGAAAGACAACATTATCAGCAGACCCACAGAGGTACTTGATAGGAGATGATGAGCATGGATGGTCTGATAAGGGAATTTTTAATTTTGAAGGTGGATGTTATGCAAAATGTATAAATCTTAAGCAGGAAAATGAACCACAAATTTGGAATGCAATCAGATTTGGTTCTGTAATGGAGAACGTAATTGTTGATGAAGTAACACGAGAACCAAATTTTGACGACAGCTACCTTACCGAAAACACTCGAGTTGTTTACCCGTTAGAGTTTATCGCTGGTGCAGTAAAACCCTCAGTTGCTGATCATCCTAAAGTTATAATCTTTCTTACTGCAGATGCATTTGGTGTAATGCCACCAGTAGCGAAATTGACGAGGGAAGGAGCTATGTATCATTTTATTTCCGGTTATACGAGTAAACTAGCAGGTACAGAAAGAGGAATTACTGAACCAAAAGAGACATTTTCTCAATGTTTTGGGGCGCCATTTATGCCATTACATTCTATTGAATATGCAAAAATGCTTGCAGATAAGATTTCAAAACACAACACGAGTGTATATCTTATAAATACTGGCTGGACCGGCGGTCCATATGGAATAGGCAAGAGAATGAACCTAAAGTACACAAGAACAATGGTATCGGCATCAATAAACGGAGACTTAGAGAGGGTTCAATATAAACACGATAATATCTTCAATCTAGAAATACCTCTCTCATGTCCTCAAATCCCCTCAAGAATTTTGGACCCAAGTTCTTCTTGGTCCAACAAAGATCAATACGTTGTTGCAGCAAAAAGATTAGCACATTTATTCATAGAAAATTTCAAGAGATTTGGAGAAGAATCCAAATACTTGGCTAAATTTGGGCCACAAATTTAGATTTTTAATGGTAGCCCGGAGCAGATTCGAACTGCTGTCCTCAGGTATCTTTTCATGACGATCCAGAGCCTGAAATCCATAGCCCTCCTGTGGAGTTTGACCGCTAGATTCGGCATCGACACAATCGTGTAGA
>Ga0184640_10000219_pt1 | contig 14123 bp, 23 predicted proteins | sample PLM31_200_b2_FD_133161 | JGI IMG/M metagenome (GOLD analysis project Ga0184640, IMG submission 133161) | Groundwater sediment microbial communities from an aquifer in East River, Colorado, USA - PLM3-1_200_b2 | ecosystem: Environmental > Terrestrial > Soil > Riparian zone | place: USA: East...
ACCAAGTCAAATCTCTCATTTGATATATAATCAGTAGCAGATTTTAGGAAAATTTGAAGCGATTCTTTTGAGTATCCATCAAACTCATATTCTTTTGCTTGTAGGGCCATTTCCAACTTGTCTATATTGTGAACAAACTTGGCATTAACTGTGATATTATCATTGTATTCATTCCAAATATCAAGATAATTTTCACGGAGAGCGCTAGGTATCTTTGAAATGATTTTTTTCATAGCCTTATTCTCTAGTATCTCTTTTTTTTCAGCTGATATTTTATCAGGCATATAGTCTCCAACTAGGGATTCAGCCAAATCGTGGAGATTGACCATCTTCATAATGTGCTCTGTATCTAAATTCAGTATTTCAGCCAAAACCATGGACATTACGCACATGGAGTAGGAATGATCTGCTATCGATTCAGGTGATACAATGTTAGATTTGTGTATCCAGCCAGATCTCTTTACTCTTTTAAGATTGCAAACAAAACGAAAAAATGAAACAAGGTTGGGTATTTCACGTTTTTCTAATTTCATGTAGTTAGTGAATCTTAATTCATATTAATTTTAGTAAAACCGTATAATTAATAAAAGTTTTATATGGGTTGGAATAGACAATAGATGCATTGAGGAGACCGGCTACACTAGCACTTACCGAAGAAAATATGCAAGAGAAGATTAAAGAATTTCTCAATAATATGTCTATAAATAGCGAACAGACTAAAAAGGTTTATAGTTTTGCCTTATCTCACTTTCAAACATTTCTTGGAAATAGTGAATATAAAGACTATGACCTTGAAACGATTCTAGTTCCATTAATACAAAAGGAGATTGATGTTTATATGCTCTTGGGAAAATTTGTTGGTTACCTTACACTTAGACAAGATGCAACTAATGCAAATACTAAACTATCTATCAAATCTATTTTATTATATGTGGCAGGTGTAAAGTCATATCTGCAGTTTTATGATATTGATATTATACCATATAAACTCAAAAATAGAGTCAAGTTACCAAAGAAGTTAAAGAAGAAATCTGAACCTATTAAGGCTCAAGATATTACAACTATATTATTATCTTGTACTAATGCTAGACTCAAAGTGTTTTTGTTGGTATTGGCTAGCAGTGGCATGAGGTCTATTGAAGCACTTGTCTTAAGAAATTGTGACGTAGATTTTTCATCATCTCCAACTAAAATTCACATTAGACCCGAATATTCTAAGACAAAACAAGAAAATTATATCTATATTTCGGATGAGGCTACAAAAGAATTAAGGAAGTTTATTGATTCTAAAGCCGAGTTTAAAAAGCCTGATGATCTGATATTTAGTAAACAAAATTATTATAAAGATTCGATGGGACCTATTCATATTTACAGAAGGCTTCACCAGCATTTTATTAAACTACTTGAAAAAGTTGAAATGGATAAACGTAAAGATGGGCAAGGAATACAACGAAGAACAATATCATTTCATTCGTTTAGACGGTTTGTCTATACGAAAGTATCTAATACAGTGGGCGCTTCATTTGCTGAATGGCTTCTAGGACATAGTGCTTCTGTATATTGGGATAGCGAAGAAGGTGAGAGAAGAGAATTATACATTAAATGCATGAAATACCTTACTTTTCTTGATTATCCTACCATTGAAAGTATAGGTCAGGACTTTGAATCTAAATTACAAGAGAGGGATAAAGAATTCGAAGATTTGAGGAAAGTTGAAAGGGAAAAGTCCATACTGCTGGAAGAGATGAAGAGCCGATTGGAAAGCCTCGAGGAAGAGAGAAATTACTTTGAAGAATCAACAAATCTACGTGAGGATCATATTGAAGTGCAAGAAAAGGGTCTTATACAATATTCACGTCGTGGAAGGGAACTTGAAGAACGAGTAATAAAATACGAAAAATTGATTTCAGAATTGGATAAAAAAATCGAAGGTTTAAGACAAAAATCTTCTAAAAAGGAACAAGGAACTAAAAAGAGAAACATAAAATAAAAAATATACCGTTTTTAGGTAATACTTAAAGCTCAGTATTACTCACTTTATACTATGTCTCAAGTACATAGAACTAGTATTTCTTTGTCAAAGGAAAACTATGAGAAATTAAAAAGGTTAGGATATACAGCAGAAAGTTTCAATGATGTAATAGGTAGATTATTAGAAAATGTAAAGGATGAGGATAGAAAATGAGTCTGAGTACCATCGACAATCATACTATACGCACACGAATTATTAGTTTTGACCCCGTTAAACCCAAAGACAGAAGCAAAGAAGGTGATTCTCTATATATCAACAAGAAGGTGAATGGGTGGACTATGGTCTTTGATGTGACTGAAAACGGAAAGGTGACATTGATAGGAGAGAAAAGTATTGGACGGTTTGGAACGATAAAGGTAATAGTAGAAACGATAGAAAATATAGCACCATTATTGAAATTAATGCCATACCCATACGATCTTTATACACATGAAGGCAAGTATGTTGAGGTTGATGATAGAAAAGAAAGAACAGCGGAAGAATTCAAAAAAGAAGATAAAGATGAATATAAACGCCAATATCTAGGAAGTTCGATCGTTACGCCTTTACAATTTTTTAATCAAGCGGTCCCCTCGTTCGAATTATTGTTGAAAGAGAAAACACTGAATGAATTTGTTCCAAAAATCTCTGATGAAGTATCAAAAGTTCAAAAACGAAGTTATGTAAAACTGGAAAAATGAACATGAGCAACGATACAGAAGAAGTACAACTATCCTCATGGGCTAGACTCCAAACATTAAACGGAGGTTTACAGGGAACTTATGAACCTCCACAAAAGAGTGCAGCATCAGAAGAACAAGAAGTACCAGCATGGTTACGCATCCGAAACTTTACATTAGAAGGCCATAGTTAAAAATTGTCATTTTCCGAATTCCCATTAAAATTCGTAAAGATGTTGGCAAGAAATCAAGGTGGCTTCAAATGATCCGAGATGTCCTTGAAAGAGTATATAGATTTCTAGTTAATTCTACTACTAAAGAGAAAGTTGAAACACAAACCGTCTCAATTGAAGAATATAACAAAGAAAAAAAAGAATTAGAAGAACTACAAGCAAAAGCACAATCCTTAAAAAAAGTAAATGAAAGAATAAAAGAAGAAAATAAATCTATAATTACCAATATAGAAAAACTTCAATCAGAAATCCGAATTGAAAAAATTGCAAATATTTTATCTGCACTAAGTTTTAAGACGGATGAAGAAAGACAAAAACTATTACAAACACTAGTTAACAGTGATCTGTCAATCGACTTCATACGAGAGACTTATGAGCCAATAAAGACTAATAAAAAAAAACAATATGAAACAAAACTACCACAGAAAAGTATTCCAGAGAAAAGAACAGATTCCAATTTCATTCGTTGATTGATTGATTGAATGATATAAAATGATTGCAAATAATAATAAAAATAAACCTGTAATACAAGACGTGATAATATCTCAGGAAAAAATGGATGAGTTCAACTCTGAACTAGAATCATCAACATCGGACAAAAACAAACGCGGAGTAATTAAAAAGTATCCTGGTGGGACCTGTATTTATTGTGGAATAATTGCTACTAAAATATTAAAGTTTGATGTAGGTGATGGCGATGATGGTGATGGTACTTTGATCGAAAGATATTGCGATAAGTGTTACTTAAGATGGGTAGAAGGTAAAGATAAAGTTCGTCTAACAGCAACCAACGGTATAGATGAAACAATAGCAGTAAGAGGAGAGAAAAACTCGCATTTAGGTGCTTAGAAATGAACAAAAATCCGATTGAGAAAAAATGTAGGTCAAATAGTAACGGTAACAGTACTTCCAATTACGGGAAATTTGACTTTGAGATAGATCCAGGATTCATAGAAGAGAACAAAAAGATAAAGACGAACCTAGTCAGACATAGGCATAAATTTGCTCCGTTTACAAAGTCACAGAGAAGAAAGAGAAGGATGGAAGTTTACAGACTCCATTTCGAACATGGGGTACCGGCAACAAGAATAGCCGAATTGATGAAAGTTGATAGAAACACCATAAATAATGACTTGAAGATCCTGTATTATAAGGCTCTACAAGATTACAATCCAGGAGATATGAGCCTTGATGACATTTTACAGAAACAGTTATTCAGGCTTGAAACACAGAGGGATAGATTGGGCCTCTATCTTTGTGATGCAACGGATATTACCAATAAGATAGCAATTGAACGCTTGATAGCAGATATCGACTTTAAACTAATCAGAGTAATCGAGAGGATGGGCGAAAATGTAGTTCAGTATTGGGATGAAATTATCAAGCACATCAATGAAATAGCAGAAAATGAAAAATTAAAGACACGATATACCAGTATCTTTGAACTACGCAAGATTTCCATGGATTCAAGGGAAAGTCTCAACAAACTCAAGGAACAAGTATTTCCATGAAAAGAGGTAATAGGAAAGATGAATATGCGTATAATTAGGTTCGATGATCCGAAAGACTTGGGAGATCCAAGTCGGATATTTATTTCTATTACGACACATTTAGAATTACTCGATTATGCTAGAAGATATTTTGAAAGAAAAGACGATGACAAATCTATTAGGAGGGCTCAAGAGATAAGAAAGTTCTACAAGCAAATAATTCAAGATTATTCCTATATAGTCAGATCAATTATACCAGATGAGGTAATCGACGAGCATCTTAAAGTATATTGTGAAAGACTAAAACAACTCTAAAAGACGCATTTAATTAAACGCCATTTCGTTCGCAAGTAAGTTACTGCGCTTGCAATTTATCGGCTCCAGATGGTATGGAATATCCTTAATAATATGCGTTATAATGATCATTTGTTTCTAATTAATCCGTCAGAAAAGTATGCTACACATCATTCCAAGAACGTACCATTACGTTAGTATTGGTTCGTTACTTATCAAGTAACCGATTCTTCTTTAGGAATAGGACGTTCATGATATCTTGTTCTGTTATAATTGAACTTCTACATATTCTAAAAAATGAACACAATAAGCTTTAATCTTTCTGAATTATGCTAAATTAGAAATTTGGGACTTAACCTTCATTACTCTCCAGGATTTATCGAAGGGCCGCCATCATTCAGACGGCCAAGATCTTTCTTAACATCCGTATCGTTATTAGTATCATTGGTTGGTGCTAATAATTGTGGATCAAGACCTGGTGTCTTACCTGGAAATTTTGGCTTTGGAGAATCTGGCTTTACATCCAAACCTGTCAAGGCATTTAAAACGTCTGTCCCAGGTTCCTTTCCAGCGCTTTCTATCGTCTCCCGTGGTGAGCAATTGCTAGGCGGTTGTGTGTTATCGCATGTGGTGCAGTAAGTCTTACCAGTATAATACATTCCGAGTCCGTCTACAGGATCAATCTCCATCTCGGAGCCGCAACAACGGGTCTTGCCATTCTGGGCATAGCATGAAATTTCGCTGGCTGGTACTCCTTTATATCCTTCCACAAATATAGTGAGTATAGAAGATGAACTATAAATTGATAAGATAACTGTAACGGCTATAGCACAAAAAATCAGAAATTTACCATCCATTACCCCGTATTAGCCATATGAATCTATTTAAGTTTTACATGGTAGTATCCTCATCAATTCAAAATTTGGTAACGTCTGAAGGTTTATTTTTAAATCCAAAGAGTCTCAGTGTGCTTTACAAGTTGTTGTTACTGAAGTATTGCCATTTGAGTTTTCTAGATGTATTGTGTCATATGGCTAAATACAACGACAAAAGCAACCTTGATAAGACAGAAGTTACTTTTGACGTTTTTGACTCGGCAAGACTTGCATTAAAAATGATCGAAATGAGTGAAAGAATATGAACAACACGAAAAAATACAATATGATTGGATTTAATTTCCCGCGTGCTAGTAGTATTCCGCCAGAAAAATACAAACACTGTATAGTACATCCCGGCATTAGGGTAATTTCAAAATTAGATGAACCTGGCGTACTCTATTGTCCTCAATGCGGTACTACCTATCCTGAAAAAGATACAGCAACAGAAGAAACAATGAAACCCAAACATACTAAACAGACAACAAAAATCATATCACCTAAAAAACAGAAAAAATACTACGATAAACAGGGTATTGAAATAACAGATGAAGCGCTAATAGCCGATATACAAAGAGGTGCTACTGTCTATCGTTATCATGAGGAAAAGTCAGGAGAGGAAAAGAAACGTCATATCGTTCGAAAATAAAAATTGTTTTTTATCTATCCATTTATCTGTCTGATGAAACGCGTACAGTGTAATGGTCGACTTCAGTTGCAATGTTACTAGTTGGAATTTCAAATGAATATTCCTGTCCTGGTTCCAGGGGCAATTTTGGACCGCTCATAACCATAAGTCCAACAAAATCATTAGTAGAGTTGTAAATTTCTGCTGCAAATGAAATTCCGCTAATTGGTTTATCGATTATATTTTTAATTGTCCCTGCAATGACTATCCTATCCGAATATTCTCCTGTTCTTAAATTACTCACACTAAGATCTTTACCTTCAAATTTTCCCGTAGGAATTTTACTTGTTTCATTTGTTTGTCCATGAACTATCTGTACAAGATTCAAGCATAACGCTAGTAAACAAACAGTCGGGAGCCAGAATCTAAACCCCAAATTCTTACTTCTCATATGTCATCATCAATTGTAATCTTTACTTGCTTTGGATTTAATTTGTCTAGTTCATCATGATAAGTTTTCGGTATTATTATAATTCGCTTATCGCCCATTTTACTTATTGTTGAAACAAACCTTACCCTAGTCACTGTTTCTTTTGTCATTACATTATATACTTAAGTATACTCCTATTTAAGTATACATATGTATAATAACGTATATATAATACGTATACGATCGTATACCTTATGTCAGAATATGTAAAAGAATGTGTGTTTTGCAAAGACAAGATTCGAATGTCAGATAAGGAAGGGAAATGGTTACCATATAACCAGGATGGAAGTCAACATGATTGCAAAAAGAACGGAAATGGAAAAAAGGTTCAGGATGAATTTTTACAAGTCCTTATGAACCAGTTAAAGACCGGATACGAAGAATACAAAAAGAATCATCCTGAGTTTGCTAAAGTGGTCGAGAAAGAGGAAGGTAAACCTGAGGGGAGTTATGGCAAATGAAAGCGGATCTTCACGATCCATACTATCAAGACCAAAAACAGGGAATCGTAGAAATTTTTGTTACTCTACGATTACCTGTGAACCTATATGAAGCAGCAGCCGGACTTTACAGAGTTGCAAACTACAGATCGTTTGACGACTATGTATCTGATTGCGTGGTAAGTGATCTTGAATTGTTCAGTCAGGGAGAAATAGCCGACGACATTGTAATTAAAAAGATAGATGTAAAGTGGTTAGAAGGAATGGATACATGTTCGCAGTGCGGGAGGATAAATAAGTAAATGATGCCACAAGAAAACTCCACATTTACACATTCTTTAAAGTTGGAGGAGACAGCAAAAGGTCTTAGAATCTCGGTACATGTCTATTCCAACGATCAAGAACAAGCAATTGAGGAAGCATTCAATACTTACCTAAAAGCCAAAATGACCGCAATGGATAATAAGATTCCACTGGCGCCAGTGGACACCAAATAATTTTTTATAATCTATTGTCTCCTTAATATTCATGTAAAATATCGTTAGTGTCGTTAGTGTCGTTAGAAATCTCTTTTTGAGCGTGATTTAGTTCATAATTTACTAACGATATATTGTTAGTGTCGTTAGACGTCTCGTTAGTGTCGTTAGGAATTTCAGGTGTATTTTGTGCTTGATTTTGCTCTACTAACGGTATTAACGATACTAACGATATTTTCCGTATTCTAAGTATTCTCTTAGTACCATCATGCGAGGATTCTATTTCCATGCCAACTTGTTTTAAATTTACTTTTATCTCGTTTAATCTTCTGCTTAAGACGTTAGAGGATTTTGGCCATAATTTACCATGAATATTGATTTTTAATGATTCTGCCACATATTCAAGATCTGATAATAATTGTGTTGGAGTTCCAATCCAATCCTCATTATTTCTATTAACTATAAGTTCAATGATTGTTGTAGCTACAACACTAGACTCTATTACCTCTTGTGATTGTAGTCTTATGTTTTTACGATATGTATTTATGAACAAGTTGCCAGGATTACCCATACATCTTGATATCATTTCTCCATATTCAGCAAATTCGGACATTCTAGGCAATTTATCTAGATTTAATTGTGGTCCATTGACATTGTTTTTCCAGTTTAGTACCTTTACCAGAATATCAAAAATATATCCTAGTAATTGAGGTCTCATTTCTTCAAATTCTTTCCAGAGATTTTCCGGCTTTAGTTGTCTATCTTCTGCAATTCTCTCTAGTTCTATAATTAAACCTCTATCAAGTAGATCTGCTTTTGTAGCACCTAAGTTAATACCATTGAAGCCAACACATCTTTTGAAACTGTAAATTACATCATCATCGTCTGTATACAGTTGACGTTTAGAAGATCCGCTTCCAGAAACAGCCCTGCATAACTGATCAGATATCCAGTCTCTAATTATTGAAATGTTATCGTAATAGATAACATGATTGTGTGATAATTGTTGTATTAATTCGTTCAAGTCTCTAGGAAAAGTATATGTCTTTACTATACCAGGATCTACTAGCATTTTTATCAATTCTTCTAAAGATGATTTTGCTGAACCTTGTGATCCATGCAGCATTAATACAGGTTTTTGAATATCTGGAATGAACAAGCTGACAATATAGCATTTTAGAAGTAGTTTACTATCTTCATCATCCTCCTTGATATTTACAAGTTTCATGAATTTATCGAATATATCGGGTTCATATTCTGTTTGAGGATCTACTTGAGATTGTTGATTATTATATCTACGAAATATTATTTCATTTTTTATAATTGACCAAAAATCAGGAGTTATCCTTACAAACTCCCAGTTCTTGTTTGTGAGATCATAAATCCATTCTAACTTATTATTATTAGTACGAGTAGCGGTCCTCAAACTTAGATTAATTTGTTCACTGTTTTTATCATACATTGCATATGCAGATAGTAATGAACACATATCATTAAGTGTTTGACTATCAATAGTAATTCCATTCTTCTGATAAATTGTCATTCTACACCAATTTTTGAAATTCCTACTATCTATCGCAAATACTTCTAGATGATCGTCAGTAGGTATGGCCGCATATGGCTTTTTGAATTCATCTATGAATAACCTATGTGTATACTTTCTAGTGGTATCTAATGCTATTTTGATTTTTGGTGAATTTTCACTTTGTTTTTGGTCTTGTTGTTTACTTTCATCGTTATGAAATTCTTTATTCCATTTATTATCTAAGTCCAATTTTTGACATCTCCAATCTTATTTTCGTGGACTTTAGGCCAAGTACTAGAATGTGATAGTCTGAAAAGCACACATTCTTTTTCTTCATCAGTTGGCTCTTCTAATTGTGGTATTTGTCCAATCGATTGTACAGATAAATCTAGTAATTTTTTTAGATGATATTCTTTGTCTTGAACTATTTGCTCTTGAGTTGTCATTTTAGGATCTCCTTTTTCGTAAACATTGATGTAAATCCCCAGAAATTTCATAAGAAAACCACCAACCATCTCTGTTACTCATCTCTATCTCCTGGTTACAGTACATACAATTCCTTCGAATAGAAGTCATTTCCAATTGCTCCTATCTTCTTGTGCTAAATCGATCCATTTTCCGAGAGGTTCCGACCAATAAACAGGTCTTCCAGTTGATACTCTAATTAGACCTCTTTTAGAATCTCTGATAACTGCATCTTTCTGCCATATCCTATTGAGTTCTTTAATTTCTCCGGAATCATACACTTCTTTGCCCTGTCTTTCTGGATCAGAATTACAGAGGTATTTTGTTTCAATTTGGTCATCGCAGCATAATTTCCGAATCTTCGGATCCTGTAGTAATTTCTTGTTTCTCTTTTCGATCTTCTTTTTAAGAACGGGGTCAATATAGGTGCTCCATGTGTAATCTTTTTGCGCTGTTTTGGGAGTTAAACGGTTAAATATTGGCTTGTCGTATATTGTACTATCCATTAAACATTAGTCCTCCTTGGACCTTTGTTTGTTGGAAGTGAGGCGTGGAAACTTCACTTTCCTTTTTTTTCTTAATTATCATGTCGATGTTTCTCCTTAAAGTCTAGCAACTCGGCTATGAATTCCGAGTACGTGAGGTTTTTAGGACTAGTTTTTTTGAGTCTATCCCGAAGTTCGGAATCTACTCTAATCGTCGTTAAAGATGCACTCATAATTCGCTTTCCAGTTATATTATAAGAGGTAATAACATATAAATATTATGCAAAAAGAAGCATTTTTTTCTATTATCTTACCTTAAGTTAAGGTAACTTAGTGTAACTTAGTGAAAATATTGTAAAATTTACAAAATTGACCTAAAAATGTAATTAATTATACGATTTTAATGTTCTTAATTCATATTAATATGCCATCATTATCGAATCTTTATTATTGGATTGTATACTGAACCACATTGTGATTTTTTAAAGTGTATTCGAAAAGAATCAGAAAATTCGAAAGTAACTGATCAAGAAAATACAATAACGCACTACTCACTAAAGCCATGATTATTGTGATGAAAATCAACAGTAGTACGTTTCGCGTCTGTTCCAATGCTAAATAGCATAAATTTCAACATGTTTTTTGTATTTAAATCTACTCGAATCTCAATTTAACTTCCAGGGGATATCGTTGCATTTTTGTCGCTTATTAATTACTCTAGCAAGAACAAAAAATAAATCTGACAATCTATTTAGATAGGTAAGAATTTCCTGGTTTATCTTCTGTTCCTTAGCAAGCGCGACTGCAGATGTTTCGGCACGTCTTACAACTGTTCTACATATATGTAATAAAGATGCTTCAATGGTTCCCCCGGGAAGTATGAAATATGATATAGGCGCCAATTCGGATTCAAAATTATCAATTTGCTGTTCAATATTAGAAACCATCTCTTTTCTAACTAGCATCTTGTCATCTTTCAAACCATTTGGATTAGCCAGGTCTGCACCTAAAACGAATAAATCTTGTTGAATATTCAAGAGTATTTTTTTTACATCATCAAAAATCGAATTTTTTTCAATATTTGAAATTATTAATCCTATATGAGAATTTGCCTCATCCACTTCTCCATAAGCTTTTATTCTTAAATCAGATTTGGAAATTCTGGAACCATCAATTAATCCTGTATCTCCTTTATCGCCCGTTTTAGTGTAAATTTTCAAGATTGAGATAGAATGTTAATTGACTCAATAAATTACTTTTTGTGTCGCTTATTTATTAACTCAATTAATTTTTCTCTATGTGTGTCATAAGGAAAAGTTGAATTATCACTCTTCAAATATCCCACAATAAATAGAAGAAAATCAGTAAGAATGGACTTCTATTTTGTGTTCTTTTAGGTATTTCTTTTTCTTAAAACGTTCGTTACACTTCTCACATTTGAAGGGTTTTTCAAATTCTATAAGGAATCTTTTTCTTCTCTCTTCAGGTGTTTCCACAACCATCTTTAAATCTGTAGTATCCATCGTAATTAATTATGAAAATCTTGTTATAGTTTATTTACTTTAAGGAAGATAGTACTAGATTTTTAGTATGATTTCTGGAGATCTATTTGTCATGAATCCCAAGACAAGATTATATATAATTTGTACAGAAGGTTAGCTGTGCCGTCGTAGCTCAGCCTGGGAGAGCACTCGACCAAAAATGTTGGGGTGATGCTGAAGACCGAGCTGTCGTGAGCTCAAATCTCACCGACGGCATTTAGGGTTTAACAAAATCGTTATTATGTAAGTAAGCGTAAGAGACATGCGTATGACCAATCCTCTACTGATCGTATTCAAACGAATCTTTTGTAGTCATGACAATACGTTTTCATTTAGAAAGTATAACGATTTTGACTTCTTTGAATATAATAAATGTATTAACTGTGAAAAAATTTTAAGATATCTCAGGGGTTTTGACGAAAGCATTAGAGGGTGATAATTTTTAATATTAATCTTCAAATTTTGATTATCCTCTGGTGGGTAGGAGCCATTATTTCTGGAGTAGCGCTCTTGATTCCACAATACAAGTATTATGTGATTTTGGGTTCTATAGGGTGGATAACAGTTGGACTAACTTCAGGACTTATTATCTATGCAATAAAAAGAAATAATAAAGAAAGTCAAAGAAATATGTCTTCGAATATCAGCTGAATTCCTTTCCGCCTTGCTCCTCAATTACTACAAGAGTAACGGTAGAAGTTATACCCGGTATCTTTCTAATTCTATTAGTAATTGTGTGATTCATTGTTTCTGTATTGTCTGACTTTACTTTGACAAATACATCATGAACTCCATATGTTCCACGTACTTCTTTTACATCAGAGAGCTTTGCAATTTCACCAATTATTTTTTCTTCTGAACCAAGTGTGCAATTTACAAGTATATATGCAGTAGGCAATAATATTTTTAGAAAATTAGTGTATTTTAGTCTTTTCAATCATCTGTTATTTCATTGATGACAAAATAATATTCTACTCTTTTAAAGTATAAAGTTTGTAAGGTTCGCCCGTTCGTTTACTAACATAATTCCATTCTCTTGCACTATAGTTAACTCTAACAAATTTTTGCCTTAATTCCGGATGCAATCTAACATATACATCATCTCCTATTGTGATATTATTTGACTTTGTCAAAGAAGTCATTTTAGCCGATACACTCATACAATAACTTAGGATATCCAAGGGTGAATTTTCATTGTGTCCATATTGAACGATAATGTTTTCTCCTTCGTCTATTCCTATCTTTGCACTTAAATCAGGATAATCATATTGATTCAAAATTGGATTTAATCCATTTTTTATGATTGTTAACATAGAGACACCGCATCTAACGGCCCTATCACATACTACATATTTATTTGATAATGAAGGAAAGAATGCAATCACCGCATCGCCTACGTATTTTAAGACAAATCCTCCGTATCTATACACTGCCGACGACATCTCATAAGTGAATGCCCGGATTATTGTTACTAATTTATCCACCGGCATGGTCATTGATAGGTTTGTGGAACCTACTAAATCTACATATAAGATGACTAGTGGAATTTTAGAATTAACATGATTTTTTAGAAAGTTCTGTCCAGGTTCCAAGTTTGAATCATATTGATATCTCCTCTTAAGGGCTTTCCATATCTTGTTCTGCGTTTGTTTAATTTGAGTATCTGTATCGTATATAACCTCTGATTCTAATTTTCCTCTTTTTTCACCTGTAATCATAGAAATAAAAGGCGATCTACTTTTATTCGAATTTTGAGATTTAATTTTATCGACTTCCTTGTTTCCCGTAGTCATAAATTGTATTCCTACCGATGTTTGAGATAGTTTTTCAACTAATATTAAGATATTGAAGTTTGAAGCTTTGTAATACCTAATACCACACAATATCAATATAAGAAACTTGCAATTCGCTGTTATATGTTAGTAATAATTTGATCGAATCATTTAGTGGTTAGTAGTATTTTGAATATTAAAAGAAAGACTAATTAGGACTAAAGTTTATCTGGACTAAAGATATCTATTTTTTATGAGAATCCCGAATAAAGAAAATGATGATTTTAGTAAAAAAGTAAATGGCTATTTTATTGATATTGAGGATATTTACTTAAAAAGTATAAAGCCATTCCTAACTACAAGAGAAGTTAATGTAATGCTTCAAGACGGTTCTGTTACAAAATCTTCTACTTTTGATCCTGAGTCTGTGATTGGTTTTTATCGATCTTTTCTAAAAGATCTGAAAAATTGGGAAATACGTGATATACAGGAAAATACAGGTGATTCAAGTCGGATTTTTTGTCAAATTTCTACCAATTTGGATAATTATATTATCAAAGGATATTTTGGAATACAGTTCCATGTTTTACCATATTATAAACTAGATAAACAAGTTATACAGATACAAAAAGAATTATTTGATCTTTCAGTTAAGAATTCTACATTATCAGAATCAGTTGCAAATATTGGTAACAGTACTATAAAACAGGAATTAAAA
>Ga0184640_10000220_pt1 | contig 14063 bp, 9 predicted proteins | sample PLM31_200_b2_FD_133161 | JGI IMG/M metagenome (GOLD analysis project Ga0184640, IMG submission 133161) | Groundwater sediment microbial communities from an aquifer in East River, Colorado, USA - PLM3-1_200_b2 | ecosystem: Environmental > Terrestrial > Soil > Riparian zone | place: USA: East...
CGAAAGAGAGAGTCACGAAACTTATCCCCACTTCCAACGTCGCCGAATGTTGGAATCGACACAGACGGGGAAGGTAATACACAGAGGTGACCGATCACGCTCGATATGCGTTGAGTCCACGCGATGGCGCCAGTTCACTCGTCCCAAATCCTTCTTCGATCCTGAAGCGCTCCTCGTTGAATGATTAGGCGCTCTCTCACCGGTCTACATCGGCACATTTGCGTCGTTTGACAACCCAGGTCGATCCAGCCTATAAGCCAGCGTACTTTGATTTGCATCGTGGTCCGGGCCGCAGCTCTTGGATGGAGCGGGTGGTGGGGCAGCAACGGTGATTCGTTTTTCTAAGAGCTCGATCGGGTCCCGCCCGTCCGGGCTTTTTTCGTATAAGGGGGCGGCACGTAACCCCGGCTCTTAAGGGGCGAAACGCAAGTTGCACGTAACGTGATTAAACTTGTCCTGACGAGTTTTCAAAAGTATAAAGCGAGAACGAACAGCGCACCATTCGTCACGGCGGCCCGGCGCCAGCGCAATGAGTTACGCAAGTATCGCAAGTCTGACACGGAGTCACGGACCTGACACGGAGTCACGGACACGGAGTCCGGAGTCCTGACATAAAAGAACCCGAAAGTCTCCACATCACCGCGTTGGTTCAGCAGTCGGGTCCAGCACAAACGCAGATTCCGTCCAAGATCAGAGAGGATGGTGTGTCAGTGTGGAAACAGGTCAGAATCGACCGCCTCTGGGTGACGACTCAGAGAGAGGCCATGATCGAATCCGGCCCACCGGTGGAAAAGCCAGCCGTCTCAAATCCTCCGGCCAAGAACGCCGACGAACCTAAACCGAAATAACGACACGTGACAAAAAGCAAATTACAAAAGCCTGACACTGAAGCCTGTCCCTGAAGCCTGTCCCTGAAGCCTGTCCGGCTCGATAGCATCGGGATAGGTCAAGGAGCCAACTCATGCGACGGAAGCTGCAAGAAGTCAAGCTTTTTGCTCTTCTTCTGCTTGGTGTGCTAGCCATCGTCAGCTTATCTCGGTGGCTCTTTTTGCCAGCTGGGGCCAGCCTACGGCCGCTTTCTGACAAGATCGACTTTTCTAAACCCAGTCTCGCGCAGGGCGCGCCTTCGAAACTGTCCATTCTAGAACCGACATCGCCGTCACCCCTTGCTCCCTTCAGCCATAAGCACTCCGAAAAAGCTGTTGAGGCGCGAGCAGTGGAACTCTACGGGAAACTACCATTAAGCTTTGAGGCCAATCAGGGGCAGACGCACGAGGAAGTTAAATTTCTATCACGAGGCAAGGGATACACACTCTTCCTAACTTCGACTGAGGCAGTGATGGTTCTCCGCAAGCCCAGAGCGGCAGATAGCTCAGGGCTAGTCAGAGGAGAAAAAAGATGGCAGCTAAGGAGTGGGCGGCAGCAGGAAGGTGGCGAAGTGCAGAATGGGGAGGCTACCACGCAAGTTGGGCCGCTCGCCTCGCAAGCTCAAACCGTGGTCCGCATGAAGCTTGTTGGCGCAAATCCTGCTTCTGAAGCGACCGGGCTCCAAGAGCTGCCTGGCAAAAGCAACTACTTCATTGGCAACGATCCAGCAAAGTGGCGCACTAACATACCGAGGTACGCAAAAGTTAAATATCAGGACGTGTATCCTGGCATTGACCTGGTCTACTACGGCAACCAGCGGCAACTTGAATATGACTTTGTTGTAGCTCCTGGTGCTGATCCTAATGCTATCCAGCTTGCCTTTGAAGGCGCGGATAAGATCGAGGTAGACGGCGACGGCCATCTTGAGCTGCACACGGCTTCTGGTCAGGTCCAGTTGCGCAAGCCGCTGGTCTATCAGGAGATAGATGGTATCAGACAAGAAATCTCCGGCGCCTATGTCTTGAATCGAGAATCCAAAACCGAAAATCTAAAATTGGAGTCGGTTGGTTTTCAGCTAGCCTCCTATGATGCCAGCAAACCGCTCATCATCGATCCCGTTTTGAACTATTCCACCTATCTCGGCGGCAGCGGGATCGACAATGGATTGGCCATCGCGGTCGACTCCCTCGGACAGGCCTATGTCATGGGGATAACCGGATCTCCGGACTTTCCCACAACGGCGGGCGCGTTCGACACTACTTGCGGCACCGACGGTCTTTCTATTTCTTGCTCCGATGTATTTGTCACAAAGCTCAACAGCGACGGCTCGGATCTGATCTACTCCGCGTTTCTGGGCGGCAGTGGCGCTGAGAATCCTACACAAAGTACTGCCGCGATTGCGGTGGATTCTTTTGGCAACGCCTATGTGGTCGGAACGACCACTTCGTGCGAGTTTCCGACGACTCCGGACGCCTTTCAGTCGTCTTGTCCTGGCGGTTCTACCTCTGCGTTCGTCACGAAGCTGAATGCCAATGGCTCGATGCTCGTCTACTCCACCTATCTCGGCGGCGGTTTGCAAGGTCCCATTCTTCCGGGTCGCGAGGAGGGCCGTGGAATCGCTGTGGATTCCGCTGGCAATGCATACGTGACTGGCGAGACCGTTTCGACCAATTTTCCCACTACACCGGGGGCCTTCCAGGTTAGTGGGGGTATCGGCGATGCTTTCGTTACGAAGTTAAATCCCAGCGGATCTGGACTGATCTATTCCACTTATCTCGGAGGGGGGGGCATCGACATAGGGTTTGCTATCGCCGTGGACTCCTCTGGCAACGCCTACGTGACGGGCTCAACCCAATCAACCGACTTTCCTACAACATCGGGGGTATTCCAGCCTGCTTGCAATTCTATTCCGATTTTGTGCTATGACGCCTTCGTTACGAAGTTGAATCCCACGGGTTCAGCACTAGTCTATTCGAGCTACCTTGGTGGTGATACAAATTTCGACATACCTCTCGGCATCGCCGTAGATTCTCAAGGCAACGCCTATGTAACCGGGCAGACCAAATCGGACGATTTCCCGACGGTGAATCCGATTCAAGGACCCAGCGCTTTCATAGACACAGACGGAGACGGTTTTGTGACGAAGCTCAACGCCGACGGCTCCGCACTGGTATACTCTACTTACCTCGGAGGCAGTGATTTCGATGCCGGCTTCGGCATCGCCGTTGACCCCGCCGGCAACGCCTACATTACCGGCTCGACCGACTCGCCTGACTTCCCGATTGCAAATGCGTGGCAGCCGGCTCCAGGCCTGAACGGCGATGCATTCGTCACGAAACTCAGTCCTACGGGTTCTCTAATCTATTCGACTTTTTTTGGAGGGTTTGCACCCGACGAGGGGCACGGCATCGCCGTGGACGGAAAAGGTAGTGTATATGTGACCGGCTTCACCTTTTCAGCGGATTTCCCGACGGTGAACCCCTTGCAGCCCGGTCATGGGGGGAGCTTTCTGGACGCGTTCGTGGCTAAATTTAGTGAGTCCAACATCACGGCCGATCTTTCTCTTGCCATGGTGGGTAGCGCGGATCTAACTGGCGCGCAAATCACCTATACGATTACTATCACCAACAATGGTCCCGATGACGCGCCGAGAGTTAGTTTGGACGATCTGCTGCCGCAGTTCGGCGCCACGTTCGTTTCGGCTGTCTCAACGCAAGGGACTTGCGCCCGAATGAACCAACGTGTGAGTTGCAGCATTGGCACGCTCGCAACGGGGGCTGCGGCTTCGGTCGTGATTGTCATAACGTATAACGCACAGATAGTTCCACTCATCAACAAGGCCAGAGTGAACAGCGGCTCCGCAAATGACCCCGATATCTCCAATAACAGCGCTGCGCTCGATTTTTCTGAGTTCGCGCCGCTTCCTCTACAGGTCAGCATCCCCTTTATTGGAAGCGGGAGGGTGGTTAGTGATCCGACCGGAATAGATTGCCCCAATACCTGCGCGGCGGTTTTCAACCGGGGCACAGTCGTGGCGTTGATGCCTATCCCCGCCAATGGTTTCGTTTTTGATAGTTGGGGTGGCGACTGTAGTGGGAGCGGTTCTTGTGTGGTGACGATGACCCGGCACACCATTGTTTCTGCAAACTTTGTAGCAGTGACGCCAACGCCGCTCACCATTAGCACCTCTCTCCTTCCTCAGGGAGAGGTCGGTATAGGTTACAACGCATCCTTGGGCGTCAGCGGAGGGCTTCCGCCTTACACGGTGAGCGTTATCAGCGGTGCTCTTCCGCCGGGCTTAAAATTAGGCTCGCCTACCATTATCGGAACGCCTCAGTTGGCTGGGAACAAAAGGTTCACGATAAGAGTGACGGACCAACTCGGCGCCTCAGTCAGCAAGAGGTTCACCTTGAACATCTTGAAAGCCCTCAGCATAAGCACCAGCACTCTTAAGGTTGCCACTCGCGGAAAGAACTACAAGCGAGCCCTCAAGGCTACGGGAGGAAAGAAGCCCTATTCTTGGTCTGAGTTGTCTGGAAATCTAACAGGCACAGGTTTAACACTAAACGGTTCCACGGGCGCGATCACAGGCATCCCGACGCAAACAGGGTCTTTCAATCTCACGTTCCGAGTCACCGACCCGCTCGGCGGTCAGGCGCAGAAAAATCTGACACTGACGGTTAACTAGCTAGGAAGGAGAAAACGGGACAGGCTGGTTTAATGTCCGGTTCATCATGAGCCCGATTACAGCAAAACTCCATGGCACTTCGAGAAGTAACCCGCGGATCGGAGAAAAATCCGTGGTCGTGAATCGTGTCCGTAGAATTCGGAGCGTGTCCGAAATCTAGTCGGAAAGCGCGAGCGGGTGTCCGGTGGTGGTAAACGAAGACGGGTCGCTCACGACGTTGGCCGTTTCGCGTATTACGCGCGGGCAAACGAAATAAATAAACATGATTCCTCCGTTGAATGAGTATGGGTGCCTGCCTGAAGGCATTCACGACTGCACGAAGGACGAAGTGGCGGCCCGATTCGGTGTATTTCAGACCAGCGATCGTCGTGCGCAACTCTGGGCGAGATTCGCGGAGTTTATGCGGGAATTGACGATATGCGATTTTATGGAAGCCGTGCTGGTGGACGGGAGTTTCGTTACTGGTACGCCAGAGCCGAACGACATTGACCTCGTGCTGGTGGCGGCGTCAAACTGATCTTTCAACAGACTTGCCGCCCGTCGCTTATAATCTGCTCTCCCAGTACAGGGTGCGGAAACGGTTCGGATTTGATATAGTCGTGGTGAAAAATGACAGCGAAAATTTCGAACAAGCGGTTGCCTTCTTTCAGCAAGTCAAGCAACGGCCGGGCATAACGAAGGGTATTTTGAGGATAAAATTATGATTGAGACAGCCGAACAACTTTGCCAAGCGATTGAACAAATGGGCCGCATGCAGCGTATCCTTGAATCCTATCGCAATGAGATTTTGACCCGCACTCCCCGCAACTTTGCCGTGCTCGCCGAAGGTCCCTTGGAGCAACTCCGGCAATTGCAACAGCAGATTGAGGAATATATCCAGCGCTTGGAAGCCACTGGAACTTCTGCAAGACCCTGACGTGCCGCCAAGCTATGCAAGCACTTACAGGTGTGGCGTGCAAAGCGCCCTCCGTTGCTGTAAACGTTACCTCCACTGTTTATTAACCACCTCTCGCGCGAGCATTCCCATGTTCGGAGTGCTGTGTTAAACTTCATCTCGTCTCGAGACTAATCGTGGAAGACCTCATCCAACATTACGCCGACCATTTGCAAACCGAGCGAAACGTTTCGCCGCATACGCTGCGGAACTATTTGAGCGACTTGGCGCAATTCCATAATTTTCTTAGAGAGCGGGAACTGTGCCTCGATTCAACCGGCAATGTCGATGTGAGGAAGGTCGACATTTATGTCGTGCGGACGTTTTTGGCGGCGCTGACGCGGGATCGCAAGAAGAGCTCGATCGGAAGAAAGTTGGCGGCGCTCAAAGGATTCTTTCGTTATTTGATCGCGCAAAAGCAGATCGAGAAAGATCCGCTGTTGCTGATTCATTCGCCTAAGCAGGAAAAGCCACTGCCAACGTTCTTATCGGTTGACGATGCGTTTCAGTTGTTAGGCGGGATCAAAATCAAGACTGGGCTCGACGTGCGCGATCGGGCGGTGTTGGAAGTTTTTTATTCGACCGGCGTGCGGGTCAGTGAATTGGTTGGCTTGAATTGGGCCGATATCGACTTTCAGTTGGGCATCATCCGCGTCGTGGGGAAAGGCTCGAAAGAACGGATCGTGCCGATCGGCGAAATTGCGCTTCAAGCCTTGAATGATTACGGTCAGGAGCAGCGCAAGCAATGGAATTTCTCCTGTAAAGGTGAGACCCCCGTGTTCCTCAACAACCGCGGCGAGCGGATTACCACGCGAAGCGTGGCGCGCATCGTTGAAAAGCATCTCAAGCAGGCAGGAATTCCGATAAAGATGGGGCCGCACGGGCTGCGCCATAGCTTTGCGACCCATCTGCTCAACAGCGGCGCTGATTTGCGAGTGATTCAGGAATTATTGGGTCACGCGAGTCTGTCGACGACGCAGCGCTACACGCATTTGAACTTGGATCAATTGACTGCGGTATACGATAAGGCGCATCCGCGAGCGTGAGACGGGAAAATCGAGGATAGAAGATGGAGGATCGCAAATCGCGATTCACTATCCTCAACCTAAGTTTGTTATGATGCATGGCACGACCATATTGGCGATCCGTCACGGCGGCAAAATCGTCGTGGTGGGCGATGGGCAGGTGAGCTTGGGCCAGACGGTGATGAAGCACAGCGCGCGCAAGGTGCGCAAGCTGCATCACGATAAAGTCATCGCCGGCTTTGCCGGGGCGACGGCGGATGCGTTTACGCTGTTCGAAAAATTCGAGGCCAAGCTGGAGCAGTTCAGCGGCAACTTGAAGCGCGCGGCGGTGGAGTTGGCCAAGGATTGGCGCACGGATCGCGTGTTGCGGCGGTTGGAGGCGCTATTGATCGTCGCGGACGTCAGCGATTTACTCGTGATCTCCGGCGCGGGCGACGTCGTCGAGCCGGACGACGACGTGATCGCCATCGGCTCGGGCGGCAATTATGCGTTGGCCGCGGCGCGGGTTCTAGTCAAGCATACTCAGTTGGATGCTCACGTTATCGCCGAAGAGGCCATGCGCGTGGCGGCGGGAATCTGCGTTTACACCAACGATCAGCTTACTTTTGAAGAATTGCCTTAACGGGCCGCGGAAAAAGAGTTCATTCGCTTGGCTGGGCTCGGCGGCTTCGCTGCACTTCAGAAAAACTGGAGTACTGGAGTGATGGAGTATTGGAGTACTGGTCCACAAAGATGACGCTCCGTTACTCCAAGACCCCAGTTCCATCGCGCGCCTGATTGCTTTTCCCAGGGAAATTGTTAGGAGTGATTATTCCAATGGCGGACCATTCGAAAGCTATACAGGCCGAAGGAACGGCGTCGCCGGCACCGGTGATGACGCCTCGGGAGATCGTCTCAGAGCTGGACCGCTATATCGTCGGCCAGAAAGATGCTAAGCGCGCGGTCGCAATTGCGTTGCGCAATCGTTGGCGACGCCAGCTGGTGCCGGAGGATTTACGCGAGGAGATCGCGCCCAAGAACATCATCATGATCGGCCCCACGGGCGTAGGCAAGACCGAAATTTCCCGCCGTTTGGCGAAACTGTCTCAGGCGCCGTTTATCAAGGTGGAAGCTTCCAAATTTACCGAAGTCGGCTACGTCGGCCGCGATGTCGAGTCGATTATTCGAGACCTGACTGATCTCGCGGTCAACATGGTGAAGGAGGAAGAAAAGCAGAAGGTAGAGATCAAAGCTCGCGAAGTTGCCGAGGAGCGCGTGCTGGACCTGCTGCTGCCGGCGACCGCCCAAACGGTTGATGGCGAGGAGTCCATTGATAGCGCGCGTCTGCAGGGCACCCGCGACAAGCTCAAGAAGATGCTTCGCGAAGGCAAGATGGACGACCGCTTCGTCGACATCGAAATGACGCAATCCATGATGCCGATGATCGAAGTGCTGACGCCGCAGGGAATGGAAGGCATGGAATTTAATTTGAAAGAGATGTTTTCCAATCTCATGCCGAAGAAAACCAAAAAGAAGACCGTCAAGATTCCCGAAGCCTTGGAGATTTTGACCCAGGAAGAAGCGAGCAAGCTGGTCGACATGGACAAGGTCACCACCGAAGCCATCCGCCGAGTCGAGCAGTCGGGCATAGTCTTTCTGGACGAGATCGACAAGATCGCTGGGCGGGAATCCATCAATGGGCCGGACGTTTCGCGCCAGGGAGTGCAGCGGGACCTATTGCCGATCGTCGAAGGTTCGACGGTCAACACCAAATACGGCATGGTCAAGACCGACCATATTCTTTTTATTGCCTCGGGAGCTTTTCATAGTGCCAAACCATCCGACCTGATTCCCGAATTTCAGGGCCGTTTCCCGATTCGCGTGGAGTTGAGCTCGCTTACCAAAGAAGATTTCGTGCGCATATTGACCGAACCTAAGAATGCGCTGATCAAACAGTATGAGGCGCTGCTTGAAACGGAAGGCGTGCATTTAAGATTTGCCGACGATGCGATTCAGGAAATCGCCCAGATCGCCTCGGACGTCAACGAAAGCATGGAAAACATCGGCGCGCGCCGGCTGCATACGATTTTGGAACGGCTGCTCGACGACGTTTCTTTCTCGGCACCCGAGATCCATGGCAAAGAGGTAGCCATCGATGCCGAATATGTGCGCGAGCGGCTGTCGCCGATCTTGAAGGATGAGGACCTGTCGCGATATATCCTGTAACAGATTGTTAAAAGCGACTCGTATGCTTCGTTGCGCCCAATCGTCTCATAGGGGCTGGGGTAATGGAATGATGGAGTGGTGGAGTGATGGGTTGGAGACCCAGTACTCCAATACTCCGTTACTCCATCACGCCAATTTGTTCGCGCGCAATCCGACGGGTTAAGGACCGGCTGATGGAAAATTTTATCGGTAAGGCCGAGGTACTAATGGAAGCGCTGCCCTATTTTCAGCGCTTTTACGGCAAGACTTTCGTCATCAAGTACGGCGGCCATGCGATGGAAAACGAGGAGCTCAACGCGAGTTTCGCCCAGGACATCGTGCTCTTGAAGTTGGTCGGCATCAATCCCGTCGTGGTGCACGGCGGCGGGCCGCAGATCGACTCCATGCTCGACAAGATGGGCATCACCAGCCGCTACGTGCGCGGCATGCGCGTCACGGACCAGGAGACCCTGGATATTGTCGAGATGGTTCTGGTCGGCAAGGTGAATAAAGAGATCGTCAACATGATCAACCAGCACGGCGGCATGGCGGTGGGCTTGAGCGGCAAGGACGGCGGGCTCATCTTGGCCAAGAAGATGAACGTCACGGTGGCGTCGGCAAACGGCGAGTCGCCGGAAATCATCGATATCGGCATGGTCGGCGAGATCATCGGCATCAATCCGCTCATCATCGAGTCGTTGGACCAAAACAAATTCATTCCGGTCATCGCGCCGGTCGGTGTCGGCAAGAACGGCGAAACTTACAATATCAACGCCGATCTAGTGGCCGGCGAGGTTGCCGAGGCGCTGCACGCCGAGAAGCTGATTCTTATGACCGACATCGAGGGCGTGAAAGACAAAAAGGGCGTATTTCTGAGCACGCTCAAAGAAAGTCAAGCGCGGCGGATGATTCAAGACGGCATCGTCGGCTCGGGGATGATTCCCAAAGTCGAGTGCTGCATCAATGCGCTCAAGGGCGGCGTCGAAAAGACCCATATTCTCGACGGGCGGGTGAAGCATGCGGTGCTCTTGGAAATTTTTACCAAAGAGGGGGTGGGGACGGAGGTGGTGCGGAAGTGATGAAGAATCGGGACGTCGCCGCGCTGACCGATAAGTACGTCGCCAAAACCTACGCCCGCACGCCCATCGCGCTCGTCAAAGGTCGCGGCTGCAAGGTTTGGGATGCCGACGGCAAAGAATACCTCGATTTTCTTTGCGGCATCGCCGTCAACAGTTTAGGTCACTGTCATCCGGCGATCGTCAAGGCAATCAAGCAGCAAGCGCAGCAACTGCTCCACGTTTCCAACCTTTATCATATCCAGCCTCAAGCAGAGCTGGCCCGCGATTTGTGCCGCCACTGTTTCGCCGACCGCGCGTTTTTCTGTAATAGCGGCGCCGAGGCCAACGAAGCCGCGATCAAACTAGCGCGCCGCTACGGTCAAGAAAAAATGGGCGGCAAGTATGAGATTATCTCCACGCATAATTCATTTCACGGCCGCACGCTGGCGACGCTCGCCGCGACCGGCCAGGAAAAAGTGCGCGCCGGCTACGATCCGCTGCCCGCGGGTTTTCGCCAGGTACCGTACAACGATCTTGGCGCGGTTGAAGCGGCGATCGACGGACAGAAAACCATCGCGATCCTGATCGAGCCGATTCAAGCCGAGGGCGGCGTCATCGTCGCCAATGAAATCTACATGCTCGGGCTGCGCGAGCTGTGCGATCAACGCGGCTTGCTGCTGATCTTCGACGAAGTTCAGACCGGCTTGGGCCGGACTGGAAAATTATTTGGCTACGAGCATTTCGGCGTCAAGCCGGACATAATGACGTTAGCCAAAGCCTTGGGCGGCGGTTTGCCCCTCGGCGCCATGCTGGCGCGAGACGAAGTCGCCAATAGTTTCGGTCCCGGTAGTCATGCCTCGACGTTCGGCGGCAATCCGGTGTCATGCGCCGCCGGGTTGGCGGTCATGAACGCTCTGTTAAACGAGGGCGTGCTGCGCAATTGCGTGCAGATGGGCAAATACTTGGTCCGAGGCCTTGAGGGGCTGAAGAAGCGGTTTTCTTTTATTCGCGAGATTCGCGGCAAAGGGCTGCTCATCGGCGTCGAGTTGACTATCGAAGGCAGCAAGATCGCCGATGCATGCGTTAAAGAAGGGCTGCTGCTCAACTGCACAGCGTCCAAAGTTTTGCGTTTCGCGCCGCCGCTGACCATCAAGAAGAGCGACATCGACCGCGGCCTGGCTATCTTGGAAACGGTTTTGGCCCGCCAATAATCCGACTCCGCCGTTTTGTGATATGAGCAAACGTGATCTATTGAGTTTCGATGGCCTGAGCCGGCGCGACTTTGACGGCATTTTAACTCTGGCGCGGGAGCTCAAGCGCAAGCAAATACAAGGCATACCTCATCATCTATTGGCAGGAAAAGGGCTGGGGATGCTGTTTGAGAAACCTAGCCTGAGAACACGGGTTACGTTCGAAGCTGGGATGTTTCAGTTAGGTGGCCACGCGGTTTTTCTGGCGCCCACGGAAGTCCAGATGGGCGTGAGGGAAACTCCGGTTGACTGCGCTCGCAGCCTTAGCCGGTGGGTCGACATGATTGTCGTCCGCACGTTTGCCCAAGCGACCTTGGAAGAGATGGCCCGCTTCTCCTCCGTGCCGGTGGTTAACGCTCTCACGGACCTTTACCACCCATGCCAGGTTATGGCCGACTGTTTGACGCTGATAGAGCACAAAGGAAGTTTGGATCGGCTCAAGATTGCTTTCGTGGGTGACGGCAACAACATGGTGCACTCGTGGATGGAGGCTGCCGAAAAGATTCCATTCTCCTTCGCCGTTGCCTGCCCCAAAGGTTATGAGCCGAATAAAGATATCGAGGCGAGAGCCAGGAGGAACAGGGCGCGAATCACTGTGACGCATTCGGTCAAAGAAGCGTTGGACGGTGCTGATGCGATATACACCGATGTTTGGGCAAGTATGGGGCAAGAGTGGGACGCGACGAAGCGATTTAAAGCCTTTAAGGATTATCAGGTGAATAGCCAAGTCGTCGCCATGGCGAAGAAGGATGCCGTCGTTATGCATTGTTTGCCCGCTCACCGAGGGCAGGAAATTACCGATGAAGTAATTGAAAGTTCACAATGCATCGCTTTTGATCAAGCCGAAAATAGACTTCACGTGCAAAAGGCGGTGATGGTGTGGCTACTTCATGGGTTCAATAGTTCAAGCAACAAAGCGAAAGCGACAAAGGGTTAGAGAGCTCGTACGACGACGATGAAAGTGGGCAAGGTAGTCCTGGCATATTCCGGCGGGCTGGATACTTCGGTCATTTTACGTTGGCTCAAAGAGCAATATGATTGCGAAGTCATCGCGTTTTGCGCCGACTTGGGCCAGGGCGAAGATCTCCAGGCGATCAAGCGCAAAGCGATAAAGACCGGCGCCAGCAAAGTTGTCATTGGCGATTTGCGCGAAGAGTTCGTCAAAGATTACGTTTTTCCCATGCTCCGAGCCAACGCGGTCTACGAGGGCTCGTATTTGCTCGGAACCTCGATCGCGCGTCCGCTGATCGCCAAAGGACAGATCGACGTTGCGGTGAAAGAAAAAGCCGATTCGGTTTCCCATGGCGCCACCGGCAAGGGTAACGATCAGGTGCGCTTCGAGCTCACCTACTATGCTCTCAAGCCTGGGATTAAAGTCATCGCGCCCTGGCGCTTATGGGATCTCAATTCTCGGTCGACTTTAATTGACTATGCGCGTAAGCACGGCATCCCCGTCCCTGTGACTAAGGCGAAACCCTACAGCACAGACCGTAACTTGTTTCACATTAGCTACGAAGGCGGGATTCTAGAGGACCCGTGGAAGGAGCCGCCGGCCGACATGTTTGTATGGTGTCGCCCCGTGGAAAAAGCTCCCAACCGCCCCGAGTATGTCGAAATCGATTATGTGCGCGGCGATCCCAGTGCAATAAACGGACGCAAGCTTTCGCCGGTGAATTTGCTCGCGCGCGTCAACGACCTCGGCGCCAAGCACGGCATCGGCCGCGTCGACGTGGTCGAGAACCGCTACGTGGGCATGAAATCGCGCGGCGTTTATGAAACGCCCGGCGGCACGATCCTCCATGCGGCGCACCGCGGCCTGGAGTCGATCACCATGGATCGCGAAGTGCTGCATCTGCGCGATTCGCTGATCCCGCGCTACGCCGAGATGATTTACTACGGCTATTGGTTTGCGCCGGAGCGCGAGGTTATGCAAAAAGCCATCGATGCCGCGCAGGCCAACGTCAGCGGGCGGGTCCGGTTGAAGCTTTACAAAGGCAACGCCATGGTCGCCGGGCGCAAGTCGGACAGGTCGCTTTACGACCCGAACGTGGCGACATTCGAGGCGGACCAGGTTTATCATCAAGCGGACGCGGAAGGCTTTATCCGATTGAACGCGCTCAGACTGAGACTGCGACGGCTGAGCGGAGCGCGTTAGGGAAAATTAGAAATTAAAAATGCAAAAGTAAAAATGAAAATTTCCGACTCGGATACGACAATTTGCGGTTCGCATTTTTTTCTAATTTGCACTGTGCGAAAAACGTGACCATGGGATTTGAATAACTTGGCTAGCAAAAAGAAAAAACTCTGGGGCGGGCGATTTTCTTCGGGCACGGTAGCTTCCGTCGAGGCATTTACCGCGTCGATCGAGATCGACGCGCGGCTATACCGCCATGACATCCTGGGCAGCATCGCCCATGCGAAAATGCTCGCCAAGCAGCGCATCATCTCGCAGCGCGACGCGAAAAAGATCGTGCGCGGCTTAGCAAGCATTCGGCGCGAGATCGAAGCGGGCAAGTTTGCTTTCTCCCGAGCCGACGAGGATATTCACATGAATATCGAGCGGCGCTTGATCGAGCTGATCGGCGATGCCGGGGGCAAACTGCACACGGCCAGGAGCCGCAACGATCAAGTGGCTTTGGACATGCGCCTCTACCTGCGCGATGAAGTGGAGCTGATCAGTGCCAGCTTGCAGGCTTTGCAGCGAGCGCTGGCCCATGCGGCAAAAAAATATTTAAGCGTGATCATGCCCGGTTACACGCATTTGCAACGCGCGCAGCCGGTGCTTTTCTCGCACCATCTGCTGGCTTATTTCGACATGTTCGAGCGGGATCGGCAGCGTTTGGCGGGCTGTCTGGAACGAATCAACGTGCTGCCTTTGGGGTCGGGGGCTCTGGCGGGAACGACCTTTCCGATCGATCGCCTCTACACAGCTAAGCTTTTGGGCTTTCCGCGCGTCTCGAAAAACAGCATCGATGCGGTAAGCGACCGCGATTTTCTTCTGGAGTTTGTCGCGGCATCGTCGATTTTATTCGTTCATTTGAGCCGTTTGGCCGACGA
>Ga0184640_10000222_pt1 | contig 13996 bp, 14 predicted proteins | sample PLM31_200_b2_FD_133161 | JGI IMG/M metagenome (GOLD analysis project Ga0184640, IMG submission 133161) | Groundwater sediment microbial communities from an aquifer in East River, Colorado, USA - PLM3-1_200_b2 | ecosystem: Environmental > Terrestrial > Soil > Riparian zone | place: USA: East...
ACAAAAAGAAACTTGTCGTGATTCCGGTCGAGAGCAATTCCGAACCCTTTGCCCCAGGATGTTGACTCCCACCGCACCCTGAAAAAATTCCTATCGCCACATCTCAGCTCACCTTTTCCACCGTACCCCGCGCCGCTCAGTGTCAACAGGGGCGCGTAGGTGGCATAAGAATCGCCCTCGCAGCGCATCTTGGTCGTTCCGCTCTCAAGCTGGATACGGGATGTCCCGCTGAGCGTGTTGTATCTCGCTGTTCCATTGAAATTGTTCTTTCCGTAAGACCCAACCATGGGAAAGCTCATACACCCACTGAGCAGCCCACAGAGCATTACGCAAGATATCAGTGTTTTAAGACTCATAGAGCAGAAAATAAAAAAACCGGTGTTACCGGTTTAATTTGGTGGAGCCGACCGGGATCGAACCGGCGACCTCTTGAATGCCATTCGGACCAAATGATTTTTGCTTTTACCAGCATTTGGTTAGTTCTCCATTACGCTGACTGCAATCGGCGTTCGGCTGAGACGAAACGAATCTCGACGCGGCGATTCAATGCCGCAGCGATGCGGTTGAGCATCGCCAGGGAGTGACCTTCATAATCGGCGTCTTCCAGACGGCAAATCACAGAAGCCGTGGTACCGACCAGTTTTGCCAGTTGCCGTTGGCTAAGGCCGGCCTGGGTCCGTAGCGCAACGATCTTGCGCGCGACCTGATCGTTCGCTCGTACTTTTTCCAGGTCCGCAAGCCGTTCCGGCTTACCTTCATAATAGCGCCGATGAAGGATTTTCACTGCATCCGCAGTCGGTCTTCTTTTCTTTTTTGGCATGATCAGCCCTCCCTGTAAGTATGGCGCTCGGGATCCAGGAATCTTGGGCATGACACTTCCTTTTGTCGATGACGCACGGGAGCTGCACAATTTCACCCCGTTTGATTCACGCCGGCGCTAAAAACCCGGAACAGCCGGTATAGCATGGCTCGCCGTTTTTCGGTATCGACGTAGCGTTTCTCTTCCGAAAGGATCTGAGAAACTGGCCTGGCAAATTCGTCGGGAATACCCGCAATAAATTTTCGCACGACCTCAAGAGAGTTCGGTTTAGCCAACACAGCGACGTCCATTCCGATCAGGAATGCGCCGGCAAGCTCAAACGTGATCTCTTCGCCATCGACCTGTGTTCCGGTGCAATCAAATCGGCGACTGCTCTCTCCTGTCGCCTCGTAGCGCTCGAAACAGTACAGCATATCGACAACATCGCGCGCTCGTTCTTCAGGCCGATCCATATAGGCAACTACTTTCATCAATACCAATCCAGGTATCGTCACGACAGGTAGAGTAAGATCCGGCGCAACCTCTTGGTCGCGGGAACACTCAAGGGCCTCCGCGAGACCGGACACGTTCATCGTGTAACCATCAGGCCATACGATTTTATTGTCTTTGATCAGCCCCGGCCCAAAAGGGATCAGGTCGATGCGCACTTTGTCGTTGAACCAAAGTTCGTGCGCAACTCGCCCCGGACGGAATCCCTCCCGCACCAGATGCTCGCGCAGGCGATTAAAATCCTCCCAACTGTCCACCTCCGCTACGGCGTCCACATCTCTGGTTTCGCGGCTTCCCGGTCCTGACGTCTCGCGCAAGTCCAACACGATCTGCGGGACGGTTGCGCCGATAAGAACAAACTTCCGCCGCTCCCGCGTAAGAACGCGCGCTAGGATACGGAGCGCTTCGGTGGTCTCAGCCTCCATGTTCGGCAACGATCGACGTCAAGTATCTATCGTAGAGAATCTTCGCCGTCTCCAGCTCCCGCTCGCGGCCCTGGAAGATCAGCTCGGCATAGACTAACAGAGGATGCGCAACAGGTTGAGATCGAGGCGATTCCGGATTGAAAGCCAGGAGGGGAGAAAACTTTCTTAGAACCGTCACCCGGCCCTGTTCGGACGGCAACCACTTCAATGGCCGTGTAACTTCCGTGGGCCATTCCTGCACAAAGACACTTAGTTGCTCGCCGCGAAAATGGTGCGCCAGGATGTCGGCCGCAAAGCCGCCAGTGAGCGCCCAGGGAATTTTTTTGCTCTCCAGTTCGGCCCCAAGCAGACGCACGGTTTGGTTCAAGTCGGCCTCGGGAGGCTGATATCGCCCAACGAGGAGATTTGGGCGTAGCCGCGCGCTGTACCCTGCGACCCAGAGATCCAGTAACTTTCGTTTGTGGGTCAAGGTCCACTGATCGCGTCCGGTCTGAGCCAAGTATCCCTTTGCTTTCAGCTCTCGCATGATCCAAGCGATCGAACCGAGCGCGACGCCCGAAGCCTTCGCTACATCGCGATACCCGCCCCATTCCTCAGGAGCTTGCGTCAAAAGCGTAAAAAGAACCTTCAAACCACTCGGCTGCGAGAGGCGCTCGCTCGCCGCTTCCGTGAGTTGTTTCGGCTTTGCGCCAAGTATTTGGATGTGGAGCTTACCCGGCCAGTTGAGATAAACGTTTCCCGCCGCGTCCGCGAAATTTACTCCGGCGTTGATTAACCGCAACGCGAGATTGGGAGAGATATAGTTGGAAAATAAAACCGGCTTGGCTTTCGTTCCTTGTGCGTAACGTTCTAATTGATGAATCAGGTGTTCGAGGCCCGCGGCGTTGACCGTCCGCTTGACTTCAACATAGTAAACCAAACGCCCCGTGCTTGTGCGGAGAGTTAATCTGGCATCCGCCCTAGGAGGTAGCCCTTTATCCCGCTCTTTTAGATCGACGCCTTTTACGGCCTCAAGCGCCCGCAGATTGGCGACGCAGGTCTCAAGCGTGTCCCACTCGGTCTTCATGGCGTTCACTATAACATGGTGTTCATTAAAAGTGAACAATGTAAATTAGTGAACAACGGCCAGATATGCCGCTTAATCCCAATCTAATCCTCGTGCTAAGGGATGCCGAGGTCGCCGACAAACGATCTGCCATTTCCACAGCAAGATTGTACAGAATGAAAGACCGACCCCACCACCCTCTAACGCAATTGCCGTATACTGTCCCCGGAAATTCGCCCCAGGGGTACCCCCCTCGGAAGCTTGAGGTAAGCTTGCAAGGGTAGGGGAGGCGGGGGACCCTCTGGCGCCCCCTGGCAACGCCTTGACACCCCCGGTATAATCGGATAATCAACAAGTCAAATATTTGACCCCGGAGGAGATCATGATGCCGGCTGAAGAGAGAGTCCGGATTCTGCGAGAGGCGAAGCCTGATACTTGGCTTGCTTTTTCCTCGGACGAGTCTCGTGTCGTGGGGCGGGGCAGCTCCTATTTGGAGGCCGTCGAGCAAGCCGAAAAACACGGCGAAGCAGAGCCCGTTCTTGTAAAAACTCCATCTGATTGGTCCGTCAGGGTCTTCTTGCTTTGCGGGTAAACTTTAAGTCCTTCCCAACAGAACCCACTCCCGCTCACCCAGGCATTAATCATATCTGGTGGCCCGTTCTTAATGTCGTATTGTTCTATCGGTATAACCGCACTCGCCCCGTAGAAGCGATTGTAGACTCTGGTTGCCAAGCCTGTCTTTTCCACGCCAGTATCGGGGAAGCGGTGGGGATGGATGTGCGAAGCGGCCCTGAGACACCCCTCGGTGGCGCTATCGGCGGCCAAGCTGGCAAAGTCTACTATCACAAAGTGAAGATGCTTGGGGTTCTCGCCTAATCTTTCCGTGGCTGCGCTCCTTGGTCAGATGGGATTTTTTGACAATTTTGTTGTAACCATGGACTACACGCCAGATCCGCCCTGTCTCGATCTTCGCAGGATCTACCGAAACTAATCACAATTCAGTAGCCAGCCCGCTCTTTTTTCACCACTCCCCATCCGGACCTGGCAACCCAAAAATTCTCTTGCTTTTACTCGGTTCTACTTAAGGATCTAGGTCAGCCAACCGAACAGGCCGGAGCTCTACGCCGTTTTCCATCCAAAGATTGTTAACAAGGCAATTATCGCTCGATGCACTCGGTAGCCGCAAGGGATGAAGTTGTAGGAGAATTCAATCTAATCCTCGTACTAAGGGATGTCGAGGTCGCCGACAAACGATCTGCCATTTCCACAGCAAGATTGTACAGAATGAAAGACCCCACACCATCCCTCCTTGTCCTTCTTTCAGCGGTCCGAGACGGAAGCATTTGCGGAGGTAGAAAGGCATCCGGCTTACTTTAACTTCAGTTTCTCCCGTGCTTGCTGTACGGAAAGCCGCGCCCGGTAGAACCCAGCCCTCCAACCGGTCCTAGGGTGGGGCAAATCTTCTTCCGCGACTTCAACGACCACATGGCGCGGCGAGGCGTAGGCATCGAGACGAGAGGGCTGGCCGAACTGCGGAGGGGACTTGGGCGGTGAGATCCAGTCACCCGGATAGATCCCGAGATGTGAGACGCACCAATCCAGTGGCATCATCTCTGGCCCGCCCACGTTTGGACTCTCACCGTCTCTTACAAACCAGATTTTAGGCATCTAGCTGAGTTAAAATCGGTCATCCTAGGCCAACTGTTTTCTTAAAGACCACCAAGACTTTATCGATCACGAAGGACACGGCTCTATCAACCGCAGCTCTCTTGAGCCGTTCAAAAATTGGCAGAGAAGAAGAAAATTCACTCCAGACCTTCTCCCAATCTGACTTTGGGATCCTGACCCTCACATAGGACGTTGAGCTATTATCCTGGTCCCGTAGCTCGACCCATTGGAATGAGGGCTTGCCATCTTTTGTTTCCCATATCAGGGCTTCGATTTTTAGGTTTAGATTAAGGTCGCTACGCCTGCGCACTCTTTCCAAGAAGCTTCGTACCTCCGGGCCGAGGGCCAAGGTGATCCACCATTTTCTCGATTCTTTGGCCGGTATGGGATAAATGGGCGACCACCCTTCGGATAGGAATCCACTTCCCACTAGAGCACCAATGTCAAGCGGCGAGTTGGACGCGTAAACCATGCCCTTCGCCCATACCACTGATGCAGACTCCGAAGAATCGTTTTTCACGTCGATGATAAGGGTGATGTGCGGAATGGCCCCTTTTTCGCTGCGGGCTTCAGAAAACTTCCCTTTTAGCTTTAGCTCAGCCATCGTACTCTGCCTCCCTCACTGCGTGAAAGAAGAGAAGTCCGAGCTTAAAGGCTTTGCGGAGATAGAAGGGCATGGCGCGTTTAGCTACCCGTTGTATCGCTTTACCAAAAAGTAACTCATAGAGGCTACCAGACTTCTTCCGAGGCGTGCCATTTCTTGCTCGGATAGGCCGATTGGGATGTGAGCGCCTGCGCTTACAAAACCATAAACACCGGCGAGAACTTTCTCTTCTGCCGGAGTCAGTAGTCCGGACGTGCGCAAGTAGGCCAAGACTTCACTCCATCGGGTCTCATCAAAGGACCCTGGATAACTGACTCTTCGAGCTATTGCGATTTCTCTGGCAAGCGTCTCTAGGCCAACCCTAGCGTGGGTGAGGCAACCGTTATAATCTGGAACGGCCTTTCGAAAGTCCTGGGCCGAGCTTTCCAACTCGCCCAGAACGTTATCAGCCTGTGTCAAACCGGAGCGTCTAATTTCATGCGACAGGTCATCTTCCAAAGGCGGATCGTCAAGGATTGTTGGATCGACAGGTACCAGTCTGCCATCTTCAATCTTATACCCGTCGAGTTCTAAGCACCTCAGCAAGTCGGACCATCGCTCTTCGTAGGGCATTTGATAGTCTACGTTGTTCCTCAGGTAATTCTGAGTGTTAGCTAGTTCTTCCAGAAGGCTAAGGAGTTGGTGCTCGGTTGCATCTAGCAGGAGAGACTTAAGAGAGCCTCTCACCTCTGATGGACCGATGTAAGAATAATCCTCCTTGTTGTCTTTTAATCCGTGTTTCTCCACCAGCACATCAATCTGGGCACTCGGCTGAGTGAATAGGAACTGCCAGAGCGAAAGTCTCGTTCGCTTTGTCACCATAATCTGCTTGGGCGGTCGCCTTCTTCAAATCCGTTCTTAGTCGGCCTTTTCTGGAGCTGAATGTATGCCATTCAAACCTCCGAATGGTCCCGGATATGTAAATCGCTGCTCTCATACTTTTCTAAAAGCGAGCCGCCGCCAATTCTTTTCACTGCTTCATAGAGCGGTGTCGTCTTCGGAAAGCGGAGACGCGCGGCCGCTTTAATGTAGCGCGCGGCCGTTTTTTCCTCCTGCAATGCCTTGGAGATCTCCTCCTCGATGGGGGCCACTTTTTCCCGCCACGCAAAAGCCCGCTCTATCAATTGCTGGCCCAGCGATCTTACCAGTTCAGGGCGCCACTTATATTCGTCTGACCGGTAACGGTCTGGGAAAACAATTAGCACTTTTTCCGCGATCTCATAGGGGTCCACCGGGCCGTCAGCCCTCTCTACCAGGTCAAGTACGTAACCCAGGACCCCAAGGTTCGGAGGCCCGCCACCCTTAGATGCGATCTCAAATTTAATCTCGTCAAGGCCTTCTCCCTTCCGGGCCATCTCCGGGCCTGCGTACCTCACCAGCCGTTTAAGGGCCTTGTACTTTTCGTCGGCTCTCTGAACTTTCTCTTTGTAAAGCCTGCTCTCTTCGCGCCTCTGCGATTCTATTTTCTCCGCCATCGCTGAGGGCAGTTCAGCCAGAGATCTAGCCTTAATAGCCAAAGCCAACTCGTCCAGTTCCTCTATGCAAAGCGCCTCTAGCGGCAACGAGTCAAACCGGCTCGGACACCCCAACTCCATCACGTCCGAAAGCAATTCAAGGCAGCGCTTTAGCTCAGCAGAACCCACATCATGCCCCCAGGATCTGTTTTTGCCACGGATTATAACCTGCTGCATCCTGGAAGAAAAACGGAAAGGGAAATTGGCGCATAGAGTTTCTAGCGACGCTTGACGCAGCGATGAAGCGGGCCTTTCGATCCCAAATTGTAGAGGCAGAAGGCAATCTTCTTGCTAAGGAGGATACTGTGATCACGCGGTTTTCTTGTAAGTCGTTCCAATTTGATTTCCTCGGGCCAGCACAGACTTTTCTGCGACTGGTGCGGATGGTTTCTGTGGTGATTATCCTGGTGATCATCATTTGGAAGATTTTGTCGTGAGAACGCTTCGCAGGTCTCGTTTGACTTTTCACCCTTCGTCAAGCATCTTAAAAATCAGTGGGGCCGTAGCTCAGCTGGGAGAGCGCTTGAATGGCATTCAAGAGGTCGCCGGTTCGATCCCGGTCGGCTCCACCATTCGACTCGCCCTTCAACCGTCCCTTAACCGATTCCCTTCCCGGACCCCTGCATCTTGATCATCTCTTCCGCGTGCCGTTTGGTCTGTTCGGTGATCTTGATCCCGCCCAGCATACGGGCCACTTCGTCTACTCTGTCCCGATCACCCAGCTTTTTGACCGACGTGAAGGTCCTGCCCCGGGAGGTCTCTTTCTGAACTACAAAATGGGAATCGGCTAGCGCCGCGATTTGGGGAAGATGCGTCACGCAGAGGACCTGATGGGACGCGGCGACTTTCTTGAGCCGCCTGCCCACAATTTCCGCTACACGGCCGCCGATGCCCGCGTCCACTTCGTCGAATAAGAGCGTGGAAACATCGTCGCGCGCCAGCACCAGCGACTTGAGCGCCAGCATGAGCCGCGAGAGTTCTCCCCCGGAAGCGATCTTGGCCAAAGGTCTCACCGGTTCACCGGGGTTCGGCGAAAGATAGAACTCTGCCTGATCCACTCCCTCTTCGCTCAGCCGCTTCCCGCCCATAAAAAAAGGCGGCTCGTCGGTCTTCATTCCGATTTCCACAAAATGAGTCTCAAAGACGGTGCCCGGCATCCCCAGATTTTGGAGTTCTTTGACCATCTCGCGGTCGAGCCGCTTCGCCGCGCGCGCTCGCTCCATCGAGAGCTTCTCCGCCCATTCCCAAGCGAAGCGCTGCGCCTCTTCAAACGCATTTTCCAGCGCCGGGATCTCCTCTTCTCCCCGCTCCAGGGCCTTGAGCTCTTCCTGAATCTTTTCTCCCAGCCCTTGGATTTCCTCTACGGAGGCGTTGTACTTTCTCTTGAGCCGCTGGATCTCAGCCAGCCTTTCTTCCAATCGCTCCAGCTCTTCTGGATCGAATTGGAGCCGATCGCTTTGCCGTCGAAGCAGCGAAGCGGCTTCCTCGATTTGGGCCAATGCCGACTCCAGCAGCTCGGCCGATGCACTCAATCCACGATCAATTCTGGCCCACTCACGCAACCGAATCAGATATTTTCCCAAGCGGCTGGCCAGGGCATCTTCTCCCTCATAGAGGGTTTCGACCCCTTCCCTAGAGCCCTGGTAGAGCTTTTCGGCATGCATGAAAATTTCTTTCCTGGCTTTGAGCTCATCCTCCTCTCCAACCTTGAGCTGGGCCCGTGAAATTTCTTCGGCCTGCTCCCTCAAATGCGCGGATTCCCGCTTGCGCCGCTCGAACTCTTCCCGGGCGTGCCTCAACCTTTCCCAGGCCGACTTGAGGGTATGATATTGACTCTTCATCTCTTTGACTCTCTCTTCTAATTCGCCAAAACTGTCGAGCAGGGCGAGATGGCTCTCCGGCCTGAGCAGTGTGTGGTGCTCATGCTGCCCGTAAATGTGGATAAGATCGCCGCCGAGTTCCGAGAGAAGCCCTAAAGGGCCCAGACCGCCGTTCAGGTAGATGCGATTCTTCCCCGAGCGCTGAACGACCCTCTTGATGACGAGCGACTCTTCATTTTCATGGCCCGATTCGCCAAGCTTCGCCCTGAGCCCCTCCGGCACCGGATCGAAAAGCGCTTCAACGCTCGCTTCCTCCTCCCCCTGCCGAATGATCTCCTGCGAGACCCGGCCGCCTCGGACAAGGGAAAGCGCGTTGAGAACCATGGTCTTACCCGCGCCGGTCTCGCCCGTTAAGACATTGAGCCCGGCGCCCAGATCGAGGGTCACCTCATCCATAATGGCAAAGTTCTTGATGCGTAGCTCGCGCAGCATGCCCGGGCCCGTTATCTCTCTCCCCATTTCAGCTTGTTGCGCAGAATGTCGAAATAGCTTCGAAACGGCGCCCTGACCAGAGAAACCGGAACACCGTAGTCCCTGGCCTCTATCCGATCGCCGTTTCTGAGGACAACCCCTTCCATCCCGTCGGGGCTGAAGATGACCGTATTGCCGGCGGATCTGAGGGTCACCCGAATGACCGACCGATTCGAGACCACGATGGGCCGGTTCGTCAGCGTGTGAGGGCAAATGGGCGAGAGCACCATCGCCCCCAGGGAAGGGTAAAGAATCGGTCCGCCGGCGGAGAGGGAATAGGCGGTGGAGCCTGTGGGAGTGGAAATGATCAGCCCGTCGGCCCTGTAAGTGCAAAGATACTCCTCCCCAATGTAAGTCTCCAGATCGATAATCTTGGAGCGCGCCCCTTTGGTAATCACGCCGTCGTTCAACACGCGGAATTTTTTCGTCGTCCCCTTTCTGCTCTGGACCCGAATCTCCAGCGTCATTCTTTTTTCCACCACCACGTCCCCCGTAAGCGCCTTCTTGAGCGCCAATTCCAATTCATCCACGGCGACCTCGGTGATGAACCCCAACCCGCCTAAATTGACTCCGAGGATGGGGACGTCCGGCCGTTCGACCAGGGAGGCGATGCTGAGGAGAGTGCCGTCCCCTCCCAGCACCACGATCAAATCCGCTTTCCGGGCAATTTCCTTCTTGGCGCAAGACTTTCCTCCCCGGGGCGAGAGGCCTTCCTCGACCAGGACCTGTTTGCCCCTTTTCTTCAGCCAGGGAACGAGCCAGCCCGCGACCTCCACGGCCTTGGCCTCGCCGTACTTTGCCACTAAGCCCACCACACGGATCATCTTGAAACCTCTCCCCCGGGGACCTTATCACAACGCCCAAAAAAAATTCCACGAACGGAACAGGTTTGTCTTCCTCCGCTTATGAAGAGCCAAAAACTCTGGGCACCGTTTGGACTCATACCATAATCCGTTGGTAAGGTCGTAATATCTTGGAAACCCTGGCCGTCCTAATTAGCATTCAGCTGTCAGCAATCAGCGATCAGCGATCAGCAAAAGGGATCGGAGCTGAGAGCTGAAAGCTGAGCGCTGACGGCTATGGTTACCGCAGACGCCCCTTATCGACGGATCAGGGTCATACGACGAGTTTCCGAAGACGAGAGCTCGCATAATCCACCGCTACGACCAAAACGATCAAAACCGTTACAATGGCGGATGCTTCCTGATACTGGAACGTCCTAAAGCTCGTGTTCATGAGATAGCCGATCCCGCCCGCGCCGATCAAGCCCAAAACCGCCGCGGCCCGGATATTGGTCTCCAAGCGGTAGAGCGTCAAAGAAATCAGATCCGGCAATACCTGCGGCAGGACCGCGAAGGTCAGCGTCTGGGTATAGCCGGCGCCGGTCGCCCGAACCGCATCCACCACACCTTCATCGATGTTCTCTACGGACTCGGAAAGGAGCTTTCCCAATACCGTCGTTGTGTGGATAAAGAGCGCCAACGTTCCGGCAAAGGCGCCGAGACCCACCGCGGCCACAAAGACGAGCGCGAGGGCAAGATCGGGGATCGTCCGGATAAAGTTGAGAACCGTCCGCGTAGCGTAGTAGATCCAGGGATGGGGAGTGGTATTCCGCGCCGCGAGAAAGCCGAGGGGAAAAGCGGCCATGAAGGCGAGAAAAGTGCCGGCCAGGGCCATCTGGACCGTCTCTATGGTGGCGCCGACAATCGTCTGCGGGAAGGTATTTTCCCACCACCTTTCCTTGATCCTTCGCTCCTCGGGGGAAGCGGGGATGGGCAGCAACAGAGTGGCGAGCGGCATCCGGTCGGGGAAAAAATAGCCCTTGGGATCGGTCACCTTGGAGAAATCCGGCGGGAGCATCCGCCCTATGGTAGTCATGATTTCCGGAATTCCCCGAACCAGCTCCGCCGGCTTGACCCTCGCTCCCTCGAAGGACCACACGAGCAGGAGCGCCAGAAGCACGAGCAGGGAAAAAAAGCGCGGGCCTTTTTTGGGCGCAGGGGGCGCCTCATCGAGAATGTCCGGATCCCCGGCTTTGAAGTTTGTTTTCTCTCGCTTCATCGCGGTATCTCCTCAGAACAGAGTTTTCAGCACCTGTTTACCATCATTGGAGCCGTTTTGACCAGCCGCATAAAATCCTGTCGATTGACAGACACGGAGATGATCTCTACTCTGATTTCGTGGAACCGTTTGAAAAAATCCGTGGGAAGGTGAGGCCTCTTATTTTAGCCCTCCTATGGTTTCTCATGACCCTGGGGGCTACCGGGCCGCTCTCTCCATCCGAGAAACGGCCTGGGGTGGTCGCCTTCGGGATCTTCGGCGATCTCCCCTACACCACCGCCGAAGAAGCCGTCTTTCCCCAGCTCATCCAAGAAATGAACCAGGACGACGAGCTCGAATTTGTGGTTCACGTGGGAGACTTCAAAGACGGCGGCTTCACCCGATGCTCCGATCAGGTGTTCCGCCGCGTCAAGACATGGTTCGATCTTTCCCAGCATTCTCTGATCTACACCCCGGGAGACAACGAGTGGACGGACTGTCACCGCCCCGGCTTAGGAAAGTATGATCCACTGGAAAGATTGGCCAGGCTCAGGCAGATTTTTTTCGAGGGTGAACAGAGCCTGGGGCAAAGGCCGTTACCTCTCGTCCGGCAGAGCAGAGACCCTGCCTACACGGAATTTCGAGAAAACGCGCGCTGGATAATGGAGGGGGTCGTCTTCGCCACGCTGCACGTGGTGGGCTCCAACAATGATCTTGGACGCACCGCCGAAGGGGACGCCGCGCACCGGAGGCGAATGACCGCCACGATTTCCTGGATGAAAGACGCCTTCGCCTTGGCGCGGACAAAGGAGATGGGGGCCTTGGTTCTCATCATGCAAGCCAATCCCGGATTTGAAGAAAAGCCCCAGCGACGAACCGGATACAATGCTTTTCTGTCGGAGCTGGAGGCGGAGGCGCGGGAATTTGAAAAATCCGTGCTTCTCGTCCACGGCGACACCCATACATTCCGCGTAGATCGGCCGTTCAACGGCAAGCAGAACGGCCGTCCAGTAGAGAATCTCACCCGGTTGGAAACCTTCGGTAGCCCGCACGTGGGTTGGGTAAAGGTGACCATCGATCCGGGCGCCGTCGCCCCCTTTAAGTTCGAACCGGCGGGATTCGAGAAAAAATCCCGCCCCCCGGCCCCAAGCCCCTCCTGAAGAGGCCTTTTACCCTTCTCTCTGATAGATCTCTTCCACCGCAGCTTCCGTCAGCTCCTGAACGGGGCCGTCAAAAAAGATCTTCCCCCGATTGAGGCCGACGATCCGGTCCGCGTACTCCCTCGTCAAATCCAAGGTGTGGAGGCTGACGAGGGCCGTGATCCCGTCCTCCCGGCAGACCCGCTTCAGGATGTCGAGAATCACCCGGGACAATTTCGGATCCAGGTTGGAAACCGGCTCATCCGCCAGGATGATCGCCGGGCTCTGCATCAGCGTCCGGGCGATCGCGACCCGCTGTTGCTCCCCCCCACTCAGGGTATCGGCCCGCTTATAGGCGTGCTCCAGGAGCCCCACTCTCTTGAGATTACCGAGGGCACGGCGTCTCTCTTCCCGCGAAAAGAGCCTGAGGCAGCTCCTGAGCGCGGGTTGATAGCCCAATCCGCCCGCGAGGACATTTTCGATGACCGAAAGACGCTTGACGATATTGAACTGCTGGAAGATCATTCCGACCTTGCGGCGGAGCAAACGGAGCCGGGACCGATCCAATTTCGCCACGTCGACCCACGACCCGTTCCCATTTTCCATAAAGATCGCCGGTGGAATGAGAATCTCTCCGCGAGTGGGCTCAACGAGGCGATTGATGCAGCGGAGGAGCGTCGATTTACCCGCCCCGCTCGAGCCGATAATGCCCAAGAACTCCCCTTTTTCCACCTTGAGGTTGATTCCCCGAAGCACGGGAACGGAAGGTCCGAAGGACTTATAGAGTTCTTTCACTTCCAGGATGGTCACTGCGGCTTTCCTTTGAGCGCCTTTTTCAGGTTGATACCGGCAACGGCAAAGGCCTCCCTCACCGAGTCGTAATCGGCGTCCGTCGCCGGAACGAACCCATCGATGCGATAGAGATCCCGGAGCATCTTTTTACCCGCCGGATCCCGGCTCAAGTCGAGAAAAGTCTTCTCGATCTTCTTGACCAGTTCCGGATCCAAGGCCTCACGGACGACAAGGTTATCCGCCGGGATCGGCTCAGAGTATGCGATGGCGCGAATTTGCTTTTGTTCCTGAGGATCCTTGAGATACTGCATCCAAGCGGCGTCCGGGCTATTAGGAAAGTTAGCGAAGGTGGCGCCTGCGTCCACTTTGCGGTTGAAGATTGCGAGGACCGTTGCGTCATGTCCTCCTGAATAAATGACTTTTTTGAAGTCTTTCACCGGGTCGATCCCCGCCTCTTTGAACATCTTGCGCGGGAAGACATGGCCGGAGGTAGAGAGAGGGTCGGCGAACGCGAAGACCTTGCCTCGCAAATCCTCCAGCTTCCGGATCCCGCTATCGCTCCGGGTGATAATGGCGGCGTAATAGTAGGGTGAGCCTCTTCGGTGGGACTTTAAAATGACTCTCACTTGGGCTTCGCCCTTGGCCAGGACATAGGACGCCGGAGTGAGAAACGCAATATCGAGCTTGCGGCTCCTGAGCGCTTCCACCACTCCGGTATAGTCGGTGGCCACAAAGGCTTCCACCTCCATGCCGAGTTTTTGCCTGAGGATTTCTACAATCGGCTGGGCGTTTTGGGCCACCTCCTGGGCATTTTCCGCCGGGACAAATCCCACGCGGAGGACTTTTTGTTGCGTTTCCGGCTTGCCGCAGGCCAATAGCATCCAAGGCAACAAAAAGAAGAGCCGCCAAATAAACCTGCCCAATCTTTTTCCTTCGGCGCGTCGGCCCAGCATGTCCTCTTACCGGGCCTTGATCTCTAGGAGGAGTTGCTCGGCTTCCTTCTTGTGGATGGGATCGTCGGAAAGCCGGATAGGAAGCTGCTGCACGGCCTTGAGAGAACTGCGAGCAAG
>Ga0184640_10000223_pt1 | contig 13977 bp, 11 predicted proteins | sample PLM31_200_b2_FD_133161 | JGI IMG/M metagenome (GOLD analysis project Ga0184640, IMG submission 133161) | Groundwater sediment microbial communities from an aquifer in East River, Colorado, USA - PLM3-1_200_b2 | ecosystem: Environmental > Terrestrial > Soil > Riparian zone | place: USA: East...
CGGACAAGAGCGAGATTGAGTTTGCGGTCTGTGTCAAGATCCGCGCGCGTCTTGCCTCGGACCATGGAGACGGCTTCACGCGCGTGATCCAGCATATGGCGGAGCCGTACGGCGCTTTTAGGAGGCGGCATACTGTACCTCAGCCTCGGCAAGTACCTGCTCACGAAAGTACCGACTGAGAAACTGAGGGGTATTTAGATCCACCTTCCGGCCAAGGATTTCGGAAAGCTCGTTCTCCATGGCAAAAAAGGCCAGCCCCGGCACATGTCCGGGCTCGAACTCAACCAAAAGATCAATGTCGCTATCGTCCCGGAGTTCCCCACGCAACGCCGAGCCAAAGAGGGAAAGTTTTTGAATCCGATTGCGTCTGCAAAACTCGGCAATCTTGTTGCGCGGGAGCCGGATATTTCCCTTCACAGCCATCTTAACCTCATGATAGTCCGGCCATGTGTTGGAATCAACCTCACAAAAGGGGAGCACTGATGCGACTATGGTTACTGCAGCGATGTCTCAAGAGGGAAAAGAAAAAAGAAGGAGCCCAAAGAAGAAGGGAAATTAGCTGGAAGCCCGAAGTTATTGAGGTTACTCCCCCGCCGGTATCGAAAGAATTAAAGAAAAGTTGGTCCTACTTCATCAGGAAAGTCTATGAGACCGATCCCCTTACTTGCCCCAAGTGTCAGGGGGAGATGCGGATCATCAGTTTCATCGACCGGCCAGAGGTAATTAGAAAAATCCTTCAACACCTGGGTCTATGGGAAGAGTCCCACACGCCGCCAGACAGGAACCAAGGAAAAGAAGAAATCACCTTTGACCCATCCTACTCCCAATTAATCTAACCCTCCCTATCTTCTTAAGGCGGGGAGAATGTCCAGCCCTGTCAGGAAACCGCCCGCGAGTTGATATAACGCTGCCTTATAGGATACTGTCCGGCCCAAAATGGCGATCCGGGGTGAGCGCACACTGCCTGACGGGGTCCCTTCTTCTCTGATGGCGGGTTGGCGCATGGTCATCGGGGCAATTGACGAGTTCTCTGTTACGCTACCTCAAAAGGAATTTCCTATCATTTTAACGTGACCCCAGGAGCTTCTTCGGATAATCCCTCAGCTTGGGCAGCTCGTTGACGGTAAAGTTCCAGTTGTAGGAATCGAAATAGTTCATCCCTGGGACCGGGATCTCCCAGGGCGGAGCGTAGGATTCGTCTATATCGTTGCGGGTGGTCGGCCGGCCGCGCGCCCGGCCGAGAATTTCCAGACCTTCCTTGGATGCGATCCAGTTGATAAAAATACGGGCGGCATTGGGGTGGGGGGCCTTGTTGATGAGCGCTACAAGTCCATTGCCAGCTGATAGGGACTGGGGCGCGTCAGGGAGAGATATCACATCTACCGGGAAACCCTGCTCCTTCATATACTTCACGTCCGATTCCCTGCCGAGCGAAAGGGGATAGGTGCCTCGCGCCAGCCAGTCTGCGAGCTGTCGCCCGTCCCGGCTAAGCGCTGGCCTTTGATCGACGTAGAGCCGCTTTACAAACTCATCGCCGAAAGCAAAATAAAAAGCCGCGAAGTCCATGAATCCCGGACCCGAGCCTGTCGTGGGATCGAAAATGGAAATTTTTCCCGTCCATTTGGGATGGAGCAGATCTTTGATCGATTTTAGCTCGTTGGGCTTCACCTGTTGGGTATTGAGGGCCAGGCCGCCGGAAGAGACGTAGTTGTAGAGGCGCAAAATATATTTCTCTTCCGGATCCACGAACCAGGGCGCTCCCTTCTTCCATTTTGAAGAGTCCACGACTTCCGGAAGGATCAGCACCGGCTTGACCGGATCGAGCATCTTTTCCGGGTAGAGGATCGAAGTGAAAGTGGTCAGGCCGGAAAAATAGGCGTCGATGGTGGTGATTCCGACCCGGCGCTCCAGCCGGAGCCTTTGCGCGATTTCATCCCGCCCGCCCAGGTATTCGAGCGCGATCCCGAATCTTTTTTTGAACGCGGCGGGGAGTTCTTTCCGGACCACCTGATCCGGCGATCCCGCCACCACGACCCTTCCCTCTTTCTTGGCTTCCGTGAGGAGCCTATTCCATTCCTTTTCCCAACCCTCCTGTTGCGCTGCCGCGGGGGCCGCAAAAAAGAAAATTAAAACAGCCAGGCTCGTTAAACGCATTACCGTAGCTCATAAGGACAAGACCTTGAGATTGTCAAGCTGAAACAGGTGTAATAAAGTGGCGCAGAAGGAGGGAAATCTATGGAAGCTCAAGTCTTTGAGTTGAAGACGCTCTTTTTAAAGCAGGGCAATACCCACAACGTCGTCGCCTCCACGGGGCTCGGGAGCATCGCCCTCAAATACTACAACGAGGGGGGTGAGAATGCCCTGCATACCCATCCCGGCGAGGACCATGCCTTTCTCATCTTTGAAGGAGAAATGACCCTGTATGATAAGGACGACAAAGCAATCGTCCTCAAAAGAGGGCAGGGGATCATGATTCCTTCGGGATGGTATTACTGGTTTAAGAATTCCGGCGACGGCCCGTTGATCTTTCTCAAATTCTCCGCCTTCAAAAAGGAGATCAAGGGAGAAAAAGGGGACGGCTATGGGAAACTCCTGGCCCCCGGTTTTATGGAGGACAAACGCGAGAAGGCCGTTCCCATTGAAGGAAGTTTCTGGACTCTCTAGAAAACCAAAACTTCTTCGCCTCGCTCCGAAATCCCCGTGAATCATCGATTGGTTCTGCTCGCATAGGCCGGAGAAACCGCCGCGTTTGAGAAATCAACGTCCTCGTGCCTATAACAAGACATCATGTCATTCTCTAAACTAGACCTTTCCCCCAAAGTGCTGGAAGGCGTTCGCGCCGCGGGATACACCGAGCCGACTCCCATCCAGCTTCGCGCGATCCCGATTGTGATGTCGGGACACGACCTGATCGGCTCCGCGCAGACGGGCACGGGCAAGACCGCCGCCTTCGCGCTGCCCATTCTCTCCCGTCTTGCGCAGCACGGAGCCTTGCGGTCGCTCGTGCTCGAACCGACCCGCGAGCTCGCCGCCCAGGTAGAGACCGCCATCCGCGATTATGGCCGCTTCACCAATCTGCGCACCGCGGTCGTGTACGGAGGCACGGGGTACGGGAGGCAGGACGAGTCGCTGCGCCGGGGCGTGGACATCCTGGTGGCGACGCCGGGCCGCCTGCTCGATCAGATGCAGCGGGGAATGGTCAAGCTCAACCGGATCGAAATCCTGGTCCTCGACGAAGCGGACCGGATGCTCGACATGGGGTTCATGCCCGACGTCCGACGGATTCTCGAACGTTGTCCGAAAGAGCGTCAAACGATGCTCTTCTCCGCGACCATCCCGCCCGAGATCGAACAGCTCTGCCACTGGGCGCTGCGCGATCCCGAGACCATCGAGATCGGCCAGCGGCGTATGCCGGCTGAGACCGTGAAGCATGCGCTTTATCCGGTGGCCGTCGAGCAAAAGCAGCTGTTGTTGGAAGAGCTCCTCCGGCGCACCGACTACAATCAGGTGCTCATCTTCTGCCGCACCAAGCACGGCGCCGACCGCGTCGCGCGCCGGCTCCAAAATCAAGGCCATGCCGTGGCGGTGCTCCACTCCAACCGCACGCAGCGCGAGCGCGAAGAGGCCCTGAACGGCTTCCGCAACGGCCGCTACGAAGTGATGGTCGCTACGGACATCGCCGCGCGGGGCATCGACGTCGAGCAGATCAGCCATGTCATCAACTTCGACGTGCCGCACCATCCTGAAGACTACGTCCATCGCATCGGTCGCACGGGCCGCGCGCAAATGGTGGGTGACGCGTTCACCATCATGAGCGGGGAGGACGTCAGTGAGATCGCGACAATCGAGCGGTTCATCGGCCAGAAAATTCCCCGCGTGAAGCTGGAGGGCTTCGCCTACGAATACACCCGCCTGCTCGAGGACAGGCCTTCACCGATTTTCGGCGGCGGACGCAAGCCGGGGAGGCGATCCTTCGGCTACCGGCGGAGGCGCTGAGTCAGCCGAACCGGTCCGGACACGATATGGCTGGCCGTGCATGTACAAGCCGGCAGCAGGCGACCATAATCCGTTGGTAAACTTGCAACACCTTGGAAACCCTGGCCGTCCTAATTAGCATTCAGCTGTCAGCAATCAGCGATCAGCAAAGGGGATCGGAGCTGAGAGCTGAAAGCTGAGCGCTGACGGCTATGATTGCAGCAAGCGCCGCCTTATCGACGGATCAGGGAGGCGACGGCAAAAACGGTCCAGAGGCGCTGTAAACCAATAAGGAGGTGCCACCATGCCTTATGCTGTTCGGAAAGTAGACGTGTGGGCGGGGGAGATCGATGACCGCCCTGGCGGACTGGCTCAAAAATTAGACACTCTGGCGAAGGCCGGGGCGAGCCTCGAGTTTCTGATCTCCCGCCGCTCCGCCGAAAACCCGGGCAAGGGGGTGGTTTTTCTGACGCCCATCCGGGGGGCCAAACAGCAGCGCGCGGCTGGCGAGGCCGGACTCGGCACGACGGGCACTCTGCATTCGGTGCGCGTGGAGGGGCCGGACCGTCCAGGCCTCGGCAGCAAGATGACGCACGCCCTAGCCGACGCAGGCCTTAACCTGCGCGGCGTCTCCGGGGCCGCCGTCGGGCGCAGGAGCGTGACCTATTTTGGTTTTGACAGCGCCGAGGACGCGGACAATGCCATCAAGCTTTTGAAGAAGGCGTTGAAGTAAAAAAGCCGCATTCCTCAAACAAAAGCCCGGACTGGGACCATTGGGCGCGGCTCAGTGAAGGCACTTACATCCTGCGCAGCAACATCCACGACTGGACCGACGAGGAGTTGTGGAAGACCTACATTCAACTGAGCGAAGCGGAAGCCGCCTTCCGGATTCACAAATCCGATCTGTGCATCCGTCCGATCTGACATCACAAACAAGAGCGCATCAAGTTCCAAGAGATAATATGGATTGTAAAACTCCGGGACCAAATTTTTTTCCAGGCTGCAAATTCAATCCAGCGTCTTGGCGCGCGATGACCGCGAAAATTGATAGAGATTTCCTTCACACCGTGTACCCAATTTCATACACATTGCTGGGTTAACCGGCACTCCGTGTTTGGTTGCATGCCTTCCTATCTAGCCGTAATTCAATGGATTAGCGGACTTTAGAGCATTTCTGGAAAGCCGTGCACCCGTCTTGGCGTGGGTTGTGCATATTGGTTAAGCAAACATAGGCGAACCTATACGATCGCACGGGAAAGTCGAATTGAACTGACCCCTTTTTATTTCCAGCGTATTGTGGATTTTCCCCAGTCCCGGAAAAAGTCGGAAAATCGCCAAATGTTTCCATGCCACCTCGACCTTCATCTAACTTGTCCACATGCTGCTCGTTGCCTCCGTAGACAAGGTGACTGTACGTGTAAACCGTGATGTCAATGGTTCTATGTCCTAGTTGATCGCGGAAAGAGGTCGCGCTCGCCCCGTTCTGGATAAGGAATGAAGCGAACGTGTGGCGTAGAGCGGAAATTCCTCCGGGAAACTTTTTGCCAGGCTCTATATTAGGGCAGAGCGCCCCATCAAAGCAGGTCATTATATCTGCCGGGAAAACGGTGGAGGGGGGATACGTGGATGACATTTGTCCAAGGCAGTGACAAGGTTTTGCAAAAATGCCCAATTGTGTCATCAGAAGTTGGAGTAGTACAACAATCCGGTCACTCCCCAATTGTGTCATCAGAAGTTGGAGTAGTACAACAATCAGGTCACTCCCTAACAACCTGGGGGTTGCGCCCAATGGCAAACTAGTCCAGAGCATCATCACTACCTAACCTAGTAGACCGGGAGCTGGCAGTTCTGGTTCAAGCGGGAATCCACTACAGTAGCGATTTAGACGAAGTAGAAAAGATCACCTTTGACGTGGCCAAAGAGGTTCCGCAAAAAGTGGCACAAGTATTACGAGCTTTGAGCCTTTATCAGGTATTACATCCGGCACCAAATTTTTGTGACGGGGTCATTGAGAGCGCACTTTGCTGCGTCAAAAGAGCCTCAAAAACTCACCATCGCTTCCGGGACAAAAACGTGACGCATTTACAGCGCGTTTATTTACGGGATCGTTTTTGATGCCGCTTGGTTTCAAGGACGCCATTGCCTCCTAGGTCCCGCCTGATCCGACGAATGGCTCTATTGCCAAAATTTGTAACAATATTTTACATTCGTGTCGTTATATGTCACTGGCACACGCTTTGCGAGGTTCGCAATCATCTTTTTGTTCTAGCGACCTATCATGCATTTCGTTGTCCCCAACTTTCTGCTTTTCATCATCATTTCTGTCACCGGTTGCAGTGTTCAGAGTCCAAACGGAGACCAGCAGGCCGGTGAGAACGCAGCTCAAATCAACAAGGCTCTGACTGGACTTCAAAATCATTGAGAGAATGCAATAGCTTATGCATATAAAGCAAGAACGGAAAAGGGCATGCGATTTTCATCAAATTAAGGGGAGTCTAAGAGAATTAGCGCAAATTTAATATTACTGTAAACTACTGCTAATTAAATAAAATTATCTTAAGTCATGATATAATATTGCCAATAAAACTAACTTATTGTAAATTTACTCTTACATCCTGAAGTTCTTTGTGATAAGATTCAACCGAAAGCTAATTGTGAGGACTGTTCAAGGAATTGTTCGCTCGAACAAGTGGGGGCTGACGGTGACATTGAGTGAGAGTCTGACAGAGCGATCGATGAGGTTTTTGATGAGCTGATTTCGAGAGGAAAAAAAGGGCAACGGGAAGATTAGTAACCTCTTCTTGCGGGTCAACTTTTGGCGAAGGTGCCGCAAGAGAGCTTCCATTCCAAAAGGCAGGCCTGTCCGAGGACAGAGCTAATCCCCCCGTTGCTTTCGCACGTTAGGAAAACTTGCGATGAAAGTCAATAAGAAAAACTTGCGACCATGCTACTGCACGGATTGCCGGATCGTTCCGGAGTCGGCGCACCTGTCGTTGAATAATATTGTAGCCGCGTCAGGATTACTTGCCGCTGCTCTGTCCCTGCTTCTTAGCGCCTGCGCTACCGTCGCAACGGCGCCCCCCGGCGCCGCCGTCGAATCGTCAAAAATTCCCGCCCTTGAAACTTCGGTCGCTTCCGCCGCGCAAAACAACACCGATGTTGGCCGGCTTGCCGAGCTTTGGGAGCAACGGCGCAAAGAAAATTTTGCCAGCGATTACCCGCTCGGTCCCGGAGATGTCATCGAAGTCAACGTCGCCGGCGTGGACGAGATCAAAAATCTTACCGAGCGCGTAACCGGCGAAGGCACCCTCGTGTTGCCCTTCGTCGGCATGATTCACGTCGACGGTATGACGGATAAGACGTTACGCGCCGAGATCCGCCGCCGCCTCGAGACAAACTACGTGCGCAATCCGCAGGTGAGCCTGTTCGTCAAGGAATTTCGCAGCCGCCAGGTCGCCGTCATCGGCGCCGTGCAAAAACCGGGGCTCTATAACTTGGCCAGTTCCACCGACACGATTCTCAGCATGATTTCGCAGGCCGGTGGCACGACGGCAACGGCGGCCGAGCGCATCCTTTTTATACCTGCCGAGCCGGCCGAACCCGACAAAGCAAAAGAAATAGTTTCAGCGATGCCGATACGGATGCTGAGCCAGGATCCGTCGCCGCTGATTCTCAAAAACGCCGAGCCTTTGGTCATCAGCCTCGACGGCGTCAACAAGAGCGGCCAGGAAAGGTATTTGAACATGCCGGCGCGCCCGGGCGATATCGTCATGATTCCCGGAGCGGGCGAAGCGTTGGTGCAAGGTTGGGTTGAAAAGCCGGGAGCATACAAGATTACGCCGGGGCTAACTCTCTTAGGGGTCGTCGCCGCCGCCGGCGGCATGACCTTTCCGGCCGATGCGGCCGCCATAGAATTGATTCGCACCAACTCGGCCGGGCACAAGACGAAGGTGATCGCTGATCTCGATGCGATCAAAAGCGGCGCCAATCCCGATCTTCCGCTGCGTGAAGGCGACGTGGTCAACGTCGTTTCTTCAAGACCGAAATTATTCGCTTATGGTTTTTATCGCTTCTTTACGACCCTGGTTAAGGTCGGGGCGAGCGCAAATATTCCTATTCGTTAGGCATAAAAAGCCTATTGTTTTGACGTCGTCATGAAGGAAATAGTGCCAAAACCAACCCAGCGCGTCATTGTCCTGAAACAGGAGGACGCGGTGCACGATGGCCGTCGCTTCGAACCGGTCGGCGAGGCGCCGAGTTTCCGCGATTACTGGCAGGTCGTGCGCAAGCACCGGTGGAAAATTATTGCCTGTTTTGCCTCCGCGGTTGTCGTGAGCGCCATCATGGTCTTTTCGATGACGCCGATCTACGTCGCCAAGGCGACCTTGATGATCGAGCGCAAAGCGCCCCATGTGGTCAAGATCCAACAAGTCGCCGAGGAGGCTGAGGCAGCCGATGAGAACAGTTTTTACGAGAGCCAATATCAAGTGTTGAAGAGCCGGAGCCTCGCCGCCGAGGTCATCAAGGCGCAAAAACTCGATAGAGATGCAACGTTTATCAATCAAAACGAGGGCACGTTTTCTATCGGACAGCTCCTGTCGATTCCGATTGCCTGGTTGAAAAGCCTTTTGCCGCAAGTTGCGCCTGTCACCACGCCGTCGAGCTTAGGGGGCGTGAATTCCAAGCTCATCGACGCCTACTCCGGCATGGTCAGCATCGATCCGATCAAACGCAGCCGGATTGTAACGGTCGGCATCAGTTCGCCCAATCCTGAGCTGGCCGCCCGCATCGCCAATGCCCATGTCGTCGGATATATCCAGCAGGGATTCAAGCTCAAGAGCCAGGCCAACGAAGAAGCGAGAAAGTTTCTGGAAACTAAACTCGGCGAACTCAAAGACCGGGTCGAAAAGTCTGAAATGACCTTAAACCAGTTTCGCCGCGGCAAAGGGATCATTTCGCTGGACGATAAGGAAAATATCGTCGTCGAGCGCCTGGCCGACTTGAACAAGCGTCTCACCGAAGCGGAAGCCGAGCGCATCGGCTTCGAAGCCCAGGCGCGATTGATCAAAAGCCGGCAGTACGATTCGCTCCCTGCGGTGATCGGTAACGGTCTGATTCAGAGTCTCAGGGGACAGATCGTCCAGATCGAAGCGGAGCATGCCAAGCTGAGCGAGCAGTATCTGCCGGGCTATCCCCGGTTGGCGCAGGTCAAAGCCCAACTCAAAGAGTCCAGAGCGCGCCTCAGCCAACAGATCCAGAACGTCGTCGAAGGCATCAACTCGGCTTACCTGGCCGCGGTCGGAAAAGAAAAAGGTCTGCGCGGGCAGATGGATAAGCAAAAGTCCGAGACTTTCGCCCTCAAAGATGCCTCCGTGCAGTACGCGATCCTGGCGCGCGAGGCCAATACCAACAAGCAGCTCTACGATAGCGTGCTGGAGCGGTTCAGAGAAATTTCGGTGGCCGGCGAGTTGCCGGCCTCCAACGTATCGATCGTCGACCGCGCCGAGATACCGCGAGTTCCGGCGAAACCGAATAAGCGTTTGAACCTCATGCTGGGCGCGCTCTTGGGACTGTTCGGCGGCTTGGGGCTGGCGCTGGTATTGGAACATTTGGACAACACTCTGAGCACGCTGGAAGAGGCCGAGAGCTTCCTTTGGTTGCCCTGTCTCGCCCTCGTGCCGGACGTGCTCACGCTGCCGCGGGGTCTAGCGCATCCACAATCATCGCTGGTGCGTCGGCTCGTGCAACGCGACGCCACGCTGTGCATGCCGAGCAAGAAATTTGTCGCCAATGACCGCCGGCTCTTGTTGATTTCCGAGGTCTATCACAAGCTGCGCATGGCGATCCTGATGTCCAGGGCCGATGAATCGCCCAAGACGCTGCTATTTACCAGCAGCACGCGCGGAGAGGGCAAGACGACTACAGCGACCAACACGGCGATCATGTTCGCGCGCATGGGCAGCCGCGTTTTGGTGATCGATGCCGATCTGCGCCAGCCGAGCTGCCTGAGAGCTTTAAGGGTCGAGAGCGATCGCGGCCTGGCCGATTATCTGGCCAATCTTTCGCCCCTGGATCAGGTGATCCAGCCGACCTCCATTCCCAATCTCTCGGTGTTGGGGGCGGGCTCGTTGCCGCCCAGCCCGACGGAACTGTTAGGCTCAAAAAAGATGTCCGAGACCCTCGCGTACCTGAAACAACGCTATGACTATGTCTTTATCGATGCGCCGCCGGTGATCCCGGTGAGCGATGCGGTGGTGCTGTCGATGATCGTCGACGGCTTGATTTTCGTGGTGCGCGGGCAGATGACGCCGAAACCGATCGTCAAGGATGCGCTTGCGCAGCTCGGCAATCGGCAATCGAAGATCCTCGGCCTGGTGCTCAATCGCGTCAACATGAAGGGCGGCGAATATCGCAACTACTATCATTATTCCAATTCGGGAGATTATTTCCCCGCGGCGCGACTCGTGTGAGCGGCCGGAAGGTACAAATCCCAAATTCGAAATCCGAAACAATTTCAAATGACCAAAAAACACAACATCAGTCAATCGCGGGCCGTGTAGAACGGAAGAACGAGATTCATGGAGGAGACAACACGATGCACTATCTGATTACCGGCGGGGCGGGTTTTATCGGCTGCCATCTCGCCGAAAGACTCTTGAGCGCGGGACATTCGGTGACCGTGATCGACGACCTCTGCACCGGCTCGATTCAAAATATCGAGCGGTTGAAAGTCCGGCGCGGTTTTAACTATATCGTCGAGTCGATTTTCAATCGTCATTTGCTGGCGGAGCTGATCGATGACGCCGACGCGGTATTTCACCTGGCGGCTTCCGTCGGTGTGCGCCTCATCGTCGAAAGTCCGGTCCGCACCATCGAAACCAATGTCAAGGGAACCGAGGTGGTGCTTGAGTTCGCCAACAAAAAGAAAAAAAAGGTTCTCATTGCCAGCACCTCCGAGGTCTACGGCAAGTCGACCAAGATTCCGTTCTGTGAAGATGATGACCTGGTCATGGGCGGCACGCAAAAAGGCCGCTGGAGCTACGCATGCTCCAAGGCCATCGATGAATTTCTGGCGCTGGCTTACTGGAAAGAAAAAAGGCTGCCCGTAGTCATCGTGCGGCTGTTCAATACCGTCGGCCCGCGCCAGACCGGCCGCTACGGCATGGTGCTGCCCAGCTTCGTGCGCGCGGCTCTCGCGGGAAAGCCGCTGACGGTCTTCGGCGACGGCACGCAGTCGCGCTGCTTTTGCCACGTCAACGACACCGTGGGAGCGCTGGCGAAACTGATTGAGCATCCCCAGGCGGTAGGCGAGATCTTCAACGTCGGCAGCGAGGAGGAGATCTCCATCGGCGAGCTCGCCCAACTGGTCAAGGCGATGACGCGCAGCGCGTCGCAGATTCAATTTGTTCCTTATGACCAAGCCTATGAGGCGGGCTTCGAAGATATGCAGAGACGGGTGCCGGACACGAGTAAGCTCAAGTGCTTGGTGGGCTTCCGCACCACCCACGATACGCGGCAGGTCGTCCAAAGCGTGATCGACTATTTTAGCGCGGCGGCAAAACCGCGGCGCACCACCAAGAAGTCGCCGGCGACGCAGGAGGCAAGGGTTTAGCAAGATTGATGGCGGAGTTCCAAAAGTTCCAGCCCCCACCTCTTTCCTCCCCCGCGTTGCGGGGGAGGATGAAGGAGGGGGATTGAACTGCTTGAACGGCCAGCGATCGGGTAGGGATGACGGATGTTTTCAGTTTGGGACAACACTCTGATATTTTTGGTTCCGGCGATTTCCTTGCTGTTGACGCTCGCGTGCGTGCCGGCGGTGAGCCGTCTCGCGGCGCGCTGGGGTTGTGTCGCGCTGCCGAAAAAAGATCGCTGGCACTTACGCCCGACGCCGACCCTGGGCGGCGCGGCGTTCTACGCCGGTTTTGTCGCGACGACTCTGCTTTTCTCCCCGAGTTTCGCATCGGCTCTGCCGTTTTTGCTGGTTGTCACCTTGATGTTCCTGGTCGGCATCTGCGACGACCTGCGCCAGCTCAATCCGGCAACTAAACTCATCGGCCAGATCGCCAGCGCGGCCATCGCTATCTACTTCGGCTACCGGCTCTACTTCTTCAGTTGGGCCCCGCTCGACGCTTTCCTGACGGCGATATGGATCGTCGGCCTGACCAACGCGGTTAATTTACTCGACAACATGGACGGTCTGGCGGGCGGCATCGGTTTGATCGCCGCGGTCTATCTGGCGTTTCTTTTTCATCAACAAGGCGAAGTCACCTATGCGGTCATCGCCCTGGCGATCGCCGGCGCGGTGGGCGGCTTTCTGTTTCATAATTTTTATCCGGCTTCGCTGTTCATGGGCGACTCCGGCAGCTTGTTCCTGGGCGCTTCGCTAAGTCTTTTGACCGTCCATGCCAGCGGCCAGACCTCCAACATACTCTCCCTGGTGGCGGTGCCGACATGTATTTTGTTGGTGCCCATTCTCGATACGACGCTGGTCACGGTCACGCGTTTGCTGCGCGGCCAGCCGATCTCCCGGGGCGGCAAGGACCATTCATCGCATCGCCTGGTTACTCTCGGGTTGAGCGAGCCCCACGCCGTCTTGCTGCTCTATCTCATGGCAGTGGTCGCCGGGGCCACCGCGATATTTATCGAAGGGTATTCTTATGCCCTTTCTCTGGCGTTACTGCCGCTGGTGATAATTGTCTTTAGTCTCTTCACCGCTTATCTGGCGCAGGTCGAGGTGGTGTCGGCGGAAGAGCCGCGACACGGAACAACACAGAAGAAACTTACGGTCCTGCTGTCGACGCTGACTTACAAACGGAGGTTACTCGAAGTTTTCCTCGACATGGTGGTGATGAGCTCGGCTTTCTATCTCGCCTTCGCGCTGCGCTTCGAGTTTCGCCTTAACGAGGTTCTACTCAATTTATTCGTCGATTCGCTGCCGGTCGTCATAGTTGCCACCTATACGGGATTCTTTCTTTTCGGCCTTTATCGCGGCTTGTGGCGCTACACCGACGTCGAAGACTTGCTGCGCATCGCCAAGGCGGTCGTCTGCAGCACCTTGCTTTCCTTGGCCGGCTTGGTCCTGGTCTATCGCTTCGACGGCTACTCGCGCATGGTCATGGTCGTTTACGGCTTGCTGCTGTTCCTCGGCGTCGCCGGCAGCCGGCTGTCGTTCCGCGTGTTCGCATCGCTCCTTCATCGCCCGAGGAACGAAAAAGTGCCCGTGCTGATCTACGGCGCCGGCGACGGCGGCGAAGTGGTGCTGCGCGAGTGCCGCAAGAATGCCGAGGTGGATTACCAACCGATCGGTTTTATCGACGACGATCCGTTGAAGCAAGGCCGCACCGTCGCCGGCCTGCGAATCTTGGGCGGCGCGGACAAACTGGCGGAAATCCTCCGTCACGAAAAAGTCCAGGGCTGCATCATCTCGTCGCCGAAGATCTTGATCAATGGGCACGGCGAACAGATTCGCACTGTCTGCGAGGAGCGGGGCCTGTGGATCAGGCAACTGCGCTTGGAGTTCGTGGAGGAAGGCGCCGGATCATGACCGCGAGTTTGCCGGCGCAGGTGGCGGTGATGGGTTTGGGGTACGTCGGGCTGCCTCTGGCTGCCGCGTTCAGCCGCGTGTTGCCGACGATGGGCTTCGACATCAGCACGAACCGGATCGCCGAACTGAAAGACGGCGTCGATCGCAACGGCGAAATGACCAAGGCCGACCTGGCCGCGGCGCCGCTCGATCTGACTTCAGACCCGGCGCAACTCAAGCGCGCCGGGCTGATCATCGTCGCGGTGCCGACACCGGTGGACCGGGCGAAGCGGCCGGATCTAACGCCGCTGGTCGAGGCGAGCCGCTTGATCGGAAAAAACCTGGCGCGCGGCGCCATCGTCGTCTACGAATCGACGGTCTATCCCGGCTGCACCGAAGAGATCTGCGTTCCCGTCCTGGAACGCGAGTCGAAGCTGCGATGCGGCAGCGATTTCAAAATCGGTTATTCGCCGGAGCGC
>Ga0184640_10000224_pt1 | contig 13965 bp, 12 predicted proteins | sample PLM31_200_b2_FD_133161 | JGI IMG/M metagenome (GOLD analysis project Ga0184640, IMG submission 133161) | Groundwater sediment microbial communities from an aquifer in East River, Colorado, USA - PLM3-1_200_b2 | ecosystem: Environmental > Terrestrial > Soil > Riparian zone | place: USA: East...
AGCCACGCGCGCGTGAAGTCGAAGTAGCCGCGATCCGAGAAGCGGTCCCACTCCTGCGCCATCGTCACGTGTGAGCTGAATGCCCACGCGAGCCCCTTGCGCCCGCTCATGTTGTAGGGCGGGTCGGTGATGCACGCGTCGAAGGACCCGCCGGGCCAAGCACGCATCAAGTCGATGCAATCGTCGCGGTAGAGCTTGTTGGCTTGGGGAGCGGTCGTCCGCGCGCGAGCTGATGCGGCCCGTGGCCGCGCGGCCTCAGACACGCTTGCGCTTCTTGGAAAGGTAATCGACCAGCAGGTATTCGCCGAGATGATCGGGGCGGGTGTAGAGCGCGCGGCCGCGGTTGATCTGCGTCATCTTCTCCACGAACGCGCGCAGGCTCGGCGAGTCGTCGAGCATGAACGTGTTGATCGTGATTCCACGGCGGGTGATGCGCTCGACTTCCTTGAGCGTCTCCTGCGCCGCGCGCATCGAGATTCCGCCAAACGAGAGCGGCCATTCGCAGTAAAGCCGGTGGTTGAGAAAGTAGGCGGTGGGCTGGCCGTCGGTGATGACGATGATGTGCTGGTTGCGCGACGGATGGCGCGAGAGCAGGTCGGAGGCGAGGCGCAGGCCGTCCTGCAAGTTGGTGAACGGGTCGCCCATGTTCCAGGACGCCTCGGGGAGGTCCTTGAGCTTGAGTTCCACCGCGCGGGTGAAGAAGCCGACGATGGAAAAGTAATCGCGCGGGAACTTGGAGCGAATCAGCGTCTCCATCGCCATCGCAACTTTCTTGGCGGCGGCGAAGCGCCCCTCCCAGCTCATCGACCACGACATGTCGAGGCACAGCACGGTCGATGACGAGCTGCCGTAGTCGTTTTCGTAGATCTCGAAATCGCCGGCCTCGAGCTTGAGCGGCACGCCGGGCTTGCGGGTGAGCGCATGCTTAAGCGTGCCGACGAGGTTGAGGTTCATCGGGTCGCCGTACTGGTACTGGCGCACCTCGTCGGGGCGCATCTCGGTGATGCCGCGATGATCGGTGACGTGGCCGCCGGAGCGATCGCGAAGCAAGTTCTGGTAGATGTCGCGCAATGCGAGCTGGCCGATGCGCCGCACGCCCTTGGGCGAGAGCTGCATGTGATCGCCCTTGGAGACGATGAACCCGGAGCGGTCGAGCAGCAGCATCACCTGGCGCAGATTCTGAAAATCCTGCAGCGCCTGATCGCCGAGCATCTGGCGGAGGTCATCGAGTGAAATGCTCTCGAAGTTGCCGGACATGAGGTCCTGCTCGAGCTGGCGCATCCGCTCCATTTCGTGCATCAGGTCCAGCGCTTGCTGGTATCCGAGGCTCTTGGGACCGTGGAACAGATGCTGGTTGCGGTCGCGGAAGTTCTCCAGGTCGCGGATGTTCTCGTATTCCTTGAGCAGTTCGTCGAAATCGGCGGCAGCCTGAGAATCTTCGAACTCGTAGCTTTCGAGCTTGCGGATGGCCTCGCTTAGACGCCGCGGCATCCGCGATAGCTGGCGCTGTTTTTCTTCGGCGCCGGGCTTTTCGCTCTTGAGACCCTCGAGTGTCTGGCGTTCGCGATTGAGAATGTCTTCGAGGCGCTGCTCCATTTCGGAGAGCGCGTCTTTCAGATTGAACTCGCGATAGCGCTGGCGCATCTCCTGGCGCAGCTGCTCAAGAAACTCATCGAGCCCCATCACGCGAACGCCGTCGAAGTCCATGCCCTGGCGCATCATCCAGTCCATCGCCTGGCGCACGTCGTCGGTGTAGGACAGGTACTCGGCGAGTTTTTCGAACACCTTGTCGGCGTCGAGCTTGACGCGCTGGGTGCCGTCCCACTGGCTGTAACGGGTGGTTACCATTGGGGTGCGGCGGTCCTAGGCGTGGTAGGAGAGCCGCCCGCCTTGGCGGTCCTTGTTGAGTTTTTGATGAAGGTGGAGGCCTTCGAAGATGAACTCGCTGGCGGCCGCCATCAGCCCGGGCGTCTCGAACGGCCCGAGCCGGTCGATGGTTTCGCGCAGACCGGTGACCTCGCGAATCGGCTCCAGGTAGTCTGAGCACGGCGCGCTGTCGGAGACCGCGACGCCCCAGCCCTGCTCGAAGTAGTCCGCGATGGGCTTGAGGTCGTCGAGCTTGAGGTAGCGGTCGAAGACCTTGAGTACCGCGCGGTTAATTAGCCGCTCGATTAGATCCTCATCCTTTTTTTCTTCACCGGCGTACTCAAGCTCAATCTTGCCGGCGGTCGATGCGTAGAGCGAATGCAGATCCGAAATGCGCGGCACGACCTCGTTTTCGTGGTTGCGCACCGCACGCTTCTCCGCGTTGGAGAGCACCGACTCGTAATTGTTGATCGACACGCGAACCGAAACGCCGGAGGATTGGTTGATTTCGTTCGACCCGCGCGCCTCGAAGGTGATCTGCGCGACGATTTCCTTGAGGAACTGCGGCGCGCGCACTTCCATGCCGGGCCGCGGCGGGTAGTGCGACTCCTGCTCCATGATCGCGATTTCGTCCTCGAGCGTCTTGGGGTAGTGGGTGCGAATCTGTACGTCGAACCGATCCTTGAGCGGCGTGATGATGCGGCCGCGCGAGGTGTAATCTTCGGGATTTGCGCTCGCGATGAACACGACGTCCACCGGGAGGCGAATCTTGTAGCCCTTGATCTGGACGTCCTTCTCTTCCATCAGGTTGAACAGACCGACCTGCACCTTCTCAGTGAGATCGGGCAGCTCATTGATGGCGAAGATGCCGCGGTTGGTGCGCGGGATCAGCCCGTAGTGAATGGTTTCCTCGTCGGCGAGGTAGCGCCCCTCGGCGACCTTGATCGGATCGATTTCGCCGATCAGATCGGCGATCGACACGTCGGGCGTCGCGAGTTTTTCAGCGTAGCGATGCTCGCGGCCGATCCAGGCGATTTCGAGCTCATCACCATGTTCTTCCAGGAGTCTGCGGCAGGCGCGGCATATCGGATCGAACGGATTGTCGTTGATCTCGCAACCTTTGACCGCCGGTACGAACTCATCGAGCAGTCCGGTAAGCCCGCGGATGATTCGCGACTTGGCCTGCCCGCGCTCGCCAAGAAATATCATGTGATGCCCGGCGAGAATCCCGTTTTCAATCTCGGGAATGACCGTTTCATCGTAACCGACGATTCCGGGAAGGATGCGCGCGCTCTCGCGCAGGCACTCGAGCAGATTGTTGCGCATCTCGAGACGGGCGGGCAGCACCTGGTAGCCGGTGCGCTTCAATTGGCCCAGAGTGTGGAGCTGGAGAAGTTGATGATCCATTGTGCTTCCGATTGGCGCTCCGCTTTCTAGGATAGACGGGCTCCGATGTTCCTGAAAACCGGCTCCAGTTGCGCGTAACTGTTCTTCAGATGCTGCGACAGCACGCGCGTGGAGGCAAGCACCGGCATGAAATTCGTGTCACCGTCCCAGCGTGGCACCACGTGCCAATGCAAGTGATCGGCGAAGCCTGCGCCGGCGACCCGTCCCAAGTTTGCGCCCAAATTGAATCCCGAGGGGCGCAACACGCGGCGCAAACGTTTGACCGACTCCGGCAACAACTCCGCGATGGCGCTGGTTTCGCGGCGGGTCAACGATTCGGGCGTTGCGACGTGGCGTCGCGGCGCGATCATGATGTGGCCGTTGTTGTACGGATAGCGGTTGAGCATCACAAGCGCGCGATCATCGCTATAAAGCACAAGGTTTAGTCGCCGCGAGGCGGGGGTCAGCCCGCCGTGACAGAAGATGCACGCGGGCTGGCGGCGCGAACTCGCCGTGCGCAGGTACGCGTAGCGCCACGGCGCCCAAAGCCTTAGCGAGAGCTGCGGCGCATCGGTGCGGGCGCCCCCTGCGCCCCGGCTAGCGGGCGCCATTGATCTCTGATCTGAGTTCCTTGCCGGCGCGGAAGAACGGAATCCGCTTCGCATCCACCTTCACCACCTCACCGGTCTTGGGGTTGCGCCCCTGGCGCGCGCGACGCTGCTTGACGCCGAAGCTGCCAAACCCGCGGATTTCGATGCGGTCACCACGCGCCAGTGAATTCGCCATCGCGTCGAACATGGCGTTGACGATGGTTTCGGATTCGCGATGCGAGAAGCCCCGATCGCGCGCGAGCAGTTCTTCGACGATCCCGCGCTTGGTCATGTCCCGGCGGATATCGGTTAGTCGTCGCGATCGCGGCCGCCACGCGAGGCGCGCCGATCGCCATCTTCGCGGTCGAGCCGAAGCTCCCCGCCGATGAGGTCTTCGATGGAGAAGCGCGCGCTATCATTGTCGCGCTTCAGATAGGCCTGCATTTCTTCGCGCTCTTCGTGCGCCTTGAGCGCCTTGACCGAAAGTCCGATGCGGCGCTCCTTGGGTTCGAGCTGCACGACCAGCGCCTCGACCGGATCATCAACCTTGAAAAGCGAGCCCGGTTTGTCCACGCGCTCATTGGAGAGCTGCGAGATGTGAATGAGTCCCTCGATGCCCTCTTCGAGTTCCACAAACACGCCGAAGTCTGCGACCGAACTGACCTTGCCATGCACCTTGCTGTTGAGCGGGTAGCGCTCGCCGATCGAGGTCCACGGGTCGCCTGCAAGCTGCTTTAGACCGAGGCTCACGCGTTCATTCTCGACGTCCACGCCGAGCACAATCGCGTCGAGTTCGTCGCCCTTCTTGCACAACTCCGACGGGTGGCGAATTTTTTTGGTCCACGAGAGATCCGAAATGTGCACGAGGCCGTCGATGCCCGGCTCGATCTCGAGGAACACGCCGAAGTCGGTTATCGACTTCACCTTGCCGTGAACGCTGCTGCCGACTGGATGCTTGCCCACTAGTTCGGTCCACGGATTCGGCTCGGTCTGCTTCAAGCCAAGTGAGATGCGCCGGTTGCCCTCATCAACGCCCAGCACCTGCACTTCCACCGTGTCGCCAACGTTGACGACTTTGGATGGATGTACGGTGCGCTTGCTCCAGCTCATTTCGGAAACGTGGATGAGCCCCTCGATGCCGCGCTCGAGTTCGACAAACGCTCCGTAGTCGGTGACGCTCACGACCTTGCCCGTGATGCGCGTGCCGGGCGGATAGGTCTCGCTCGCCTTGGTCCACGGATCCGGAAGGATCTGCTTCATGCCGAGCGATACGCGCTCGCGTTGCGGATCGTACTTCAGGACCACGACTTTGACCTTGTCGCCAACTTTGAGCACTTCCGACGGATGTTGCAGGCGGCCCCAAGCCATATCAGTGATGTGCAGCAGGCCGTCGATGCCGCCCAAGTCGATGAAGGCGCCGTAGTCAGTGATGTTCTTGACGGTCCCCTCCAGGATCACGCCCTCTTCGAGGACCTTGAGCGTTTGTTCCTTGAGCGACGCGCGTTCGCGCTCGAGTACCGAACGCCGTGAGACGACTACATTGCCGCGCGCGCGATTGAATTTCAGGATTTGAAAGCGCCCGCGCTGACCGACGTAACGATCGAGGTTGCGCGCCGGACGGATGTCCACATGCGATCCGGGCAGGAAGGCCGCAACCCCGATGTCGACCTTGAGCCCGCCCTTGACCTTGCCCAGCACCACCCCTTCGACCGGAGTTTCACTTTGGAACGCGCGGTCGAGTTCGCGCCAGACCTTGAACTTCTCGGCCTTGGCGCGCGAGAGCATGACCGTGCCGTTGTCGGTCTCCGCACCCTCGAAGTACACATCAATCTCATCGCCCTCCGCGACCGTGAGGTTGTTGTCCTGGTCGAGGAACTCAGCGATTGGTACCTGCCCTTCGCACTTGTAGTTGATGTCGATGATGACGCTGTCGCGCGTAACGAGCAGCACTCTTCCGGTCAACACATCGCCCGCGCGGGGAGCACGCAAGCTCTCTTCCATCAACGACTCAAATTCATTGTCCCCTCCGGCAGACTTTTCTGGCCAGCCTTTCTCCATCTATTAGAACCTTCCGGGGAAATTCGAGACCGTAGCGATACTTACAACCGGGTTACTTCGGTTTCAAGCCCTTGGCGCCCGGTCGCGCACGCTCGACACACTCTCTCATGCGCGTAACGACTTGCGCAACACCCAAGTGAGTCGAATCGATCGCGATCGCGTCATCGGCGCGCTTGAGTGGCGCGAGTTGACGTTGGCGATCGCGGCGGTCGCGTGCTTGCAGATCGGCCAGCACCTGCTCGCGCGTATCCGTGCCGCCCCGCACACCAAGCTGCGCGAAGCGGCGTTGCGCGCGCACCGCCGCGTCGGCATCCAGAAAGAACTTGAACTCCGCATCAGGAAAAATGACCGTGCCGATGTCGCGCCCTTCCATTACGATGCCGCCGTCGCGGCCCGCCGCGCGTTGCAATTCGCGCATCCGCGCGCGTACTACCGCCAGCGCTGACAACTTCGACGCTCGATCGCTAATCTCGGGCGTGGAAATTTTGCCCGAGATGTCCCGGCCGCCCAGAATCACGCGGTCGCCGTCGAGGCGGAGGTCAATCGCCGCGAGCAACGATGACAGGCGCGCCTCAACATCGGGAGCGTCATCGGATATTCCGGCGTCACGCGCCGCAACCGCGACCGCCCGGTACATTGCTCCGGTGCTGATGTGGGTGAATTCGAGTTCGCGCGCAAGCTCGCGCGCGACTGTCGATTTGCCCGAACCCACCGGCCCGTCGATTGCCACGATTGGTCGGCGGCGTTTCATTTGAGCCGCTTGCGCATCTTGCGGCCTCGATTGAACAGCACCTCGAGCGCCTGCATATCGCCTGCTTCGATTAGCTGGGCGAACTCGCCGAAGGTGCGCCCGTAGAGCCTTAGCGCGGCGCCGATTGCTTCGCGGTTGGTCACAAAGACGTCGCGCCACATCTCCCACGACGACGCGGCAAGGCGGGTGGTGTCGCCGAGCCCGCTTGCGCCGAAATCCGCCGCGAGCTTGGCGCCGACGCGCTCATCGGCAAGCGCCGCCGCAAGCGCGCTTGCAACGATCTGCGCCAGGTGACTTGCGCGCGCAAGAATTTCGTCGTGCTCTTGCGGCGCCATCCGCTCCACATGTGCGCCGGCCGCGCGCCACAGCTCTTCGAGCTTCGCGATCGCCCCGGGAGTGCTCTTTGCGGAGGGCGTAATGATCACGCGCCGGCCTTTGAAGAGGTCCGCGTCCGCCGCTCCCGCGCCGGTGGCTTCCTTGCCGGCGACGGGATGCGCCGCGACCAGCGCCATTTGATCGCGCAAGAGCGGCTCGAGTTCGCGCACCACCCACGCCTTCACGCTACCCACATCGGTGATCACCGAATTCGCAGGGAGATGCGGCAGCATCGCATCGAGCGTCGCACGCATCGTCACGATCGGCACCGCCAGCACGACCAGTTCTGCGCCGCGGGCAGCGTCGGCGGGATCGCGCGTCGCGTGATCAATCATGCCGCGCGCGACCGCGACCTCGAGGTTTGCCTGCGTGCGCCCCAGACCAACGATGCGACCCACGAGTTTCGCGCGCCGCGCCGCGAGCGCGAGCGAACCGCCGATAAGGCCGACGCCGCAAATTGTAATCTGGTGGAACAGTTGCACCATCGTGGGGTCAGCGCGTGCGCCGCGCGCGCGCGCCACCAATGGCGCATCCTCGGCGAGCAATCCGCGGGAGTTTCGTCACAACACCCCGCAGAGCGCCTGGATAAGCCGGCGATTCTCCTCAGGCAGCCCGACACTGATTCGAACGTGGCGCGGGAGACGGTATCCGTTCATCGGACGCACGATCACTCCCTTGGTGAGCAGCTTTTCGAAGATCGCGCGGCCATCGCCGACCTCGACCAGAATGAAGTTCGCCTGGGTTGGGATGTAGCGAAGACCCAGGCGCGCAAACTCCAGCTCCAGGTAGTCGATTCCTTCGGAGTTCACGGCGATGGTCCGGCGCACGTGCTCGGCGTCGTCCATGCCGGCAAGCGCGCCCACCTGCGCAAGCGATGTCACGTTGAACGGTTGGCGCAGGTTGTCGAGCATCCGGATGATGTCCTCGCGAGCGACGCTGTAACCGACGCGCAGCGCAGCAAGCCCAAAGATTTTCGAGAAGGTGCGAGTGGTGACCAGCAGGCGCTCGCCGTCGTGGTCGTCGAGCGAGTCCGGGAACTCCGGATCGCGCACGAATTCGAAATAAGCTTCGTCGGCGACGATGATCACGTCTTCCCGCACGCGTGACAAAAAGCGCATCCACTCAGAGCGCCGGTAGATCGTGCCGGTCGGGTTGTTGGGGTTGCACAGGAAAACCACGCGTGTACTGGCATCGATCGCCGCCGCCATCGCGTCGAGGTCGAACAGGTAGCCGTCCTTCATCGGTACGATCTTGGCGCTGGCTCCCGAGGCGGCAATGGCAAGCTGGTAGATCGCAAACGAGTGATCCGCGATGACCGCGTTGAGTCCCGGGCGCAGGAACCCAAACGCCAGCAGGTCGAGAATCTCGCAGGAACCGGAGCCGACGAAAATCCGGCTCGGGTGGACGCGATGCCGCGCCGCGATCTTGTTGCGCAGCTCGTAGCAGCCGCCGTCGGGGTAGCGGTTGAGATCGCCGAGTGCACCCTTGATCGCCTCGACAGCCAGCGGCGAAGGTCCGACCGGGTTCTCGTTCGACGCGAGCTTGGCGGGTTCGCCGATGCCGAGTTCGCGCTGGACCTCTTCGATCGGTTTGCCCGGTTCATACGGAGTTAGAGCGGCGACTCCGGGCAGGACGAGATCTTCAGCTCTGACCAAGATGCAGCACTGCCGCCCTATGACGCGGCCGACCTTCCCTCGGGATACGACCCCAATACTTTCAGAAAGAGCGCTTTGCGCGCGAGCGCCGTGAGCGCGCGCTTGACGCGCAGATCGTCGCGGTGTCCTGCGAAATCAACGAAGAACAGGTACTCCCACGGGCGCGAGCGCAGCGGCCGCGATTCGATCTTGCTGATGTTGATCGAGTTCTTCGCGAACAGGCTTAACGCCTGGTACAGCGCTCCCACCCGGTCCGCGACGGCGAACAGCACTGTCGTCTTGTCGGCGCCGGTGCGCCCGACGGGATCGGCGCCGATCACCAGAAAGCGCGTGGTGTTTTGCGCAACGTCCTGGATGTTCTCTGCGATCAGCTTGAGACCGTATGCCCCGGCGGCGGCGACCGATGCGATCGCGGCGCATCCGGGATCATCGGCGGCACGCTGTGCAGCAAGCGCGTTGGACGCGACCGCCTCGAGTTCGCAGCGCGGATAGTTTGCCGCGAGATAGCCCCGGCACTGCGCGAGCGACTGCTGATGCGACACGATGCGGCGAATCGACTTCGGGTCGCCGTCGCGCGATGAGAGCGCGTGGCGGATGTGCAAGAGAATCTCGCCGATTATTACCAGCGGGGTGTCGATGAGCCCGTCCAGGGTGAGCGTCACCGAGCCCTCGGTGGAGTTCTCGACCGGCGCCACCCCGTACTCCGCGCGGCCGTTTTCGATCGCCGCGAACACCGCCGCGATCGATTCCTGCGGCACGAACTCGACACTGGAGCCGAACCGCGCGCGCGAAGCCTCGTGGGAGTAAGTGTGCTCCGGGCCGAGGAACGCGACACGCTGCACGTGCTCGAGTGCCCGGCACGCTGAAATGATCTCGATGAAGATGCGTCTGATGTGATCGGCGCCAAGTGGTCCGGGATTTTCCGCGACCATGCCCTCGAGCACTTCGCGTTCGCGGGCGGGATTGAATACCGCCGCGCCGTCGGACTTCTTGAGACGCCCGATCTCGGCGGCAAGCTCGGCGCGCTCGGAAACGATGCGCAGCAGGTCCAGGTTGAGCGCGTCGATGCGCCTTCGCAGATCGTCAAGGGAAGCTGCGTTGGGGTCGGACCTTTTCGCGGCGCGCGAAGCCATGCGGTGGAAACGGCTAACCGATCGCGCCGGGGTTTTCAACGCGAAGCTTTTCGAGGAACGCGGCACCCATCGCGGCGAACTTGCGCTCTCGCGAACGCCTGAGTTCGGCGGGATTGACCTTTACCAGCGAATCGAGGCTGCGCGCGATGGCCGCACCGAGAATCTGTGCCGCAGCGTCGGGATCGGTGTGAGCGCCGCCCGCCGGCTCGGCGATGATTTCGTCGATGATCCCCAGCTCGAGCAGGTCCGGCGCGCAGAGCCTCATCGCCGACGCCGCCTGCGCGATCGTCTGCTCGTTCGCCTCGCGCCACAGAATCGCCGCGCAGCCCTCGGGCGTGATTACGGAGTAGCACGCGTTCTCCTGCATCAGCACCGCGTTCGCCACCCCGAGCGCGAGCGCACCGCCGGAGCCGCCCTCGCCAATCAGGCACGCGATGACGGGTATTTCCAGACGCGCCATCAATTCGAGGTTGCTTGCGATCGCTTCGTTCTGTCCGCGCTCCTCTGCGCCCACGCCCGGCTCCGCGCCCTGCGTGTCGATCAGCGTGATGAGCGGAAGGCCGAACCGATCCGCGAGCGAGTAAACGCGCGCGGCCTTGCGATATCCCTCGGGATGGGTCTTGCCGAAATTGCGCTTCAGACGCTCCGCGGTCGAGCGGCCGCGCTGGTGGCCGACGACCGCGACCGGGCGCTTGCGGAAGTATGCGAGGCCCGCGACGATCGCTCCGTCGTCGCCGAACCGGCGGTCGCCGTGAATCTCGATGAAGTCGCTGAACAATCGTTCGAGGTAGTCGATAGTCTGCGGGCGCTGCGGATTGCGAGCGAGCTTCACCCGCTCGATGGCGGTGAGTTGAGCGCGGTCTGGCGCCGGCGCCGCTCCGGCCGCGTTGGATTGCCGCAGCCGCGGGGCGGTCTCCGCCAAGGCTGCGCCAGCGCTTTGAATCGTAACGTTCGGCATTCTGATTAATCGCTCGCGGCTTGGCGGCCGGGCTCCAAGAATTCCCTAAAGAGCCGCGCGCCCTCCTCGAGCGCCCGCCCGGGTGCAAGCCACACAATATCAGACTCGCGGCGAAACCATGTGAGCTGACGTTTGGCAAATCTTCGCGTGTCGCGTTTGGCGAGCGCGACCGCGTCGTCGAGCGACGCCGCGCCAGCGATGGCGCTGGCCAGGTGCTTGTATCCGATCGTGCAAAGCGGCGGCTTCTCGGGCGAGTAGCCGGCCGCGATTAGCGCGCGTACCTCCTCGAGAAATCCCGCGCGCATCATCGCGTCGAACCGATGATCGATGTTCGCGTAAAGCAGCTCTCGGTCCAGTGCAACCGCGACCACCAAGCTGTCGTACCGGCGGTTGGCGAATCCATGGCGGTCTTGATGGCGGCTGATCGGCTCGCCGGTAAGCCGGTGCACCTCGAGCGCGCGGATGATGCGATAGAGATCGTTGGGTCCGATGCGCGCGGCCGCATCGGGGTCGATCGCGCGCAGCTCGGCATGGAGGAACGGGACGCCATGCGCGGCCGCGATGGCGCCAAGCTCATCGCGCACTTCACGCGACGCCGGCGGGCCGTCGAAGATTCCGCCTCGCAGCGCACGCAGATAGAGCCCGCTGCCGCCAACTACGATCGGCACCCTTGCGCGCGACACGATATCTGCGATCGCCTCGCGCGCAAGCGCAGCAAAGCGCGCGGCGTCGAGCGGACGGTCAGGTGTGCGGATATCTATAAGGTGATGCGGCACGCGGCGCAGCTCGTCCGCGGACGGCTTCGCCGTGCCGATGTCCATGCCGCGATAAACCTGGCGCGAATCGCAGTTGACGATCTCCGCTCCCAAGCGTTGCGCGAGCGCAAGCGCGAGCGCGGTTTTGCCCGAGCCGGTCGGGCCCACGATGAACCCGACGCGTGCGCGCCTGCCGTCGCCGGCGGTCGCGGGCTCAGTCCGCGCGAGGATGGTGCTCATCGGCGGAACATCCGTTCGATCTGTCCGCGCGGAAAACGGATGTGCACCGGGCGTCCGTGCGGACAGTTGGTCTTGAAAGCGGTTGAATCGAGATCGACCAGCAGCTCGCGGATTTCGCGCTTTTCCAGCGCGCGCCCAACCCGAACCGAGCCGTGACATGCAAGCTGCTTCAACATCTCCTCGAAGCCGGATTCACCGGCCTGGCGAAAGCCGCTCTGGCCAATCGACTCGATCATATCGGAGAGCAGGCGCGCGCCGCCCGACACGCCGAACACGGCAGGCGAACCCTTCAGCAAGATTGTCGCGGCGCCGAACTGTTCCACCTCGAAACCTATCGCACGCAACTCGGCGAGCGAACCTAACACATTCGCGGCGCGCGAGGCGCTGAGTTCAATAGACTGCGGCACCAGCATCGCCTGCGTGCGGATACCGCCGTTGCGAAGTTCCGCGCGCAGCCGCTCGAACGTGACGCGCTCATGCGCGGCATGCTGATCGACGAGCATCAGGCCGGCGTCATCCTCGAGCACGATGTATCCGGCGAACGCCTGGCCGAGCACCCTCAATTCCGAGTAGCGAGGCGCCAGCGCCTCCATTTCCGGTTCGGGGCGGCTGAAACCCAGGCCTAGCGCGCGTTGCGCTGCGGGTGCGGATGCCGCGCTGTCGGCAACCAGACGTAGCGGCCTGGAATCGCTGGTAGCAGTGGCGGGAACGATCGCGGCAGGAGCCGGCGCGGGCGGGCTCCCAACGCAGGTACCCGCGGCGGCGCGAACGGTCGCAGCGGCGCCGCCATCAGTCTCGATGCTGATCGGTTGCGGCGAGGTCTGGTCAGCGAGACGATCGCGCAACGCGCGATAGGTTGCTTCGAACACCGCGCCGGCGTTGCGAAATCGCACCTCGGTCTTCATCGGATGGACGTTCACATCAACATCCTCGGCCCGAACGCCGATGAAGAGCACCACCGCGGGGTGGCGCCCGCGCGGGACAAGGGTTTGATACGCCTGTGAGACCACGCGCGACAGCAGCTTGTCGCGCACCCCACGTCCGTTGACAAACGTAAACACCATCCGCGGCGATGCAAACGATTCCTGGCTTGCGGTCGCCAGCCCGTGGGCATGAGCGCCAGCGCCACGCACGTCGAAGGCGAGCATCTTGTCGGCGAGTTTCGACCCAAGCAGTTGGCGCACGCGTTCGAGCAGTGCGGTCGCGCGCGGAAGGTCGAACACGCAGCGCCCGTCAGCCAGCAGGCGAAACGCGATTTTCCAGTTGGCAAGCGCGAGCCGCTGGACCGCCTCGGCGACGGCGCCCTGCTCCGTCGCGACGGTCTTGAGAAACTTGAGGCGCGCGGGAGTGTTGAAGAAAAGGTCGCGCACTTCGACTCGCGCGCCCGCGGCCATCGCGCATTCGCGCGCGTCGGCCAGGTTGCCGCCATCGACCACCAGCTCGTGACCGTGCGCCTGATCGCTGCGCCGTGTAAAGAGCCGCAGGTGCGAGACGCTTGCGATCGCCGCGAGCGCCTCGCCGCGGAATCCCAGCGTGCGGATCGCTTCGAGGTCCGCGGCGCCGCGAATCTTGGAGGTCGCGTGACGTCGAATCGAAAGAATCGCATCCTCGCGGTTCATGCCGCAGCCGTCGTCGGTGACTGCGATCAGCGCGGCGCCGCCGCGCTCGATCTCGATTCCGATCGTGTGCGCGCCCGCATCGAGCGAGTTCTCGACCAACTCTTTGACCGCTGAGGCGGGGCGTTCGACCACCTCGCCGGCCGCGATCTGGCTGGCGACCTGCTCGGGCAAAATATGAATCAATCGATCGGACATCGCGACGCGCGCACCCCGATCACAATCTAGCCCTGGGCAGCGTGCTCAATCGACCCCGGCGTCGGTCTGCATTCACAGGGCGATTCTCAGTTGAACGGCACGGACACTTCTGGGAAGCTTGGCCCTTGCCTGCGCGTCAGTGCGCGGGAATCCACGATGTACAGAGCATTGGCGATGGCATTCTGCGCGGCGCTGGCGTTCGCGTGCGCTACGACGCCCGCATCCGCGCAGCAGCAGGCGACGCAGCGGCAGGTGAAGGTCGGTCTTGGGCCGATCGGCCCTATCTCGCCGCAAACTGTTTACGACATTGAAAGAGTCATCGGCGCAGAGCCGAACATACATGTAGTTCCCATTCAGCCGCCGGGTGGAGTCGATGCGTGCGTG
>Ga0184640_10000225_pt1 | contig 13963 bp, 14 predicted proteins | sample PLM31_200_b2_FD_133161 | JGI IMG/M metagenome (GOLD analysis project Ga0184640, IMG submission 133161) | Groundwater sediment microbial communities from an aquifer in East River, Colorado, USA - PLM3-1_200_b2 | ecosystem: Environmental > Terrestrial > Soil > Riparian zone | place: USA: East...
AGGTGGTCAAAGCCCCAGCTCCTTCCGGAAGCTCTCGCCCGCCAGGCCCTCGGTCTGCACGTCCAGCAGGTCGGCCACCGTCGCCCCCAGGTCGGCGAAGGTCGGCCTGGCGCCCAGGTCCACCGGCCCCTCCGGCACCCCGGTGGCGAGGAGCGGCGTGCGCTCCCGAGAGTGGTCCGTGGAGGGCGTCGTGGGGTCGCACCCGTGGTCGCCCGTGAGGAACATCACGCCCCCGTCCAGGGCCCGCACCAGGTCCGGGATCCGCCGGTCCAGGGCAACCACGCAAGCCGCGTATCCGGAGGGGTCGTTCCGATGCCCGTACTTGCTGTCGAAGTCCACGAGGTTCGTGAACACCAGCGCCGGCGCCGGGCGGCGCAGGTACTCCAAGGTGACGTCGACGCCGTGGTCGTTCGAGTCGGAGTACCGGCCCTCGGACATCCCCTGCCCGGCGAAGATGTCCTGGATCTTCCCCACCCCGTACACACCCACCCCGGCCTCGCGGCAGAAGTCGAGGACGGTCCGCTGGGGGGGCGGGACGGAGAAGTCGCGCCGCTCGGGCATCCGAACGAAGTTTCTCGGGGTCCCGGTGAAGGGCCGCGCGATCACCCGCCCCACCGCGTGCTCGCCGGTCAGGATCCTCCGTGCGACGCGGCACCATTGATACAGCGTGGGCAACGGCACGACGTCCTCGTGGCAGGCGATCTGGAACACGGAGTCGCCGCTCGTGTAGACGATGGGACGACCGGAGCGCATGTGCTCCTCCCCGAGCTCCGCGATGATCTCGGTCCCGGACGCGGGTACGTTGCCGAGCACCTTTCGGCCGATCTGCGCTTGGAACGGCTCGATGACCTCCGGCGGGAATCCCTTCGGGTACAGCGGGAACGCGCGGTCCAACAGGATGCCGCACATCTCCCAGTGGCCCGTGGTGGTGTCCTTGCCGGCGGACCGTTCGATCAAGGTGCCGTGGGCCGTCCCCGGCTCCGCCCGGGCGGCTACGCCCTGGATGTCGGTGAGCAGGCCGAGCCCGAGCCGCTCGAGGTTCGGGGCGTGGATGCCGCCCACCGCCCGCGAGCAGTTGCCGAGCGTGTCGGATCCCTCATCGCCGTACGCGGCCGCGTCCGGCGCGCCCCCCACGCCGAAGGAGTCGCACACGAGGACGAGGACCCGGGCGACCCGGGCCGGGCTCACCGCCCGATCACCGGCCCTCGCCCTTCAGCTTGCAGTCGATGCACAGGATGGCCCACGGGAGGGCCTCCAGGCGTTCGAGGGCGATGGGCTGCCCGCACCGCTCGCAGATCCCGTACGTCCGAAGCTCCATCTTCGTCAGGGCTCGGTCGACCCACCGGAGGTTGGAACGGAGCGCCTTCATGACCGAGAGCAGGCGGGCCCGCTCGGCCGTGCTGTGCGCGCTGTCGGCGAACCCCCGCTCCACGTCGATCTCGGCGTCGTCCGAGTCGGGGTTCCCGCCGAGCTCCACGATCTCCTTGCGGAGGTTGTCGCGCTGGTCCTCCAACGCGCCCCGGAGCTCATCCATCTTGGCTTGGCCGATCACGACCTCTCCCTCCTCCCCCCGGCCGCGGCGCGGCGGGCCCGCGGATGTGCCGTGAAGTACACCTCGCGAAGGTGCTCCTTCGTCACCAGCGTATAGATCTGGGTCGTCGCGACGCTGGCGTGGCCCAGGAGCTCCTGGACCACCCGGACGTCGGCGCCCCCCTCCAGCAGGTGCGTGGCGAACGAGTGCCGAAGGGTGTGCGGCGTGACCCGCTTGCGGATGCCCGCTCGCCGAACGTGCTCCGCCAGGATCTTCCAGCACGCCTGGCGCGTGAGCCGCGCTCCCCGGCGTCCCAGGAACAGCGCGCCGCGGGATCGCGGCGTCGCCAGGGCAGGCCGCTCTCGCGTGAGATAGGCCGCGATGGCTTCGCGCGCGTAGCGCCCCAGCGGCACGTCGCGCTCCTTGCCCCCCTTGCCCAGCACCCGGACGCTGCCGCCCTCGAGGTCGACGTCGTCCACGTCAAGCCCCGTCAGCTCGGACACCCGGAGCCCCGCCCCGTACAGGGTCTCGAGGACGGCTCGGTCCCGAAGGCCGGCGGGGGCGCCCTCGGCAGGGGCGGCCAGGAGCCGCTTCACGTCCTCGACCGACAGCGGGCGGGGCAGGGCCCGGGGGAGCTTCGGTCGGATCACCCCCACCGTGGGGTCCCGGTCGGCCTCTCCCTCCCGCACCAGGAACCGGTGGAACGAGCGCACCGACGACAGCGCACGGACCACGGAGGTGACACGGTACCGCTTCCCGTCGTCGTAGGTCGAGGCCGAGCGCTCGGCGACGAAGGCCGCCACCGCCCCCTCGTCCACCGCCCTCGCGTCGCGAATGCCCCGCGACCCCAGGAAGTCCTCGTACCCGGCGAGGTCCCTGCGGTACGCGGAGATCGTGTTGCCCGAGAGTCCCCGCTCGACGGAGAGGTGGTCGAGGAACCGCTCGATCTGGGACGCGACGACCCGAGCCACGTGCGGCCTCCCTCCCCGCCGGTGTCAGGACATGCCGTCGATCAGCGTGTCGAGGGCCACCGCGGGCAGGCCGTGGGCCTTCGCCACGCCGGGGTTCGTCACCTGGCCGGCGTAGACGTTCACGCCGAGGGCCAGCGCTGGGTCGCGCCGCACCGCCTCCTCCAGGCCGAGGCCGGCGATGGCCAGCGCGTGGGGCAGCGTGACGTTCCCGAGAGCATAGGTCGACGTGTTCGGGACGGCTCCCGGCATGTTCCCCACGCAGTAATGGACCACCCCGTGCTCCACGTAGGTGGGGTCCGAGTGGGTGGTCATGCGGGACGTCTCGATGCAGCCGCCCTGGTCGATCGAGATGTCGATGATGACGGACCCGGGGCGCATCGAAGCCACCATAGCCTCGGTCACGAGCAGAGGGGCTCGCGCCCCGGGCACGAGGACCGTCCCGATCACCACGTCCACCTCCTGCACTCGCTGCTCGAGCGTGAGCCGGTCCGACATGAGCGTCACGATCCGCCCCTTGTGGATCTGGTCGATGACCCTGAGCCGGTCCAGGTTCTTGTCGACCACGAGAACCTCGGCTTCCATGCCGGCCGCGATCCCGGCCGCGTTCGATCCGGCCATCCCCGCGCCCAGGACCAGGACCCTGGCCGGCCGCACACCCGATACGCCGCCCATCAGGATCCCCCGGCCCCCGTGCTCCTTCTCCAGGAGGGACGCTCCGACGTGGGGAGCCATCCGCCCGGCGATCTCGCTCATCGGGGCGAGGAGCGGAAGCCTGCCATCGGCGAGTTGCACGGTCTCGTAGGCGACCGCCGCCACCTTGCGCTGCATCAGGACCTCGGTGAGCTCCCGGCCCGCCGCCAGGTGGAGGTACGTGAAGAGAACCTGCCCCTCCCGGAGGAGGTCGTACTCCGTCGGCTGGGGCTCCTTGACCTTGAGGATCATGTCGGCCTCGCGCCAGACATCCTCTGATGCGGCCACGAACTGGGCTCCGGCTCGTTTGTAACGCTCCTCGGGAAGGCTGGACCCCGCGGCGGCTCCCTCCTCGATGAGCACCGTGTGCCCGGCATCCACCATCTCTCGGGCGCCCTCCGGCGTGAGCGCCACGCGGAACTCGTTGTCCTTGACCTCACGCGGGATCCCGACGATCACGCTCGGCTCCCTTCCGGCCAGGATGGCGTCTGCAAGCGTACCCGACCCCGGTGGACGGCCCGGGGACACCATGGTCACCCGCTGGCGATGGCGAACACTCTCCACGCGCCCGGGATGCCCTTCAACTCGTGCTCCCCGCGATCCTCGAACTCGATCCCCGAGCCCGCCACCAGGTCCCGTACCGTGCTCGAGGCGAGCACCTCGGCGGGGCCGGCCAGGGCCGCGACGCGGGCGCCGACGTTCACAGCGATGCCAGCGATCTTGCCGGCCACGATCTCGCACTCGCCCGTGTGGAGTCCGGCCCGGACGTCGACCCCGATCTGCCGCAACGCGTCGCGGATGGCGCAGGCGCAGCGGATTGCGCGGGCCGGCCCGTCGAAGGAGGCGAAGAAGCCGTCGCCGGCGGTGTCGATCTCCTGGCCCCGGAACCGGGCCAGCTGTCCGCGCACGATCGCGTGATGGCGTTCGAGCAGCTCTCGCCACGCGCGGTCGCCGAGCTGAGCCGCCCGCTCGGTCGACCCCACGATGTCGGTGAACAGGACGGTCGCCAGGACGCGGTCGGGCTCGTCGCGGCGGCCCACGCGGTCGATGAACTCCTGCGTCGCGCGGAGCGTGAGCGCGTGCGCCTCCGGGTCGACCCACGTGTAGACCCCTCGCAGTCCGGGGAGCGGGACGAGCTCCACGCTCGGGATCCGCTCGGCGAAGTACTGCGCCGGTCCGGGATTGCCTTCCATGTAGATGATGAGCGTCGGCACGCGAACGGCCGGCAGGACGTCGCTCACGTCTGCGTCCATCATCATCCGATGGAAGGCGACCGCCGCGCCCGGGCTCAGGCTGCGGCGCATGTGGGCCACGAACCACTCGAGGAATTCCTCGTTGCCCGCGATCTCGGGCGACATCTCCGCCAGCATCTTGTCGAAGAACTCCCGCCGCCCCCAGCCCTCCCTGATGTCGCGCAACCGCTCCTGCCACTCGGCCTCCGTGGGCGCCCAGGGGTAGTCGGCGCTCCGGCGCCCCTTTGCCGAGGGGTCGAGCAGGACGAGCCCGGTGGTCCGCTCGGGGTAGGTGGCGGCGAAGAGCGTCGTCATCCGGCCGCCCTCCTGCCCGCTCCACAGGAAGGCGCGCTCCGACCCGACGGCGTCCATGACCGTCCGGACGTCATCCATCCGGGTCTCGAGCGTCGGCACCTCCCGCACCCGGTCGGACAGGCCGGTGCCCCGCTTGTCGAGCATCAGCACCCGCGAGAACGAGGCGAATCCCATGACGTGTGCGACGAGTAACGGTTGCTCCCACGTCGAGAGGAGCTCGCCCGCGAGCCCCCGAACGAAGACCAGGTCGACCGGACCTTCCCCCACGACCTGATACGCGATGCTGACATCGCCGCTTCGCGCGTAGTACACCTCGGGTGCTCTCATCCCAGGATCACCCCCCAGATTCTCTCGCCGACGCCAGCAGTAGCGCCAGAGCGGTCTTCGCGTCGCGGACCCGCCCGGCCCTGGCCGCCCCGACCATCTCCTGGAAGGGCTTGCGCAGCAACTCGATCCCGGCTTCCGGGGTCCCAACCGGCTCGGCCTCGGTCCGGGCCAGGAACAGGTGGATGTACTCGTCGGCTCCACGGGCCCCGAGGTCAGCCCGTCACGACGGCCGGGCGCTCCGCCGCGGCCCCCCGGCGGGCCTGGGCTGCCCCCACGAACTCCCGAAACAGCGGGTGGGGCCGGGTGGGCCGGGAGCGCAGCTCCGGATGGAACTGCCCGGCCATGAAGAACGGATGGTCGGGGAGCTCGATGATCTCCACCAGCCGGCCGTCGGGCGACAGGCCCGAGAACACCAGCCCGGCCCGGGTGAGGACCTCGTGGTAGGCCGGGTTCACCTCGTACCGGTGCCGGTGCCGCTCGTACACCACGTGCTCCCGGTAGGCCGCTGCGGCACGGGTCCCCGGGACCACGTGGCACGGCTGCGCTCCCAGGCGCATGGACCCGCCGAGGTCGGTCACGTTCTTCTGCTCGGGCAGCAGGTCGATCACCGGATGCGTCGTGCCCGGGTCGAACTCCGAGGAGTTGGCGCCCTCCAGACCGCAGACGTTCCGAGCGTACTCGACGACCGCGCACTGGAGTCCCAGGCACAGGCCGAGGTACGGCACGCCGTTCTCGCGTGCGTACCGGATGGCCTCGAGCTTGCCTTCGATGCCCCGCCACCCGAACCCCCCGGGGACCACGATCCCGTCGATGCCCGCAAGGGCCACGGCCGGGTCGGCTCCTGCGAGCTCGTCCGAGGACACCCAGGTGATCTCGACCCGCGCGCCGTGGTGGAACCCGCCGTGGCGCAAGGCCTCGATCACCGAGAGGTAGGCGTCGCGGAGGTTCACGTACTTGCCGACGATGGCAACCGAGATCGGCTCGGTGGCGGCGTCGATCCGCTCCACGAGCGCGTTCCATTCGGAGAGGTCGGGCTCGGCCTCGATCCGCAGGTGGCCCGCCACCTCTCGGTCCAGCCCCTCCTTGTGCAGGAGGAGCGGAACCCGGTAGATCGAATCGGCGTCGGGCGCCGAGATCACGCCGGACATCGGCACGTCGCAAAGGAGCGAGATCTTCTCCTTGAGGTGGCGGCCGATGGGGCGGTCGGACCGGCACACGATCACGTCGGGCTGGAGGCCGAGCGAGCGCAGCTCCTTCACCGAGTGCTGCGTGGGCTTGGTCTTCAGCTCGCCGGTGGGCCCGATGAGCGGCATCAGCGAGACGTGCACGAACGCGCAGCGGTCCCGGCCCACCTCGTTCCGGAGTTGCCGGATGGCCTCCAGGAACGGAAGGCTCTCGATGTCGCCCACGGTGCCGCCGACCTCGACGATCAACAGGTCGGCGTTCTCGGCGGTCGCGTAGGAGCGGATCCGCTCCTTGATCTCGTCGGTGATGTGGGGGATGACCTGGACGGTCTTGCCCAGGTAGTCGCCCCGGCGCTCCTTCTGGATCACGGCGGAGTAGACGGCTCCGGTGGTGAGGTTCGAGCCGCGGTGCAGGTTCTCGTCGGTGAACCGCTCGTAGTGGCCGAGGTCGAGGTCGGTCTCCGCCCCGTCGTCCAGCACGAACACCTCGCCGTGCTCGAACGGGTTCATCGTGCCGGGATCGACGTTGACGTAGGGGTCGAGCTTCTGGAGGGCCACCCGCAGGCCGCGGGACTTGAACAGGCGGCCCAGGGAGGCGGTGGTGATGCCCTTGCCGAGGCCCGAGGCGACCCCACCTGTCACGAAGATGAACTTCGGCTCTTTTTGCACCTCGGGATTGCATGCTAGCAGAGGCGGCGGACACGTCCGCTCCGTTCGGTCCGAAACTCAGCCAGGCCGCGGAACGATCTCGCCGCTCAGCGGGGAGCGCCGACTCGGCCCAGCCGGTCCAGCCACCGGAGCGGCGGGGCGGCGTCGATGACCCGCGACAGGGTGACGGTGTCGGCCAGCACGTTCAGGGCCACCGCGATGGCCGCGGCCGGGACCACCCCCCGGTCGGGCAGGGCGAGGTAGACGGCCAGTCCGGCCGTGAACCCCAGGAGGTTCGAACCACCGTCGCCCAGCATGGCCTTCTCGCGCAGGTCGAAGGAGAGTGCGGGCAACGTCCCCACGACGAGCAGCCCCGGCATGGTGGGAAGGAGACTCCAGTCGACCCCGACCGTGCACACGCCGACCACGAGGAACGCCTTCAACGCCCGTCCGGGTGCCACGTCGAGCCCGTTCCACAGGTTCGCGCATCCCGCCACGAGGATCGCACCCGAAACGAGAACCCATCCAGGCCGAACAGGTTGCAGCGCAACCCAGATCACCGAGGATGCCACGATCACGATGAGCTTCAGGATGCCGGTCGTCATGTGCCCGGATGCCACTGAGCGGAGGTGGCCTCGCAGGCCACGCGGTCCGATCGGGTACAGGTCGTCTATCAGGCCGGCCGCGAACACCAGCAGGGTTGCGACGAGCGTCCCCCAGCCGCCCGTGGGGACCCCCGGGCCGGCGGCCACCGCCAGCGTCGAGAGGACCGAGACACCGGCCAGCGCGATCCCCAGGACCCGGGGCAGGCGCACGCCCCGGTAGTTCTCGGTGGCCAGACGCCCCCATCTCATCGAAGCCCCACGGCCCTCGGCATCACGGCCCGGAGGACGTCGAGTCCCTGACGGCCCCGGTGGGCGAACCCTCGGAGGTCGCGGCCGGTAGCCCGATGCCCCAGGTCGGCCTCCACCTCGACCACTCGGAACCCTCGGCGGACCGCGTCGATGGTCATGGCCGTCTCCACGCCGAACCCGGCGGCCAGGGGCCGGCACGCCTCCAGGGCCTCGGCCGTGATGGCCCGCTGCCCGGACAGGGCCTCTCGGGCCCGGAAGCCCGACAGCAGCCGGATGGCCGCCGCCGCGGCCCGCTTGACCAGGCCGAACCCACCGGCCGCGGCCGGCGGCAGCACCGCCACGGCCAGGTCCGCCCGGGCCGCCACCACCTCGGCCAGGACCGGCCCCAGGCGGGACGCGCTCTCCCCCAGGTCGCCGTCTGCCAGCACCCACACGTCGGCGGGCGGGAGGCGGCGGAGGGCCCCCTCGATCGCCCGGCCCTTGCCCGCTCGGCAGGGCGGCCGGAGGACGGTGGCCCCGGCGGCCCGGGCGGCGGCGGCGGTCCCGTCGGTGGAGCCGTCGTCCACCACCACCACCTCGTCGACCTGGGGGAGCGAGCGGAGCCCGACGACCGTCGCCACGATGCGGTCGGCCTCGTTCCGGGCGGGGACGAGGGCCACCACCCGCCCGCCCGTCACGTGATGGGCGGGATGGGGCCTGTCGCGCCCGGCTTGATCCCGTAGTTGCCGCCCTGCCCCAGGAGCAGCAGCCGCTCCAAGCCGAGGACGAGGGCAGCGCCACCCGCCGAGAAGTCCAGGTCGTCCACGGTCACCATGCGCGTGCCGTCCCCGACCGAATCGTCGGAGCGGAGCTCGGGGACGAAGGGGTACTCGGTGGAGGCGCTCTCCCCGGCCGCCACCGTCGCGCCCAGCTGCACCAACCCCTCCACGAGCGGCACCAGGAAGTCCTGGGGCGGAGCGAAGGGTTCGTCCGGCCCGCCCGAAAGGACCACGACGACCTGCCCTCCGATGTCGGGGAGATCCCCGGGGGAGACCCCAGGCGCCCCGGGCGGCGTGGTCAGGAAGTTCGCCGCGAGCAACTGGTCGAGGACGTCCACCTGGCCTGGGTCGGCCCCTCGGCGTGGCGAACCCTCCACCAGGCGCCGGGCCAGGACCTCGGCAGCGCGCTCCCGAAGGGCGACGGGGTCGGAGCCGCCGAGCATCCCCAGGATCTCCTCGAGCGACTCCCGGGCCTGATCGTCCGAAGCCGCCATCCGCTCGGTCGCCGACAGTACCGCAACGAGGTCGGCTCCCGCCTCCGACAGCGACTCTCGCGCCTGCGACAGGAGCTGGCCGTCCACACCCTCGTGGGTCACGATGACGACCGGGACGTCGGTCAGGGTCCCCCGGTCCACCAGGGGCAGGATGTCGCCGGCCCGCTGCTGATCCTCCACGCGGTCCTCAAGCTCGCCCACCTGCGCTCGCGTGTCGCCGAGGTCGCGCTTGAGGTCGCCCACCTGCCGCTCGAGGTTGTCGATGAGGGCTGGCTGGACGACCGACGTCCCCATCAGCACGCCCAGCCCGACCGCAAGGAAGATCGCCACGATCGTGAAGATGTGGTACCGGAACGAGATCAAAGGAGCTCCTTCAGATCGAACAGCCACTGCCTGAACTGCTCGAACACGATGGACACGTAGGTTCGCAGCACGGGCGAGACCACCACGATCATGGCCATGACCACGATCGCTCCGGCGATGAGGAGCAGGGTGTCGCGGGTGCGGATCCTTGGCGTGTACACGCGGGACACGCCCTTCGCGTCCATCAGGATCTCGCCGACCCGCAGCCGCACAAGGAACGTGCTCGCCATCCCCATCCGCCCCTTGTCGAGGAACTCCCGAAGGTTCCCGTGGCTCCCCACCGACACGATGAGATCGGCCCCCTTCTCGTGGGCCAGCAGGAAGGCCACGTCCTCGCTGGTTCCGGCGGCCCGCACCATCTTGTACGGGATCCCCAGGGACTCCAGCCTGGCCTGTCCGGGGGCGAAGCCGTCCGGGTAGGCGTGGAGGACGACCTCGGTGGAACGCCTCCGCCGGAAGCGTTTCGGCCGAGCCAGGGCCAGCCCGAGGGCGGCGTCGGAGACGCTGTCCATGTCGCCCACGATGAGGTCCGGCGCGAACCCCGCCTCCATGAGCGCGTCGGCCCCACCGTCCACCCCCAGCAGGACCGGGCGCACGTCGCGGATGTACGGGTCCAGGACCGCCAGATCCTCCTTGTACCGATATCCCCGAACCACGACCAGGACGGGCCGGCGGGCCAGGTCGTGGTCCAGGTCGGGGAGGCCGGACCCGCCGAACAACAGGTCGCGTTCGCGCTGCATGTAGCCGACGGTGTTGCGGGCGAAGCTCTCGAACCGTTCGGCCAGCTGCGCGTGGGCCTCTTCCATGGCTCGCCGGACCGAGTCCTCGGTCTGGCGAACCCCCACCGCCACCAGCCGGTCGGCCACGAACACGCGGTCACCGTCGACCCTCACGAGGTCACCCTCCCGGATCTTGCGCATCAGGAGCGGGCCCACGTCGTCGACGAGCGCGATGCCCGCCTCGACCAGGACGAGTGGCCCGAGGTTGGGGTATCTGCCGCTGATCGACCGAGCCGCGTTCACCACCACGGCCACGCCCGCCCGGACCAACCCCTCGGCCGCCACCCGGTCGAGGTCCTCGTGGTCGATGACGGCCACCTCACCCGGTCTCGCCCTGGGGACCAGGTCCTTGGTCCGGGGATCGACCCGGGCCCCGCCCCCCTCGGCACCCGGTCTCCGGGGCGGCCGCCGAAGCAGGCTCCTCGGCTTCGATGCGGACGTGTCGATCGCCTCCCGTCTCCAGGACCGTCGGCGCCGGGATGGCCTTGACCGGCCGCAACACCGGCCAGGTACCGGCCAGGACAAAAGGGTATCCGAACCCGAAGCCGGGCCGCCCGGCCGCGGCCTGGCCGGGCGGCCCGGTCTACAGCTCCGAGCCGGGGTCCCCGCCGGGGAGGCCGAACTTCTCGCGCACGAGCGCGTGGAAGGCCGGCGCGTCGTCCCGCCGCACCAGGAGGGCGGGCGACGGGGCCGCTCCCACCCGAACCCTGGCCCCGACCGGAAGCTCCAGGCTCTCCCGTCCGTCGGCCGAGAGCACCCCGGGCTCCTCCCCCACCACCTCGAGGGTCACGTTCTGGTCCGCCCCCAACACCAGCGTCCGGTGGAAGACCATGTGCGCGGCGACCGGCGTGACCAGCAGGCACGGGAGGGTGGGGGTCACGATGGGACCGCCCGAGGAGAACGAGTATGCCGTGGACCCGGTCGGGGTGGCCACGATCACGCCGTCCGCCGAGAAGGTCGTGACGTACGTCTGGTCGACGTACAACGCGAGCCGCACGATCCGGTGACGTGCCCGCTTCTCGATCATCATCTCGTTCAGGGCCCACTGCGGCTCGAAGTCCGCGCCCTCCGGCTCGGCCAGCACGGCCAGGCGCTCCTCGATCCGGGCCGTGCCGGCGATGGCCCGCTCCAGCAGCGGCGGCGTCTCCTCGGGCTCCACCTCGGTGAGGAAGCCCAGGCGGCCCACCTTCACCCCGAGGATGGGACACCCCACTCGGGAGGCCACGTGGGCCGCGTGCAGGAACGTGCCGTCGCCTCCCACCGACACGACCAGATCCACGCCTCCTTCGCCGAGGCCAGAGCCCGCCCCGGCCTCGCCGGCTCCCTCGTGATCGAGCCACTTGACCTCGATCCCCCGGTCCTCGAGCCACTGGGCCAGGCCCTTCGCCGCCGCCACGGCAGCCTCCCGGGCCGGGTGGACCACGAACCCGACCGTCCTCACCGGTGGGCCCCCATCCGTCGCCCTTCGTCCACGGCCGGCGTCACGTCCACGGCCCGCGCCGGGCCGTCCTTCGTGGCGTGCAGGAAGAACTCGACGTTCCCGGCCGGTCCTGGAAGGGGCGAGGCCATCACGGCTTGCGGCGGGAGGCCGGCGCCCGTGCACGCCTCGGCCACCCGCTCCACGGCCCGGCGCCACACCGCGGAATCCCGCACCACGCCGCCCTCGGCCACCTCGTCGGGACGGGCCTCGAATTGGGGCTTGACCAACAGTACGAGCTCGGCCCCGTCCCCCGACACGCCTGCCAGGACGGGCACGACCGTCCGCAGCGAGACGAACGAGAGGTCCGCCACCACCACCTCGGGCGCGAACGGGAGCTCGCCCGGCCGGAGGTTCCGCACGTTCGTTCGCTCCAGCACCGTGACCCTGGGGTCCTGCCGGAGGGTCCATGCGAACTGACCGTATGCCACGTCGACGGCGGCCACCCGGGCAGCGCCCCGCCGAAGCAGGCAGTCGGTGAACCCGCCCGTGGAGGCGCCGGCATCGAGGCAGTCGCGGCCCGCGACGTCGACCCCGAACCGGCCCAGGGCGGCTTCGAGCTTCTCCCCACCTCTCGACACGAACCGGCGGGGGGGACCGAGCATCTCGAGCGGCTCGTCCGGAGCGACCAGCGTGGACGGCTTGTCAGCCGGACGCCCCCCCAGGACGACCTCGCCCCGCCGGACGGCCGCCCGGGCCTCAGTTCGCGTTCCGGCCAGGCCGCGACGGACGAGCTCCGCGTCCAGCGGACGGCGGGTCACCGCGGTCCGGCTCAGCCCCCGGCCTTCCGGGCGGAGGCGGGCCGCGCGGCGGTGCGCTTCTTGGCCGAGCTCTTCTTGGACGCGGAGCTCTTCTTGGCCGGCCGCTTCGCGGCGGCCCGCTTTGGTGCGCCCCCGCGCTCCAACTCCCGGATCCGCTTCTTCAAGGCGTCGACTTCGTCGCGAGTGGCCGCGCCCATCGTCTTGAGCTGGGCCTTCACCTCGCGCCGCACCAGCGCCACCAACCGGTCACGGCTCTTGCTCGACCACTTCATCAGGTCCTTGGCGGCCTTCTGGACCTGGTCCCTGCCCTGGCCCTTCATGACGGACCGGGCCATCTGCTGGGCCTTGGCCGGCGACAGCTTGTCCATCGCCGCATCCATGTACCTGCGAACCTCGCTCATCACCATGGCTCGCTCCTCCCGTTGCCGTCCGATCCCGCCGACCTCAGGATACCCCGGCCCTCACCCCCTCCGGCGCACCACCCTGCTAGGCTCCCGCCCGGTGGACAGGGGAAGGGGCCGCCCGTGATCCCGATCCGCGACGTGAACCCCACGAGCCGACGGCCCTGGGTCACGCTCGCGCTCATCGCCACCAACGTGCTGGTCTTCCTGCTGTGGCAGCCCACCTTCGCCGCGAACAGCGACGAACGATCCTTCTTCTTCTTCTACTGCAACGCCATCGTGCCCTGGGAGGTCACCCACCAGACCGACCTGGCCGACGGAGGAGCCCCCGCGCGCCAGGCCATCGAGGATGAGCTGCCGCCCGAATTCGGACCCGAGCGCGGAACCTTGCTTCAACAGGAGCTCCAGCGGCGGTGCCCCGACAAGAGCTGGGCCCTGTCGGTCCTCGTGGCGATGTTCCTGCACGGGGGGTGGCTCCACATCGGCGGGAACATGCTGTTCCTGTGGATCTTCGGGAACAACGTGGAGGACCGGCTGCGTCCGGCGATGTTCATCGTCTTCTACCTGTTGGGGGGGCTGGCCGCGACGGCGCTCCAGCTCGCCTTCGGGCCGGACTCCGCCATCCCCAACGTGGGGGCCTCCGGCGCCATCGCCGCCGTCCTCGGGTCCTACCTCGTGCTGTTCCCCCGGGCTCGCGTGTACACGCTGGTCATCTTCTTCTTCATCACCGCGGTCGAGCTGCCCGCCGTGGTGCTGCTCGGGGCGTGGTTCGTCCTCCAGCTGTTCAGCGGGGTCGGCGGCCTGACGGACGAGGTGAACGCCGGCGTCGCCTACTGGGCCCACGTCGGCGGGTTCGTGTTCGGGGCGGTGGTCACGTGGCTGTTCTTCCGGGAGCGCGGAGAGCGGCAGCGCCTCTCCGAGATCCCGCGGCGCCCCGACTTCTTCTAGCGGGAGGTCGTCCGGCGGACTCAGCCCGGAGCGAGGAGTGCGGGGCCGGGTTCCTCGAACAGCGCCGACAGGTCGGGGGCGACGAACGTGGGGCGCACTTCGGTCCCGGCTAGATCGGCCTCCCCGGTGACGCCCGTCAGCACGAGCATCGAGTCCCACCCCAGCGCCGCGGCGCCGGCGATGTCCGTATCGAGCCGGTCGCCCACCACCAGGGGGCGCCCGTCGCCGGC
>Ga0184640_10000226_pt1 | contig 13959 bp, 9 predicted proteins | sample PLM31_200_b2_FD_133161 | JGI IMG/M metagenome (GOLD analysis project Ga0184640, IMG submission 133161) | Groundwater sediment microbial communities from an aquifer in East River, Colorado, USA - PLM3-1_200_b2 | ecosystem: Environmental > Terrestrial > Soil > Riparian zone | place: USA: East...
CCCCGAGCGGGTGATCGGAACCCACTTTTTCAATCCAGCGCCGGTGATGAAGCTGGTGGAGATCGTGCGCGGCTTCGCCACCAGCGACGCGACCATCCAAAAAACAAGAGAGTTCTGTTCTCGCCTGGGAAAAGAGTCCATCCTCGTGGAGAAAGATTACCCGGGCTTCATCACCACCCGCGTTTACAACGGATATTTGTCGGAGGCGCTGCGCTGCCTTGAAGAAGGCGTCGGCTCGGCCGCCGACATCGACAAGGCCTGCCGGCTCGCTTTCAACCATCCGATGGGTCCGTTCGAGACTCTGGACCTCGTCGGCCTGGACACCTGCCTCAAGGTTTTCGAAACGCTGCAAGCGGCTTACGGGGAGAGATTTCGCCCCGCGTCGCTGCTGCGCCAGATGGTTTCGGCGGGCCGGCTCGGCAGGAAGTCCGGCGCCGGCTTTTACGATTACGCTAAGAAGGAGAAGGCTGCCTGATGGAACAGCCCGGTCGTCAACGCAATATCATTGTCTACGGCAAGGGCGGCATCGGAAAGACTTCCGTGGCAACCAATCTTGGCGAGGCCCTCGCCCATGAGATGGGACGAAAGGTCATGCTACTCGGCTGCTCGCCCAAGAGCAGCTTGATCGACCTCTATGACTTGAGCGGCGAGGTCATGCCGCTCTTGGATCTCAAGCGCAAAGAAGGCGTGAACGCGCAGAACATCGGCAAGGCGGTCTGGAGAAGTCCCGAGGGGATTCTGCTCACCGAAACTGGCGGCCCGGAGCCGGGCATCGGCTGCGCCGGCGTCGGGCTGCCTACGGCTTTCGGCGAGCTGAAGAAATACAAAAACCAGATCGAGGATTACGACAAGCTGGAATACAATATTTATGACCTCATCGGTGACGTGGTCTGCGGCGGATTCTCGACGCCGCTGCGCGGCGGCGGGCGCGAAGTCATCATCATCATCAGCGGCGAGTTGATGGCGATCTACGCCGGCAACAACATTCTCCGCGCCGTAAACGCGGTCGGCGGCGACATCAAGGTCCTGGGCTACGTCGTGAACATGCGCGGAGTTCCCCGTGAGCAGGAGATCGTCGAGGCCTTTTCCGCCCGCACCAAGGTGCCCATTCTGGCCTTCATCAAACGCGATCCGGCCACCTTCAAAGAAGCCGAGCGCCGCGGCGGCCCCATCGTGCGCACGGTTCCCGACTCGGAGACCGCGGCGACGTTTCGCCAAATGGCGCAGAACGTGGAGCAGGGCGCGCCCAAGACGGAGCCGTCTCCTATCGAAAGCTACGAGGATCTGTTTCAGATGTTCCTGAGCTTTCAGAGTCTCGAGGAGGAAGCGGGGAAGGAGGGGCGGATTTCCTATCAGAGCAAGATCCCCACCAAGCCCGTGGACCGCGAGAAGCCTCTCAGAATTTCCGTCTACGGCACCGGCGGCATCGGAAAATCGACGGTGTCGGCGAACGTGAGCGCCGCGTTCGTGCTGATGGGAGAAAAAGTTTTCCAGATCGGCTGCGATCCCAAGCACGATTCCATCGCCAATCTTTGCGGCGGCTTGAAACCGACGGTGCTGGACGAGATCCAGAAGCGCGGAGGAGCGCGCGCCATGAACGCCGACATCCTCAGGCAACTGATCTTCCCCGGCGTCAACCACAACAGCCATCTCTACGGGACGGAGTGCGGCGGCCCGGTGCCCGGCAAGGGATGCGCCGGAAAAGGCGTCGATCTGGCGCTCAAGCTCTTCGAAGACCACGGTCTCATGGAAGAGTATCGATTCACTCTGATCCTCTACGACGTTCTCGGCGACACGGTTTGCGGCGGCTTCGCCCGGCCGTTGAAGTACACCCCGCAGGCCTACATCGTCGCCAACGGCGAAGCGGCTTCTCTCACCCAGGCGATGAAGATCGCGCAGAGCATCCAGGCGGCGGGCCAGCGCGGCGCGGATTGCGGCATCGGCGGCGTCATCAACAACATGCGCGGCGTCCCCAACGAGGAGGCGATCGTGGAGGAGGCGTTCGGCGCCGTGGGGGTGCCGGTGATCCACAATATTCCCCGTTCCGAGTCGGTCCAGATCGCCGAGAATCTGCGCACCACCGTCGTGGAGTCCTTTCCCGACTCGGAGCAGGCGAAACACTACGTCGAGCTGGCAAGGAAAATGCGGGAGAACACCCGGCGCCACGCGCTGACCCGCGAGATCCTTTCCAGCCGCGAGATCATGGCCATCGTGAACAAGCACGCATAGCGCATGGCGTAAACAGGAGTCACCGTGGAGCCGGCAAAAAAGCTTGCAGCGGAGAGAAAAAATCTTTTCATCGGCGGGCGCTGGGTCGAGCCGAGCACGGGTGGCTATTTCTCAACCATCAATCCGGCGACGGAAGAGCCGATCGCCGAGGTAGCCGCGGGGGGCGAAGCCGAAGTGAACCGGGTGGTCGCGGCGGCGCGGCGGGGCTTCGGCGTCTGGTCCGGGATGAAGCCGGCGGAGCGCGGCAAGAAAATCTTCCGCATCGCCGACGTCATGGAGCAGCGGGCCGAGGAGATCGCCCTGGTGGAGAGTCTGGACACGGGGAAGCCGCTCTCCTTCACGCGCACCCGGGACGTTCCCTTTGCGATCGATCTCTTGCGCTACTACGCCGGCTGGGCGAGCAAGATTTACGGCACGACGCTGCCGACCGACGGGAGCGCGCTCGCCTGCACGGTGAAAGAACCCGTGGGCGTCGTGGCGATCATCACGCCGTGGAACTCTCCGCTCATCCTTTCGCTCATGAAGATCGCTCCCGCGCTGGCGGCGGGCAACGCGCTGATCCACAAGCCGGCCAGCTGGACGCCGCTCTCGGCGCTCAAGTTCGCGGAGTTTTGCGAGGCGGCCGAGCTGCCGGAAGGGGTCTACAACGTGATCTGCGGCTCCGGCGAGACCGTGGGAAGCCGGCTGGTGGCGCATCCGGGAGTGGAGAAAGTCTCTTTCACCGGCGAGACGACGACTGGAATGGCGATCATGGAAAAAGCCGCGGCGACGATCAAGCGGGTCTCTTTGGAGCTGGGCGGCAAATCGCCCCACATCGTTTTCGCCGACGGCGATCTCGATCAGGCGGCCAGCGCCGCAGCGAAAGGCTTCTGCCTCAACTCCGGGCAGATCTGCTGGGCCGGATCGCGCCTGTTCGTCGAGGAAAAAGTCCATGACGAGTTTCTGTCGAAGCTCGCGGCCAGCGTCAAGCAAGAGTGGGTCGTGGGCGATCCGATGGATGCGAAAACGCGCCTCGGCCCGCTGATCTCTTCGTCCCATCTGGAGCGCGTTCTCGGCTACGTCGAAGAGGGAAAGAAAGAGGGCGCGAAGCTCGTCATGGGCGGCGACCGGCCGCCGATGAAGCGCGGCTACTATCTGAACCCGACGGTGTTCGATCGGGTGGAGAATTCCATGACGATCGCCCGCGAGGAGATCTTCGGCCCGGTCCTGGCCGTCATTTCGTTCAGAGAATTTTCCACAGTGATCGAGCAGGCGAACGATACCATTTTCGGCCTCGCCGCCGGCGTCTGGACGCGCGACATGAAGAAGGCGTATCGGGCGGCGCGCGCGCTCAAGGCCGGCAGCGTCTGGGTCAACGCCTACGGCGCGCTCGACATCACGGCGCCGTTCGGCGGCTTCAAGCAGAGCGGCTTCGGCCGCGAGTTCGGCCAGGAGGCCCTCGCGCTGTTCACGGAAACAAAGACGGTATGGTTTCAGATGTAAGGAGAAGGGCTGGTGTGGTTTTTCAGAAATCCAACATCTAATTCCGACCGTCATTCCGGCCGAGCGGGCGGGAGCACGCGAGAGCCGGAATCCAGGGAATTCAAAGGGGTCTGGATTCCCGCTTCCGCGGGAATGACGCTGGTGGCACTGCGACTTTTTCGTCGAACTCCTGAAACAGGACACTATCGACATTCAGCGATGAGTTGTCAGCTTTGACCACCGACGAGGGAGGTGGGCTGAATTGGAAACGACAAAAAGAGAAACGGAAGCCTCCGCGCGCCGCAACGGCAATGGGAAGGCGCCACGGTGGGGAATGGTGATCGATCTCAAGCGCTGCGTGGGCTGCCAGAGCTGCACGCTCGCCTGCAAAGCGGAGAACGGCACGCCTCCCGGCATTTTCTGGATGAGGGTGCTGTCGAAAGAGGAGGGGACTTACCCGCAGGCGCGGACGGTGTTCCTGCCGATCCGTTGCAACCACTGCGACGATCCGCCCTGCGTGCCGGTCTGCCCGACCGGCGCGAGCTACAAGCGGGAGCAGGACAACCTGGTGTTGATCGATCAGGACAAGTGCATCGGCTGCCGCGCCTGCATCGTCGCCTGTCCCTACCAGGTGCGCTTCATCGCCGAAGATTCCAAGGGCTACTACGGCGAAAAGCTCACGCCCTACGAGGAGGAACACTACCGGCAATGGCAGCCGCGCACGGTGCAGAAGTGCACCTTCTGCGCCCACCGGATCGATCAAGGGCTGGAGCCGGCCTGCGTGCAGACCTGTCCGACACAGGCGCTGGTCTGCGGCGACCTGAACGACCCGGAGAGCGAAATTTCCCGGCTCTTGCGGGCGCGGGTGAACTTCCCGCCGCGGGCGGAGCTGGGAACGCAGCCGTCGCTGTTTTACCTGACGTGAACGGGCGCGGCGACAGAGAACTGCAAAGTGCAAAATGAAAAGTTGGGCGCAGTGAGGGACTAAGATGACACAGAATTTCACAGTCGAGTTGAGAGGCCAGGAGGAGTGGGCCTGGCTCGTGGCGATCGATCTATTTCTCGGCGGCCTGGGGGGAGGGCTGTTTCTGCTGTTCAAGATTTTTAGCCTCCCTCCGTTTGTGGGGCTGGTGGCTCTCGCCCTGGTGATTCTCGGAGCGCTGGTCCTGTTCGCCGAGCTGGGGCGGCCGGTGAGGGCGTGGCGCGCCATCGCCCGTCCGTTGACATCCTGGATCAGCCGCGGCGTCATCGCAGTCTCTCTCTTCATAGCGGCTGGCGCGCTCTCCGTCGCTCCGTCGCTTAGTATCTTCTCGTTCCTCCCGTGGAATCAGGCCACGACGGCCGGAACGGTCCTCGGCGCGGTCGCGGCCGTCGCCGCTTTTTTCGTCGCGCTCTATCCCGGCTTCGTCCTCTCCGCGTCGCCGTCGATTCCTTTTTGGAACAGCCCGCTGCTGCCGGTGCTCTTCCTGTTTTCTTCTCTCCTGGGCGCCGCCGGCATCGCGCTGCTGCTCTCTCCGCTGGGCATTCCCGGCGGCGCGCTCGAGCCGATTATTTCTCTGGCGGCGCTGCTGATCGCCGCCAACCTCGGCCTGGTCGCCGTTCACCTGACGACGCTCAGTCGCTCGGCGGAGGCGGCGAGAGAATCGGTGCGCCGTCTCAACCGAGGGACGCTGGGCTGGACCTTCAAGCTCGGCGTCATCCTGGTCGGAATGCTTCTGCCATTGTCGATCATCGCCTGGCTTCCTCCTGTGGTGAGCCAGGTCGAACCATCGGCGGCGATCGCGGCGGGCGCTTCGATTTTGATCGGCGGTTTGCTGTTTCGCTACTGCATTCTCAAGGCCGGGGTCTACGTGGCGTTTCCGCTGGCGTGAAGATGATGACCGAGGAGACATCGACGGTCGCGGTCCGGGTGAAATTCATGGGCGATCTGAGGGCGGTGATCGGCAAGCGCGACGAGACGATGACGCTGCCGCAGGGGAGCACGGTCGGCGATCTCTTCGCCTCGCTCTGCCGGAGCTACGGCGAGCCGTTCGTCTCGCGCGTCTTCAGCAAGGCGGGAGCGCTCCAGCACTACGTGCTGGTGTTCGTCAACGGCGAGAACATCAAAGAGGCCGGCGGGTTGGGGAGGAGGCTCGAGGAGAGCGAGGTCGAGATCATCATGCTCCCGATGTTCGAGGGAGGTTAGCTATGGAGTCGAATTGGGTCCTGACAAGCTGCGGCATGTGTTACGTGGGATGCGGCATCCGCGTCCGCGTGGACGACGGCGTCGTGACCGGAATCGAGGGCGATCCCAATCACCCGCAGAATCGCGGCAAGATGTGCGCCAAGGGCAAGGCGGGGTTCATGAACCTTTACAATCCCCATCGCCTCAAGACGCCTCTCAAACGGACCAACCCCAAAAAAGGGCTGCACGAAGATCCCAAGTGGCAGGAGATCTCCTGGGACGAGGCGCTCTCAACCATCACCGAGCGGCTCGGCGCCATTCGGGAAGATCCCAAGAAACTCTACGTCCAGGCCTGGGAGGTGATCGGCGACAACTTCTACTGGCTGCTCGCCCTGGGCAGCGCCTTCGGCACGCCTCATCTCATGGGCAACGCCTCGGCGACCTGCGGCAAGGTGATCCACCCGGTGGAATTTTTCTCCGGCGGCGGCTTTCACCAGCAGCCGGATCTCCACTACTGCAAGTACCTCGTCCTCGTCGGCACGCAGTTCGCCATCGCCGCGCGCGGCGCCTTCAATCACATCCTCCTCGACATGGCCGAGGCGCGCGCGCGGGGGATGAAGCTCGTCGTGGTCGATCCGGTCGGAGGCTTTGCCGCGAGCAAGGCCGACGAATGGGTTCCGATCCGTCCGGGAACGGATTCCGCCTTCGCGCTGGGCATGCTCCACGTGCTGCTAAACGAGGCGGAAATCTACGACAAAAAGTTTTTACAGCACCGGACCAACGCGCCTTACCTCGTCGGCCCTCAAGGACGCTATCTCCGCGACCCAGGCTCCGGAAAACCTATGATCTACGACACCGCCGACCGCAGCGCCAAGATCTTCGACGATCCCGCGGTGAAGGAGCCTGCCCTCACCGGCAGCTACGACTTCGAAGGGCTCAAAGCCCGTCCCGCCTTCGCGCTGCTGCGCGAGCACGTGAGCCGTTATTCTCCCGAGAAGGTCGAGGAGATCACGACGGTCCCGGCCAAGACGCTCAGGCGCGTCGCGCGCGAGTTCGGCGAGGCGGTTTCCATCGGCGCGACGATGATGATCGACGGCGTCGAGCTTCCTTCTCGCCCGGCGTGCGTCGATTGGGCGAAGGGGCCGCAGGGGCACAAGCACGGCTTTCATCAATCGTGGGCGCTGAAACTCATCAACATCGTGACCGGGGCGGTCAACGTGCCGGGCGGGATTCTCAGCACGGCGGCCGCGGGCAAGAAGCCTTTTCTCTGGTGGCCCGACGGCGGCACGGACGGCCTGCTCGAGGACGGCGGCCACATCCTGCCGCTGCCGCATCCCAAGGCATTTCCCGGGCGCACGCCGACCAGGCCGATCCGCATGGACCTGGCGGAGCTATTCCCTCTCGCGCCGCACTTCCACACGCTGCTGCCGATCACCTCCGAGGATCCGGGGCGCTGGGGCCTTGATTATCGCATCGAGGTCATGCTCCATGCCCCGACCAATTCTCTGCTGGGCTCCTTCGGAGATCTCAAGAAGGTCGAGCGCTTCTACCAGACGATTCCGTTTATCTTCGGCTTCGCCATCGAGATCAACGAGACCAACCTGTTCGACGACATCGTGCTTCCGTTTCCGACCTATCTGGAGCGCTACGACTTCGTCGCCGGCACCGGACTGCTCATTCCGCACTGCGGCAAAGACGACTGGTTCTGGCAGGTACGGCAGCCGGCCGTGGCGCCGCCGGAGGGGATTCGCTATCCGCAGGAAGTCATCATGGAGATCGCCGCGCGGCTCGGCATCCTCGACGATTTCTACCGGCTGATCAATCACGCCTTCCGCATGAAAGAGCCTTACGCGCTCGAGGCGGGGCGGCGCTATTCCGTGACCGAGGTGATCGACCGGATGGCGCGCTGCTGGTTCGGCGAGGATCGCGGCCTTCCGTGGTTCCAGGAAAACGGCCTCGTCCGCATTCCGCGAGACGTGGAGGAGGCCTACATCGGCCCGTTCATCGACGCGCGATTGCCGGTTTATCTGGAGCACTTTCTCCAGCGCGGCGAGGAACTCAAAGAGGTTACGGACAAGATGGGGCTCGAGTGGGATTTTTCCGACTACGTGCCGCTGCCCGAGTGGCTGCCCTGCCCGGCGTACGACGCGGTGAAGCACGACGGCTTCGATCTCATCGCCGTCCACTTCAAGTTTCCCTACGTCTACGGCAGCTACGGCAACGACAACCCCTGGATCGACGAGCTCTGCGAGAACACCGGCGCCTACGGCGTGCTGATCCACAGCGACGTCGCCAAGGCCAAAGGGATCGCCGACGGCGACGAGGTCTGGCTCGAGTCGCCGGTAGAGAAGGTCAGGGCCAAAGCGAAGGTCACCCAATGCATCCATCCGCAAGTGGTCGGCATCGGCGGCCACTTCGGCCACTGGGCGCCGGGGATGCCGATTGCCCAGGGAAAGGGCGTCAACTTCAACGCGCTCCTCCCCACCGAGATGGAGCGCATCGACAAGATCTCAACGGCATTGGACCATTGCGTGGAAGTGAGGGTCTATAAATAAAAGATTCCGGACTCCAAGGGAATTGCGAGAGGTAGATTCGTCGCGAATTAACAAGCCGTGAGCCCGGCTCACGCAAAGTGAAGGAGCGAGCCGATGAAGAAAAAAATCAACCTGCCGTTCATTCTCGCAGTGTGTTGCCTAGCCTTTAGTTTTCCGTCGGTCACCCGCGCAAAGAGCGTCGAGGAAATTCTGGCCGACATCAACAAGCTCCCCCCGGCGGAAAGAAAAAAACAGCTCGAGGCGGGGGCTAAAAAAGAAGGGGCGCTCAAGTTTGCCTCCAATGAAAACGTCGAGCTGATCACGCTGTACCACAACGGCTTTGGGGCCCGATACCCCTTTCTCAAGGTGGAGTCATCGAGGGCGAGCGGGGCCAAGGGTGTGGAAAAAATCGTGATGGAATCGCGCGCAGGAAAGCTCGACACCGACGTCGTGGCGGTTCCTTTCGAGACCGTCGGCTACGTCAAGAAACAAGGGGTTTGGGCCCGCTATCTTTCCCCTGAGCTCCAGCACTATGCAGACCAGTTTAAGGACCGGGAAGGTTACTGGGCCACCAACCATTACAACATCGCCGTCATCGGCTACAACACAAAACTGGTCAAGGCCGGCGAGGCCCCAAAGGACTATCCCGATCTTCTCAATCCCAAATGGAAGGGCGACCTCTCGATCGATTTTGAGCCGGATCGAGCCGTTCAGGGCTGGCTCATTGCCTGGGGAGAAGAAAGGACGCGTGAGTACATGAAGGCCCTCATGCGCAACGGGGCTACGGTCCGGCGCGGACACACGCTCCAGATTCAGCTTCTTTGCAGCGGGGAGATTGGGGTCGCGGTCGAGGTCTATGCCTATCGTGTCGCGCAACTGAAGCATGAAAAAAATTGCCCCTCAGGTATGAGCTTCCCTAATCCGACCTCCGGTGCTCCCGGCAGCGAGCTCGGTGTCACCAGAAACGCCCCCCATCCCCATGCCGCGGCCCTCTTTGTTGATTTTGTCCTCGGTGTTGAAGGTACCAAGATCCTAGCCGGCACGGGAAGAATCCCCGCACGCAGGGGAGTCAAGGCGCTCTATGAAGAAGTCTCTAACCTTGAAGAGAAGGGGGTCAATATCCTTATGATCCCGGTTGAGCAAGCAGAGCGTTTAGACCCTATAGCCAAAAAATTGGTAGAAGAGATTCTCATCCGGAGGCAGTTTTGAAGCAGCGCATGGGAAAAGAGAGTTTTTTCCCTCTCATGGTAGTGGCCATTATCGCCTATTTAACACTGGTACCCCTTGTGATGCTGCTCTATGGGAGTTTTAGGAGCACTCCCCCTGGAGTCGCAGGTCCCTTTACCCTGGCCCACTACACGGAGTCCTTCAAGGGATGGGAGATGGCCGTCTCCTTTAAAAACTCCCTGATCTTTAGTTTTTGGTCCAGCCTCCTCGCCTTTATCGGAGGGGTCTACATGGCCTGGATGACGGAACGGACCAACATGGCCTTTAAGAGGCTGGTCTATGCCTCGATTGTCATTTCTTTGATCGTCCCGGGGATCCTCACGACGATTGGCTGGATCATGCTCTTTGGCCGGCGCACGGGGTTGGTGAATCTCCTTGCGCAAAGCCTCTTCGGCGTCGAAAGACCCATCAACGTTTACAACATGGCGGGGATGGTCTGGGTCTTCGGCTCCGATCACATCGCCCTCTCCTTCCTTCTCCTCGTAGCCGCTTTCCGATCCATGGATCCGTCCCTGGAAGAGGCTGCCATAGTGGCAGGTGCAGGGATTGTTCGAACCACGCGCAATATCACGCTCAGAATCCTCCTTCCCGCTACTCTCGCGGTCTGGATCATCAATTTCGTCCGGGCGATTGAAAACTTTGAGGTGCCAGCGTTGATCGGCATCCCCGCAGGGATTCTGGTTTTTGCCACTGAAGTGTACCTCGCCACGAATAGGATCCCAACGGACTTTGGCCAGGCCAGCACCTTTGCCATGGTCTATCTGGTCCTTACGGCCATTGGGGGTTTCATTTATCTAAAGGCGACCGCCGCTTCGGAACGCTTCACTACCATTACGGGCAAAGGTTACCGACCCGCAACCTTTGATCTGCGCGGCTGGCGCTACCCGTTTTCGCTCCTTACGCTCCTGGCTTCATTTGTCATCTTCGTTCTTCCAGTCCTGACCGTTGTCTGGGCCTCCTTCCTGCCCTTTTTTATGGCCCCCTCCCTAGAAGCACTCCGGAGCTTCACCTTGGACAATTATAGGGCGCTTTACAGCATGCCGCTGATCAAGCGAGCCTTTTGGAACAGTTTCTTTCTTGGCATCGCCAGCTCAACCGTGGTGATGTTTCTTACGACCGTGGCCGCTTGGATCGTGGTGCGGACCCACTGGCGGGGGAAAGGATTGCTGGATTTCCTTGCCTTCAGTCCGATTGCTATCCCAGGACTGGTTCTGGGCATTGCCATGATCTGGACCTATATCACTCTGCCGATCCCCATCTATGGCACGATCTGGATACTGCTCCTAGCCTACATCATCAAATACCTCCCTTACGGAATGCGGGCCAACTCCTTTTCTATGCACCAGATCCACAAAGAGTTGGAAGAGGCCTCGGAGACCTGCGGCTCCTCTTGGTCCACGACGCTTACCCGCATCGTTCTTCCCCTTCTCCTGCCGGGATTCGTCGCCGGTTGGATCTACGTGATCACCCACTCCTTTCGCGAGCTGTCAACCTCGATCCTTCTTTATCGCAGCGGAACAGAGGTGCTTTCTGTGGTCATCTTTGAGCTTTGGGACGCCGGAAGATACCCGGAGCTTTCCGCCCTAGGAATGACCCTGGTCCTGGTACTTCTGAGCATCAGCGGGCTGGCGAAATGGGTGGGAGGCAAGTTCGCGGTTCAGCCGGTCTAAAAAAGAAATAAAGGAGGGACGACATATGAGCGCGCAAGTCAAATATCTTTGGACCGAAGGAATGGTCGGCAACCGGTTAGGCCCCGAGATTAGCGAGGAGGGAGATCGCTCGGGCCCGGCCTCGGACAAGTTTTGGTGCAGAGTGGAGACTCTTCCGACCGAAAAGTTGAGAGATATCCAGCTCGAGCGGTTGAGATTCCTGCTTGCCTTCACCTACGAGCGGTCGCAATTTTATCGCGAGCTGTGGGACAGCAAGAAGGTCAAGCCGTCGGACGTGAAGAGCCTGGAAGATCTGCACAAGCTCCCCATAGTGACCAAGCACGACTTCGAGCGCGACCAAAACGCCCATCCTCCTTTTGGCACCGCGCCTACGAGCCCGCCTCATACCCAACTCAAATATTGGCAGACCTCGGGGACCACAGGAAAGCCGAGACTATGGGTAGAGACGAAACAGGATTGGGAAAACGGCATCCTGCTCTACAGCCGCTCGCTTTACGGTCACGGCATCAGGCCGGGATGGCGCGGCTTTTTCGCCTTCGGTTTCCCGCCGTTTATCGGCTTTTGGCTGTGTTTTGCCGCTACCGAAGCTATGGGCTGCCAAGTGGTGCCCAAGGGGCCGCTGCCGACCAAGGCATGGCTGGGTCTGATGCGGAACCTCGCCGGTTCGGCCCCTTCTTTCCTCTGCTCCACGCCTACCTATGCTATCCGCCAGTTGGAAGGCGCCAGAGAAATGGGCATCGATCCGGCCGCTTTGGGCGTGAATCTTTTGACCGTCGCCGGCGAGCCGGGCGCCTGCGTCCCGGCAACCAATCGTCTGTTGTCCGAGGGCTGGAAGGCAAAGGTCCACGATATTCTGGGATCTACGGAGACCAGCGGGCCGATTCTCTTTAGCTGCAAGAGCCAAGCGGAGATGACGCCGGTTTCCGACCACGTCAACATCGATTACTTCATCGTCGAGCTGCTCGATCCCAAAACTCTTGAGCCCGTTCCCCGTGGAGAGGGAGGGATTGCCTGCGTCACGGCCCTTGCCCGCTACGGCATGCCGGCGGTGCGCTTCTTACTGGGAGATTATTTTCAGATCGACGAACAAACGCGCTGTTCCTGCGGACGGACGCTGCCCCTGGCGGTTGGCGGCGCGCTAGGAAGAGCAGACGACCTTCTTTTCATCAAAGGGGTCAAGGTTTATCCGGCGCTCGTGGAAACTTCGGTGCGCAGCCTGCCGGGGCTGGGGGTGGAATACCAACTACAAAGAAACGGCGATCAGGTGAAAATCTTGGTCGAGGCCGAACCGAATATCGCGCAAGCGGATTATTCCGAGCTGGCCCGGAAGCTACAGGAAGATATCAAGGTGAAAACAACCTTGACTCTGCCGGTTGAAATCCTTGCTGCCGGCACTTTGCCGCGGTCGGAGACTAAGTCGACACGCATGGTAAAGGGATGACGATGTTCGGAAGGGCGAAGGCCGAAGGGATATTTTGGACTTGGTTTCTGTCTCTCGCCATCGTCGGAATATTGGCCTTGATGCTGGGCTACCCTCTGGGGCTCCTTTTTGCCAAAAGCTTCGCCGTCAGTTGGCCAGGGCAGCCGACTGTTTGGGGCCTGGGGGGATGGCTTGCGGCCTTTAATGATCCTGGCCTTCCCTGGGCGCTCGGCAACACGTTTCTTCTGGCCCTGGCTCGAATCATCATAACCACAGCCCTGGCGATCTTCTTCGCTTGGGTCGTGACGCGCACTGACACTCCGCTTAAGGGCTTCATAGAGGTGGTTTTATGGCTGGGCTTTTTCTTGCCCTTGCTTCCGATGACCATGGGGTGGATCCTGCTCTTGGATCCCCAATACGGCCTCGTCAACCGATTCCTGATGGAGACCCTAGGCCTCTCATCAGCGCCCTTCAACGTCTTCTCTTTCTGGGGAATCGTCTGGTGCCATCTGGCCTTCAGCACCTCGATCAGATTCCTTCTCATGACGCCCCCGTTCCTGAGCATGGATGCGGCGCTGGAGGAGGCCGCCCGGACCTCCGGCAGCAACAACCTGGGCGTTCTCTTCCGCATCTCCGTGCCGATCCTGGCCCCGGCGCTTCTGGCCTCCACGGCCCTGGGTATTATCAAGAGCCTGGAATCCTTCGAGATCGAGATGGTGCTGGGCATTCCCGCAGGCATCTATGTGCTTTCTACAAAGATCTGGGACTTCATCCACTGGGAACCTCCGCTTTATGACCGGGCCACCGCTCTCTCGAGCATCTTCCTGATGGTGATTTTCGCGCTGATCTACTTGCATCATGTGACTCTGCGGAGTCGGGAGTACACCACCGTCACGGGACGCAGCTTCGCCGCCCGGCCTTTTTCCCTGGGGCGCTGGCGTTGGGTCACATTCGGGTTCTCAATGCTTTTTATCTTCATCATGATTTTGCTTCCCCTGGCCGCCCTCATCATGGGGACATTCATGGAGCTCTTCGGCCATTTCGACATGGAGAGAGCCTGGACGACCCGCCACTGGACCGGGGCCTTTAGAGATCCCCTTTTCCTCCGCTCGCTGATGAACACGCTTATCATCGGAATGGGCGCAGCAGTAACCGGAACCATCGCCTATGCCCTGGTGAGCTACTATATTGTCCGCACTCGGTTCCCTGGCCGCAAAATCGTTGACATCCTTTCGTGGCTGCCCTGGGCATTGC
>Ga0184640_10000227_pt1 | contig 13946 bp, 10 predicted proteins | sample PLM31_200_b2_FD_133161 | JGI IMG/M metagenome (GOLD analysis project Ga0184640, IMG submission 133161) | Groundwater sediment microbial communities from an aquifer in East River, Colorado, USA - PLM3-1_200_b2 | ecosystem: Environmental > Terrestrial > Soil > Riparian zone | place: USA: East...
CCACCTGGGGCGCGCCCTGACGAATCCCGACCTCAAGCCTCCGATCGCCGTCCTCTTCGTCTACAATTCCAACCCCGCCGCCGTCTGCCCGAATCAAGAGAAGGTCCTCGAAGGGTTGATGCGGGATGATCTGTTCACCGTGGTCCACGAACAGATGCTCACCGACACGACGGACTACGCGGATATCGTCCTCCCGGCGACGACCAGCATGGAGCACCTCGATCTCTACAAATCTTACGGTCACCTCTACCTCCAACTGGCCGAGCCGGTCATCCCGCCGCAAGGGCAGGCCAAGTCGAATCTGGAGGTCTTTCGCCTTCTGACTCGCGCCATGGGTCTCAAGTGTGATCACTACGAGCAGTCGGAGTGGGAGATCATGGCGAGACTCCTCGACACGCCGGCCATGACAGGGGTGACGGCGGACCGGCTCCGCGCCGAGCGCTCGATCCGCGTCCAGCCCACACCCTACCTCCCACTGGCCCACGGCGCTCCGACGCCGTCGGGGAAGATCGAGTTCTACTCAAAGACCTTGGCCGGGCAGGGGCTCCCGCCGCTGCCGAGCCATATCCCCCTCCGCGAAGGCCATGAGAACCCGGAAGCCATGGCTCGCTACCCGCTCCAGCTAATCGTCCCTCCCAACAGGTTTTTTCTCAACTCGAGCTTTTCCCAGTCGGCCCTCTTGAGAAAGCGGCAGGGGGACCCCACGGTGCAGCTCCACCCCGAGGACGCGGCCTCGCGCGGGATCCGTGATGGTGAGCTGGTCCGCGTCTGGAACGACCGCGGCACCGCTCATTTCACCGCGCTGGTGACCGAGGATACCCGTCCGGGCGTGGCCGTCATCGAGGGGATCTGGTGGCACAAGTTCATGCCGCGCGGGCGGGGGGTCAATATCCTGACCAAGGACGACGTCACCGACATGGGCGGGGGCCCGGCGTTCCATTCCAATCTGGTGGAGGTGGCTCGAGAGGAAATCAGCTGGAGCGACGAGTGTCGGTCCGAGGTGACCGAATGACAAGCACCCCGGCAACGAATTGCGTCAGGCCAGAATTGTCGCGTTGCTCCAAGAGAGAGCCCTGTGAGACCCGGTGTCAGAGGCGCGGCCCAGACGCGGACGAGATGAATATCCCCGTTACCAGAAGTGCAGGACTGAGCCTGCCTTCGGTTGGACTCGATATCCGCCAAGGGTATGGCCACGACCGAAAAAGGAGCGTGATATGAGGCGATGCACTGGAGCTCTGACGAGGGCGACTCTCCCCGTTCTCGTCTGCATAGCGGCGTGGTGCGTCCTGCCCGGCACGGTGTGGGCAGGGGCGATCAAGGGGGCCGTCCGGTTGAAAGGCGCAGCCGTCGGACAGAAGAAGCTCCCTGTGACGATCGATCAGTACGTCTGCGGGAAGGAAAAGGACGCCGAAGATCTTGTTGTGTCTCCGGACCGGGGGATCCGAAACGCTGTGGTCTCTCTCCAGCCCCCCCCTCCGGGCGTGAAGTGGGAGGCGACCACATCCCCGGTGAAGATTGATCAGAAGCAGTGCGCCTTCGTGCCACGCGTGACGGTGACCCCGGTCGGCGGGACCGTGGAATTCCTCAGCAGCGACCCCCTGCTGCATAACCTCCATAGCTTCAGCAAGGCGAATCCTAGCTTCAACAGGACTCAACCCAAGGCGCGGACGATTCCCGTCGTGTTCAAGGCGCCAGAGATCATCCGGGTGGATTGCGACCTGCACTCCTGGATGCGCGCCTGGGTGGTGGTGGCCGACCATCCCTTCTACGTGGTCACGGGCGTTGGGGGGGAGTTCGTCCTCGATAACGTTCCTCCGGGGAAGTATACCCTCCAGATCTGGCAGGAACGCCTAGGGACCGTGACGCAGGAGGTCACCGTGGCAGACAAGGGTTTCTCCACCGTGACGGTGGAGATGCGCGGGCAGTGAGAGGGCGCGCGGAGTGTCCTAGGGCACGACGGTGATCCTCTTCGAGGCCTCCCAGGCGGCGGAGTGGGTGGGCTCCTCCACGGCGCGGAGCGAACCTCCGTCGTCAAGGGCGATCGTGAAGGTAACCTTGGGGAAGGAATACACCGGATGGAGGTACACCCGGGCGATCTCTACCGTATCCTTGTACAGGGCAATGTACCGGACGAAGTGTTCGCCCAGGGACGGATGATCGCCACCCGCCCCCACGCTCACGGTGACGTCAAACCATTGCCCGCGTTTGACGGAATCCGGCGCCACGATTTTCGGCGAATGCTTCGCGTCGAAGGATCGATGCACCTCCTTGTACTCGGGCGTGAATTGCTCTTCCTGCCCCGCCCAGGCGCGCTGCCCGGTTCCCCATGCGAGGAAAACTGCCAGGGCCAGCCCGGCCGCCACAAGAGTCCCCGCTCCACTTCGTGCGTTGCCACTTCCCATGGTCACCCTCCTCGTGCTGGATATCACCACCGCCGTACTGGCTATGTCGCGACCCACCCGAGGACATCGTAGGCCATCACGCCCTCGTTCTTGCCCTTGACCCGGAGGGCCCCCAAGTCTCTGACTTGCACGGACCCCTTCACGCGCTCGTAGGTGTGACCCGTGATCAGGATCTGTCCGGGCCCGGCGTTGGATTCAAAGCGCTGGGCTACGTTGACCTCGTCGCCGATCACCGTGTAGTCCATCCTTCGCTCAGACCCGATGTTCCCGGCGATGACGATGCCCGTGTTGATTCCGATTCCCGTGTGCAGGCGGAGGTCGGGGAACTTTTGAAACGTGACCCCCTTCAGCCGTTCCTGCATGCGGAGGGCACAGCGGACCGCGCGGGACGGATCGTCCTCGTGCGCGACCGGGGCGCCAAAGAAGGCCATGATCCCGTCCCCTCGGAACTTGTCCAGCGTGCCACCGAACTCGAAGACGGCGTCGACCACATGGGTCAGAAAAACGTTGAGGATGTCAACCGCGTCCTGCGGATCGAGGCTTTCGGCAATGGGGGTGAATCCGCGCAGGTCGCCGAACAGAGTCGTGACCTCGCGCTTTTCCCCGCCGAGCTTGAGGTGCCGGTCCGGGTTGGTGACAATTTCATTGGCCACCTCCTCGGACACGTACCTTCCGAAGAGAGTCCGCAGGAGGCGATTTTTCCCCTCGAGGTCGTCGTGGAGCGTCTTGATCCGCAGGAGCGACTTGACCCGGGTCAGGAGTTCTTCCCGGTTGAAGGGTTTGCTCAGGAAGTCGTCCGCTCCAGCGTCGATCCCGCGGACCCGATCGGCCACGTCGTTCAGGGCCGTCAGCATCACGACGGGCAAGAGACGGGTCGCCTCATTAGCCCGGATCCGCTCGCAGACTTCGTACCCCGACATCCCGGGCATCATGACGTCCAGGAGGACCAGGTCCGGCGAGCCGCTCTCGATCAGGCTCAGGGCAGTGGGCCCGTCTCGCGCGGTGAGCACTTCGTAATCTGCGGTCGTCAGCGCCTTCTCCACGAGGATCAGGTTCTGCTTGTTGTCATCTACGGCCAGGATGCGGCGGGATCGCTTCTCTGCTTCCATACTCCCTCCGGGTCTGCAGCCCCTTTGGGCGTCAGTCTTCCGGGGCAAACTTCCGAATCATCTGCAACAAGTCGCGAGGGCTATACGGCTTTGCGAGATAGGCGCTGGCCCCCGCCTCCTTCGCCTTCTGATCGTCACCGCTCATGGCAAACGATGTCACGGTGATGATGGGGATGTTGGCGGTCTTGGGGTCCGCGCGAAGCCTGCGTGTGGCTTCCAGCCCGGACAATTTCGGCAACTGGACGTCCATGAGAATCAGATCGGGTCTCTCCTCCACAGCCTTGGCCACGCCCTGCTCGCCGTCTGTGGCCTCGATCAGACGATAGGACGTACGGGCCAGGAGATCCCGGACAATCTTTCGGTTGAACTCGTTGTCCTCGACGTACAGGATCGTCTTGCTCATGTTCCTTCCCCCGTCTCCACGCGCAAGGGAATCGAGAAGAAAAACGTCGAACCCTTTCCCAGTCCACTCTCTACCCAGATCCGACCGCCGTGCATCTCCACGAACTTCTTCGTGATGCTGAGGCCCAGGCCGGTTCCACCGAACTCCCTGGTGATGGTCGCGTCGACCTGCCGGAACTCCCCGAACACGTTTTCGAGCTGATCCTTAGGAATTCCGATTCCAGTGTCTTTCACAGCATAGGTCAGCGTCTCTCCTTCGAGCCCGACGGAGATCTCGACCCGCCCCTGTCTGGTGAACTTCAGCGCATTGCCGGCCAGGTTCATGAGACACTGCGTAATACGCTTCCCGTCCCCGAAGGCCAGGGGAATGTCGTCCTCTACCGCGGCGACGAATCCCAGCCCCCTCTCCGCGGCCAGCGACTGAAGTGAGGCCCTGACTGTGTCGACAATATCCTGCACCGAATACTCACCCAGGCTCAGCTCCATGCGCCCCGCCTCAATCTTCGAGAGATCGAGGACGTCGTTGATCAGGCGGAGCAGGTGCTTCCCATTCGTCTGAATGTCGGTGAGGGGCTCTTTGAGGTGGGCCGGGATGTCGCCATAGACCTCATCGAGGATCATCTCGACAAACCCGAGGATCGCGTTCATCGGTGTGCGGAGCTCGTGGCTCATGTTGGCCAGGAATTCGGATTTTGCCTTGGTGGCCCGTTCGAGCCTCTCATTGAGCGCCTGGAGTTCCTTGGTGGTCTCACGCTCGTGCTCGTAGAGGCGCTTGAGTTCCCGGCTCATCTGGTTCATGCGATCGGCCAGGACGCCGAATTCGTCCCGATTGGGGACCGTGATCGTGGTGTTGAAGTTTCCTTCCGCAACCTTTTTGAGGAAGCCGTGGGCTTCCCGCACGGGGAGGATAAAGGACCACGAGATGACGAACCCGAGGAGCAGGGCCAGCAGGATCGAGCTTCCGATGAACCCCCCTGTAAGGACCAGGGCCCTGTGGTTTTCGGCAGCGACGCTCAGTCGGAGTTTATTCATCCTGTCCTGCTCGATGCCGACAACCTGATTCACGAGCCCTCGGATTTGCCCGTGGAGGGCCTCCTGTTTGCTGACATGCAACGTCCTCGCTTCGTCGAGCTTTTGATCCCGGACAAGGTTCGCGATGTCGGCGACCGTAACGAGGGCTTCGTTTTGCGCAGAACGAATCCGCTGGATCAGCTCCCGCTCTTCCAGGGGGGCCGCCTCTTCGATCTTGGCCAGCATGTTGTTGAATTCGTTGTTTTCGCGGAGAATGCTCGCGATAGTGGCCTCGTCCCTGAGGAGCAATGCCATCGCGGTGAAGTGGGTCTGCAGGGCCAAGGCGTGCTGGATCTGACGGGACCAGTCCACACGCTCGTGGCCCTGATCCAGGGACCGGCTCTGCCGGGACATCTTGGCGATGGTCTGAAGGCTCATCGCTCCCATGGCGATGAACAGAAGCGTGACGAGGAGAAAGGCATAGAGAAGTTTCGCGTGGACCGAGACCGGGATGCCCGCGACCCAGCGGACCAAGAGCCCGAGGGGGGTACGGGTGAGAACGAGGCCCGCAAGCCGCTGGCCCCGGCCTGGCGTTTCAGCGATGGCCGAGGCGGCATGAGGGTTAGGCAGTCTCTCTTGCGGCCACATGCATGATCCGGTCGACGCGATCTATGAAACGCTAACAAAGCGAGCCCTTCGCGGTCAAGGAAAAATGCCAGGCGAGGTTGATCGAGGGGGCGCCCGGGGGAACCCGGAGGGCTCGAGCGATCACCGCGGCTGGATCAGGACGTCCACCAGGGCCGGCAGGCCCTCCTCCTTCACGACGCGGAGCGCTCGCTTCAAGGCCGACTGGAGCGCCCCGGGCTCGTCGATCGGCCCTTCGCCGTAAATCCCGAACCCCTGGGCGATCTTCGCGTAGTCCGGGGGTGGATTGTCGATCCGGATGCCGATCGTCTTGTTCTCCACGGGACGTCCTCGCGCCACGGCCATCCGCGCCTGGTGCTCCTCGTCGTTGTAGTAAGAGCGATTGTCACACATGATGATCAGGAGCGGAATCTTGTGGTGGGCCGCCGTGAAGAGCCCACTCGTAACCATGAGGAAGTCCCCCTCCGACTGAAGGTTGACGCACACCTTGCCCGAGCCGCGATGGGCGAGCGCGACCCCAAGGGAGGCGCCAAGGCCGTAGCCGAGCCCGGCCCCGCCGCTGCCGCCGCAGGTGCGCTCCGGCATCCAGTCCCACATCCGGCGCACCCAGCCATTCACGTGCCCGTTGGCGAGAATCCACTCCTCGTCCTTGATGCTCTCCCAGATCTCGGAGACGAGGACCGGGAGCGCGACCGGGCGATCCGCGCGCTTCTGCTCTGCAACCTTCCGCCACTCGTCCTGGAGGGCCTGGTGCCGGGCGCGAAGCCGGCCGGCCCTGTCCTGGCGCGCGGCGGCGCGGGGATCCTTCTTGAGCCGGTCGGCCACGAGGTCTACCAGCACGGGTAGGGCCAGCGCGGCGTCCGCGGCGATGGGCAGGTCCACCGGGACGAGCGCCTGGCCCGTGTGGGCCCAGCTCCGCTGGGCATACTCGTTGAGCGAGATGGCGATGATCTTCACCTTCGGATTGAGGAGCCGGACCTCCCGCGTGGTCGAATCGAGCTGCCCGAGCGGTCCCAGAAGATTCTGGACATCGAGGGCCAGAATGAGGTCGGCCTCGCGGACCAGCTCCTGCCGGGCATCGCTCAGGTGCAGAGGATGGCGGCCCGGCATGCTCGACCGGCCGCCATGCCCGTCGCCCAGATCCACGACCGGAGCGGCGAGCAGCTCGGCCAGACGCGGGAGCGCGGCCCTTGCCTGGGGCGTCCGGCCAAGCGACTCGGCCACGAGCAGGGGGTTCTCCGCCTCCACGAGCTGACGTGCCGCCTCTTCGAGCGCCCGCGGATCAGCCTGAGGAGGCGCCGGTGGGGCGAAGCGGGAGAGATCGGGGAGGGGAACGGGGCGTTCGAGCTTCTGCTCCTGGAGTTCGGCGTCGAGGCAGAGATAGACCGGACCCTGGGGCTCGGTCAAGGCCGTCCGCCAAGCGCGGATGAAGGCTTCGGGGATCGACCCCACGCTGGCCGGCTGATCGTCCCACTTCACGTAGTCGCGGATCTGGTTCCCCTGGACGAGGGCGGTGTGCACCCAGTCAATCCAGGGCCGGCGCTTGGTCGTGTCCATCGGGCCGGTGCCGCCCACGCAGAGGATCGGGGCCCGATCGCAGAACGCGTTGAAAATCGCCATGCTCCCGTGCTGGAGCCCGACGACGTTGTGGAGGGCCGTCGCCATCGGGCGGCCCTTGGCCTTGGCGTAGCCGTGGGCGAGGCTCACCGCGATCTCCTCGTGGCAGCAGAGGATCGTCTCCGGGCTACGGTTCCCGCCGTAGTTCACGAGCGAATCGTGGAGGCCGCGGAAGGTCGCCCCCGGATTGAAGGAGATATATTCGATCCCCGCGGCGCGCATGAGGTCCACGACGACATCGGAACCATACTCGGGTCGAGAAGGCTGGGTCATGGTAGTCTCCTCACTCAGGCGGCTCATTTCGGTTTTGCTGCCTAGAAGCCCGGGACGGGAATACACTATGGGGGGGGAGTGGCCTGTGTCAAGACCGGTTCTAACAGGCTGATGAAAAAGGCCCATCTGCGGCGTTGGCCTCGTCGCTCGTCGTTGCAACGTATGACCGAATACGCCTCACTCCTCGCTTCCTCGCCGCCTTGCATCTGGACCTTTTTGATCAGCCTGCACTCGGAACGGAGTGTTTCAGCATCCTTCTAGGAGGGGGGGCCTATGAAGATCCAGCGGATCGGCATCTTGAGCATCGGGGAGATGGGGCACGCGTGCGCGCGCGTCTTTCGGGAGCATGGCGCGCGGGTTGTGACGGTTGTGAACGGGCGGAGCGATCGGACCCGAGCTCTGGCGAAGGACGCCGGGGTCGAGATCGTTGAGGACATGAAGACGCTTCTCGACTCGGTGGACATTCTGCTCTCGCTCGTCACCCCGTCGTCCGCCAGGGCGGTGTGCCGCGCGGTGGCCGAGGCCATGACGGGTCGCCGCGATGCGCCCCTCTTCATCGATGCCAACCCTACGTCTCCGGTGGCCGCCGGGGAGATGGCGAAGGTGATCGCCACGGCGGGAGGACGATTCGTCGATGGCGCGGTGATCGGGAGCGCCGCCCTGGTAGGCCAGTCCACCACGCTCTATCTGTCGGGCCCCGATGCCGATGCCTTACGGGAGATCGAGAAGTACGGGCTCCGTGTGAAGATCGTCGGGGGCAAGGTGGGCCAGGCCTCCGCGCTGAAAATCTTCTACGCGGGGCTCAACAAGGGGATCGCCGCGCTCCTGATCGAGTTTCTTCTGGGGGCGCGCCGCGCCGGCATTCTCGACGATGTGGTGGAGCTTTACAATAGCGGCTTCCGCGATCTCGTCAAGCGGGCCGACGGCACCCTCGCCAGCATGGCGCTCCACGCCCGGAGGCGGAGCGAGGAGATGGTCGAGCTGGGCGAGGCGCTCCGGCACTGGGGGATGGAGCCGATCATGACGGATGCCGTCAGGGAACTGCTCTCGCGCGTGGGCGCGCTCGGTCTGGCGCCCATTGAGCCCGCGCCCGGCGCCTACCGCGCCCTGCTGGAGACGCTGGTGGATAATGGGTTCCTGGCCCGGAGCTAGGGCGGGAGGTTCGCATTGACACTCAGGGCTTCGACTGCTAGCTCCGGGTACCTTGAGGGAGTGATGCCCCAAAGTAGGGGCTTCGCGCACGGAGCACTGACTCGGTCTCATGATTGAACTGGCCGGGGCGCTCGTCTCTGGCCTCTTGATGGTCTTCACCTGGTCGACCATCACACTCATGCTCACGGGTGTGGCGCTCGGCTTCATGGTGGGGATTCTCCCCGGGCTCGGCGGCCCCACGACGCTGGCCCTGATGCTTCCGTTCATCTTCAAGATGAGCCCGGTCGAGGCGTTCGCCTTCCTCCTGGGGATGGCCTCGGTGACCGCGACGACCGGCGACATCACGTCCGTCCTCTTCGGCGTGCCGGGCGAGCCCACGACGGCCTCGACGATTCTGGACGGCCACCCGATGGCGAAGAAGGGCGAGGCGGGCAGGGCGCTGGGGGCGGCGCTCATGAGCTCGCTGGTGGGGGCGATCTTCGGCGCGTTCGCCCTGGCGGCGGCGATCCCCTTCGTCCGACCCCTGGTGCTGGCTTTCGGGTCCCCGGAGTTTTTCATGCTGGCCCTGTTAGGGACCACGTTCGTGGCCGCGCTGAGCGGCGGGGTTTTGCTCAAAGGCTTGGTCTCGGCGGGACTCGGGTTCTTCCTGGCGACGATCGGCCTCGATCCGATCTCGGGGATCCAGCGATACACCTTCGGCCAGCTCTTCCTGTGGGATGGGATCGGGCTCGTGCCGGTGACCATCGGATTCTTTGCGATCCCCGAGGTCATCGACCTCGCCCTTCAAGGATCGAGCATCGCCCGGCAGGAGGTCGGCAAACTCGGCGGCGTGATGGAAGGCGTCAAGGACACCTTCCGCCACTTCTGGCTGGTGATTCGCTGTAGCGCCCTCGGAGCCTATATCGGGGTGATCCCGGGTATGGGGGCTGCCGTGTCCCAGTGGCTGAGCTACGCCCATGCCGTCCAGAGCTCTCGTGACCGGGAGCGGTTCGGAAAGGGGGCCGTGGAGGGAGTCCTCGGGCCCGGGGCGGCGAACAACTCCGCCCTCGGAGGGGGGCTGATTCCCACGATCGCCTTCGGCGTGCCCGGCAGCGTGACCACTGCGATCTTGCTCGGCGCGTTCATCATTCAGGGAATCACCCCCGGTCCTCACATGCTCATCCCCGAGCCGCGGGGGCGGCTCGGACTGACCTTCTCGTTTGTGTGGGTGATCGTGCTCTCGAACCTGATCACGGTGGCGATTTGTTTTCTCTTCCTGAATCAGCTCGTGAAGGTGACGCGCGTCAGGATCAGCGTCCTGACGCCGCTCATTCTCCTGTTGATCTACCTCGGCGCGTTCGCAGAGAAGAATACCTTTGCAGATCTGGTGGTTGTGTTGCTTGCGGGCGCCCTCGGCTGGATCATGACCCAGTTGAACTGGCCGCGTCCTCCCCTCCTCTTGGGCCTCGTGCTGGGCCCACTCATGGAGAACCGGCTCTTTCTCTCCACCGGCAACTACGGCGCGGCATGGCTCTGGCGGCCTGGAGTCCTGGCCATCTTCGCCCTGATGTTTGCCGGCATCCTTTACCCGATCTGGAAGCGGGGACGGCCGTCAACGCCCTCGAGCGGAGATCCACCGGCAACGGCCAGTGGGAACGGCCGATCCGCCACCGCCCGCTGGGAAGCCCTCTTCACGGCGGCGATCGTCCTCGCCATCGGCTCGGCGCTCTGGGCGAGCCGAGACTTTGGCTACCGCGCCGGTCTTTTTCCCTGGGCGATCGGATTTCCTCTTCTCGCCCTGGCGCTCACCCAACTGGGTCTGAGTCTCGCGGGGAGGGGAGGCAACCCCGGTCCAGAGCAGGTGGCGGGGCTCGACCACGAGATCCCGAAGAGGCTGGTCTATCGGCGCACGGCCGCGATCGTCGGATGGATCATCGGGTTCTTTATCCTGATCTGGCTCCTCGGGTTCTCTGTCGCGGTACCGCTGGCGACCGTTCTCTACCTCAAGGCAGCGGGCGAGAAGTGGCCGATCACCATCGTGGTCACGGCTTTCGCCTGGGGTTTTTTCGACCTGCTCTTCAACCGGGCTCTCAGCGTACCCTTCCCCGACGCCCAACTCTTTCTCTGGCTAAAATAGCGCCGCGGGCTTGTACGGAACTCGGCGCCCAGCGGCCACCTCAGAATGTGGCAGGGAGTAAATTACTTCAGGATCTCTTGAGCCCTCTGGATCAGGGCCGAATCCAGACTAAAGACCTCCCTCACATTCCGCTCCAGCTCGGCGCCGTCCAGCGGGTCGATATCCAACTTGGCCTTGGTGGCTTCAGCCAGGAACTCCGGATCTTTCATGGTCTCCATGAACGCCTTCCGCAGGATCATCACCCGGTCCTTGGGCGTGCCCGGGGGAAGAACATACGGACGCTGTATCGGTCCCACGCTGTGAACAAGCGCCCGTATCAACTTCTTGGCCTCGTCGGTCTTGGCGTAGTTGATGGCCAGGGGAACCTTGGGAAGGTCCGGGTGGGACTTCGGCGTGTTCTGCAGGACGATGACAAGGTTGCCCGAGTCCAGCTCGCTGCGCCATGTCGATTTGAAGGACTGCCAAGCATTACAGACCCCCTGAACTTCGCCGCTGTTAAAAGCCAGCCTGATGTCGGCGGTCCCCTTGTACCCCGTGACCACCTGGGCGGGAAGTCCGATCGTGGCCATCAGAACCTTCGGAATATCGTCGGTGCCCGAGCCGACGCCGACCCCTCCAAGCTTGACCACGGTCTTGGAAGACAGCCACTGCTCCATGCTCGTAATCCCGGTCGACTTAGAAACCCCAAAGGCGTAATTGTCCTGGCCCGGGGCACCGACGTACTCAAACTTGAGCGAAAAAAACTCGATTCCCGGCTTACCCAAGAGCTGCTGCAGGAAAAGTCCCCCGATGAAGTGGCCGATCGTCAAGCCATCCGGTTTGGCGATCCTGTACATATAATTGGCCGAAATGAGAAACCCGGCCCCCGGCATGTTTTCCACGATGAACGTGGGATTGCCGGGGATGTGCTTTCCGATGTGCCGGGCGATGGTCCGGGAATACGTGTCGTACCCGCCGCCGGCCGAGGCGCCCACGATGATCCTGACGGTCTTCCCTTTATAGAAATCCTGCCCCCAAACAGGCGTGAGTGACAAATGCACCACGAGAGAACAAACGCCCCATAGCCAAAGCAGATGTCTCAGCATATCCTCCTCCTGTGCGGGTGGATCGCGGATAAGGGATAGGTTAGGGTGACGATACGGAGCGGACACAGAGGCTGTCAAGTGGAAAGTTGAGGCAGCCGCTCGCTGAGCCAACCTTCAGCCATGGATTGATCCTCCGGTTGTGCCTACACTACGAGCGAGACAAGTATGTGTCAAATGAAGTTCAAGCGCTTTATAATGGACGCCCAGGTAGAGGCTCTATCCTGCTTACCGTTCTGAGTCGCGAAAGGAGGCTGTGGATGACCGCCCCAAAACCTGATCCTCGTCGCGCAGAGATTATCGAGGCGTACAACCGCGAGCGCGACGCGTTGCTCGCACTCGTCGAGCGAATCGACGCCCCTGTCTGGGATAAGCCGACCCCGTGCCCTGGCTGGTCGGCCCGAGACCTGATTGCTCACCTGGCGACCTCGGCCACCAGGCTCTCCACGGCCGTGAAGATGATGCTCCAAGGGCAGCCGCCCAACCCGACCAGGGCGGACCTTGACGCCCGGAACGAGGCGGGAGTGCAAGAGCGTCGGAGCCGATCGCTGAAGGAATTGATAGATGAGATCCAGACCTCGCACCAGCGCAACATTGATCTCTTCCTCTCGCTCACCGATGAGCAACTGGCCGTGACCGGAGCGTTATCGTCGGGTGACGTGATCACGGTGATCGAACGGTTCCGCCGGGCGGGGAAACACTATCGCGAGCACGGCGGGATGTTGGCGCAAGTGGCCGGCCTGGGCGGCTAACGGCATCACTTACTCCTTCGCCGGGGAAGGTCAGCAAGCGCGGCGCGGGCGGCGTTCCGGCCGCCCGCTCCCAAGACGCCGCCGCCTGGATGGGCGCCCGCGCCGCAGAGATAGAGATTTTCCACCGGCGTCCGATAGCGAGACCAGCCCGGGGCCGGGCGGAACCAGAAGAGCTGGTCCAGCCTCATTGCGCCGTGAAAGATGTTGCCGCCGGTCAGACCGAAGATTCGCTCGAGATCGATGGGGCTCAGAACGTCACGGGCGAGCACCGAGGTCGTGAAGCCAGGCGCGGATTCCTCAATCACTTGGAAGACGCGGTCGGCGAAGGCGTCCTTGATCCCGGAATCGTCCCACGTCCCCCGAGCAAGAGCGTAGGGAGTGTACTGGACAAAGAGCGACATCACGTGCTTCCCAGGCGGGGCCACGGTCGGGTCCAGGGCCGAGGGGAGCGTCATCTCGATGACCGGGCGGGCCGACGGCTGCCCCGCAAGCGCGTCGCGGTAGGCCGTCTCGATCTCTTCCATGGTGGAGACGAGGTGGATCGTCCCGCAGTGCTGGGGACCCACGGCGTGGCCCGGGCGAGCGGTGAAGCTCGGGAGCCGGTCGAGCGCCACGTTGATTTTGGTCACGCTGGTAGAAAAGTCGATGGTCGAGATGCGGTGACGGAAGTCGTCGGGAAGGCTTCCGTGCGGAAGGAGCTTGAGGAACGTGGCTTTCGGATCGGCGTTCGAAAGGATCAGCCGGGCGCGGATCTTCGTTCCGTCCTCAAGGACGACACCCGTGGCCTGGCCGCCTTCGACCGAGATCCTGGCGACCGGACAGCCTGTCAAGATGGTCGCCCCGTGAGCGCGCGCCGCCGCGGCGATGGCCTCAGAGAGCGACCCCATCCCGCCGCGAACGTAACCCCACACGCCACGGACGCCGTCGGTCTGTCCCATCACGTGGTGGAAGAGCACGTATCCGCTTCCCGGGGTTGAGGGGCTGGCCATGGCGCCGATGATGGCGTCGGTGGCCAGGGTGGATTTGAGGGGCTCAGACTCGAACCAGCGCTCGAGGATCAGCGATGCGGGAGCCGTGATCAGTTCGAGGAAGACAGGGAGGTCCCTGCCGAGCCTAATCGCCCGCCACCCGAGCCGCGCCAGGTCGCGGATCGTCTCCAAGCGATGCCGCCACCCCTTCGCGGCAAGGTCCGGCGGGGCCATGTCGAGTAAAGGCTCGATGAAGCGGGCGGCCCGCTCGAGCATCGCCTCGTAGCCCGGGAAGGTCTCCGCGTCACGCGCCGAGAACTTCTTGATCTCCTGGTAGTTCATCGCCGGGTCCGGACCGAGCATGAGCGACCGGCCGTCGGGGAGCGGGGTGAAGGACGACGGGCTGCGAGCGATCAC
>Ga0184640_10000228_pt1 | contig 13945 bp, 8 predicted proteins | sample PLM31_200_b2_FD_133161 | JGI IMG/M metagenome (GOLD analysis project Ga0184640, IMG submission 133161) | Groundwater sediment microbial communities from an aquifer in East River, Colorado, USA - PLM3-1_200_b2 | ecosystem: Environmental > Terrestrial > Soil > Riparian zone | place: USA: East...
AGTACTGATAATGGAGCCACCTTTGGTGATATTATGAATTTAAGTAATTATTCTGGATGGTCAGTCGATCCACAAATTGCTGTTTCGCAGAATAATAACGTGTATGTAGTGTGGACTAATAATGCTACTGGAAATGAAGAGATAATATTCAAAAAAGACATAGTAAATAGCAATAACTGTGTTTCCTCAAATGCTAGAAACAAATCAGAAAATTTAGATAATATCAAGAAAGATGGTATCATACCTGTGAAGGCTAAGAATATTGCAATTGTAGAGGCAACGTTTACTCGGGCTGCATATGATAAATCATTTTACATGTTTTATGAGATTTACGAAGATGAAATTAGAAAAACACATAATCTTAGTTTCACCAACTATACTGATCTGTTATCCAGCAAGGTTATTGTGAACCCTAAAAATTGGTCGGGAACTGATCAAATCGTTAACCACTTGAAATGGTTAACACCAAAATCAACCATAGATGTATTGGGTGATGAAGATGTTCATAATGGTTCTTCATTGTTTAGTGCAAATGGAACAAACATGTACGATGTGATTATGCTTCAACATCAAGAATATGTGAGCCAGAAAGAATATGATAATTTGAAACAATTTGTAGCGAATGGCGGTATAGTTATGCTGCTGACTGGTAATATATTCTACGCCGAAGTAGAATATGATGAGAAGACTAATACAGTTAAATTCGTTAAAGGTCATGGCTTTGCATTTAATGGAAAAACTGCATGGAGAAGTGACAAAGAAAGATGGGAAAGAGAGACTTCTGAGTGGGTTGGCAGCAATTACAAGTGTTGCTTTAGTTATCAGTTCATATTTCGCAACGATCCTTTTGGAATTACACACGTTGAGGAACAGTATGTTACAAATCCTAAAGTAAGAATTTTACTTGATTACAATGCAACTATAAATAGGCCAGATCCTGGACAATTTGTTATTGCAACTTACGAGCTAGAATACAAAAAAGGGCGAGTAATAACTCTTGGAATATGGACAGTTAACAAATTATTCGAAAATGAGAGATTCCTGAGATTCTTTGATAGTTTGTTATTTCAATATTCACTAAGAGATTGAGACGAGAAAAAATGAGCAAATTGCCTTTAAGTATTAAATGATGGATTGGATTTGTCTTGGATTTGAATATGAAATACACTTATTAGCGTCCACTGTTTTTTAACCTCAGTGAATTTGGTCCCTAAGAATTTTTCTCCACCGCATTTATTTATAACTATAATTTTGATTATGTTTTTGTGCGGTATCATGATAACGGGTTATTTAGCAAACAGGTCCGAATCATCATCACAGCAATTCGAGTCTTTTTGGACAAATGGCAGCAAAATGCCAACTCCCAGGTCAGCTATGTCCGCTGCCATTTTGGACGACAAAATATATGTTGCTGGCGGTCAGGGTTCGAAGATTAAAAAGGCTAATATTGTAGAAATTTATGATATAAAAGGCAATAAATGGAGCACAGGAACACCGTTACCAGAACTGCTCGATCATTTGGGCATGGTTTCGTATAATGGTAAACTATATGTCGTTGGCGGTGCTCATAAATATGGGTATTCTAATAAGTTATTAATATACGACCCTTCAACGAACAAATGGGACGAAGGTAAATCGATGCCGAGTGCGAGAACAGCTTTAACTGTGAATTTTATTGATGGTAAGTTGTATGCAGTTGGAGGTGTTGATGACGTTCATAATGTTGTTGCCACGAACCTAGTATATGATCCAGTCAATGACACATGGACAGAAAAAGCTCCAATGCCCACTGCAAGGCATCATCTAACGTCTTCTGTAGTTGATGGGAAATTATATGCCATTGGAGGACGGATATTGGGAGATGGAATTCCAGCCCCTATTTCTAAGGCATTTTCAAATTTTGATGTTAATGAGGTGTACGATCCCGTTACAGACACATGGACTAAACTAAAACCAATGCCCAGTAAAAGAAGTGGATTGGCCTCTGCTTCGATTGGAAGCGATATCTACGTGTTCGGTGGGGAAAAGGTTAATGGAACATTTGAAAATAATGAAAAATATGATACTATAAAAAAGATATGGACTAAAGAATCTCCTTTGCCAACACCTCGTCTTGGCCTAAAGGCTGTTGCTGTTGACGATACCATATATGTTATTGGAGGCAAAACATGGTACTATAATGGTGGGGAAGTTGAGATATTTCATGTACCAGAAGGCTAACGATTATAATAATACTTTATATCACACTAACAGCAACTTTTATCTAAAAAGAATAGTAGATATTACTACAAATGTAGTCAATTTTTCCCATTTTTGCAGATAGACACGCAGGATAAATTTATTATACAATGCTAAAGATTTGGAAACTAAGATAACCCCTGTAAATTACACAGGAATTATCTGAACAATTTATTTCAATATCTTCTGATTATAAAAAATCGCGGTTGCCTGTACCTTCCAAAGTCCATCTTGCGGCAAATGAATAGTTCTCTTGCATTGTAACCAAAACGCTGGTGCAGATATCATAATTTATTACCAATATAATTGTCGTGGTAAACATCAATTAAACTATAGAAGGATAGTTTTTCCTATTCGATTTTTGGCTAATGATTTAATGTTTATTCTCATTCACAGGAACTATTTTGAAAATTTTTCCCTCCTTATATGAAACTACATACAAGTAACCATCAGGCCCAACTTCTATGTCAGTAATAGCGCCGAAACCCTCCCCAAAAATAATGTCGTTAAGCACCTCTCTTTCTGAGGAGTGTGCGATTTTATCTTCAAGGGAACCATTAAGTACCAATTTAGTTCTATCTCTGTTCAGATCGAAATGATATAATTTTCCATTTTTATAATCTCCTACAAACATATCATTTTCATATTTTTTACCCAATTTGTCAGAATCCAGAAATTTAAGGGCAGTCACGCCCACTGTAATGTTCCAAATGAATTCAGGATCACTGTATTCCCCCTTACCGTCAAAGTCTACTAAATTTTTTTGATCGCTATGTGTCGAATGAGTGAACTCCTTCCTGTCACTTTCAAAGTATCCTGTGTACGGGGGGAAAAGCCCTTGAGGAAGCAGCAACGTATAATTTGAAATTGGCCACATGCCCTGGATCTTCGACCATCCGCTATTAAATCCTGGCTCGACTAGGTTTAGCTCATCACCAAATGCTGGACCATTTTCTGTATCCCATAGTTTCCCGCTTAGAGGGTCAAAATCAATTCCAAAGCTGTTACGTATTCCATATGCGTAGTATTTGTTCAGAGGACCATCTTCATCCAGAATACCATCTTTACCTTCTTCTCTGACCGTCAGACCGTCTTGAGTAATTCTGAGTATACCTCCCCTTCCATTGGGTTTTTGTCCATTCTCTACGTTAGCGCTTTGAGAATTTAAGACAGTATTTTTAGTACCATTATCGCAACTATGATAACTACAACTATGACCATCACCACTGCTCAGGTAAACATTCCTGTCAGGACCTATGATAACGGCACCTCCTACGTGGTCTGAGCCAGGAGTGGCTGGAAGATCTAGCACCAGTTTGGGATTGACTAATTTACCTTGGTCCAGTATATACCTGTAGAGCCTGTTACCTTTGGGTTCAGTTCCTTCCTTGCAATAGTTTACTAAAGGACAGTCATCATTGCCATTTTTTCCAGACGATTCGGTAAAGTACAAGAAAACGTAGGTTGTACCAGTCTTATTTGAAGAACCTTTTTTACCTCCCTTGTCTTCTTCATTCTGAGCATTACTTGATGATATAGCAATTCCAAGCATCCCTCTTTCATTTTCATTGGCAACCTCAACATCAAGTACTGCTGGTAACAAAATATCTCCATTTACGATCCTTTTTACAAAACCTGTATTTTTCTCCAAAACAAGAAAATCGTTCGGACCCAAGAAAGCCATACTAGTAGGATGTTTAAGCCCTCCGACAACCAATTTTGCCATTAGATTATGATCATTTATATGCAATGTTTCTTGGCCTCGCACTTTTTCTCCCACTTTTGCAGGTGATGTCGCATGGGCAAAATAATAGCCGCCTATTGTTGCAAAGCTAAACACCATACTCCCGAGTATAAGCAATACACAAATCAATGGTGGCAACGATGGCAATACGCTTGAAAAGAAATGCATAGTAATAAGGATCCTATTTAGGAATAAAATTAATCTTACTATTAATTATTTATTTGGGCAATACGAACAATCAAAATATTAAGCTATTGTCATGATTCTGCATATGCCTTGAATATACACAATCAATGTTACATAAGCACAATATTTTGATGATTTAGTTGTCATAACACAACGGTAACAATTTGTGATTTATTTGTTTCAATAAATCATTATTTAGATTACTTGAATCTCCCTAATTGATACATAGTTGACTTGCTTTGTCATTCTATTTATGACGGTCAATATATATAGATAACAGATGAAAGAATATCTTTAATTGAATCTTGGGTTGCAAAAAAATGTAATCATAGCTTTACTCTCTGGTGCCTTGATTACTGGCATATCTGTATACTCTGTCCTTTCATATTTAATCATACCCATTAAATTCACTTTACCAATTTCTATTACTATGTCTATACTTTCATTTGGACTGACAAGATATTATTCTATGTCATATAAAGAGAGTCAATTCGAAAAGGATGATTTGGAAGGTAGTTCTCATAGTACATCAACTAGTGATGAAAATGATAAAGAACACATCTCAAATATCACATTTGCATTCGTTTATTTGATTTTACTCTTGATTTGTGCTTTTTTTTCAAAACCAAATTTAGATCTTGTATATACAAATTGGAAATTAATTGATATAACAAACATAATTGAATTAGGTGCTGGAATTCTACTTTCTCTCTTCATGCCCGGATATGCTGTAGTACTTACAATTAAAAAAAATAGAATGAACCCCCTACTAAAAGTTTTGTTAGGATATCTATTTAGTGTTTTGATTACTGCTTTGACAATATACATTTCGGCGATATATTTTGATACTAATATATTTGAAAGCAAATTTCTACTCATTGCAGTATATCTTGCAATACTTATTATATTTAGTATTCGTTACAGCATTTATCGAATTTTTTTAAGTACTGATACCAATATTTGGAAAATTGCAAATCACATCATTTCGAATATAGGTAACAAGTTTCATAAAATACTAAAAGTAAATTTGTCTGAGTTGATTGTGTTTGGAAGCCTTTTTGGTTTATTAATTCTTTCCACGTATTATCTATACGGTGGAATAACGATAGGGGACCAGTGGTATCATCAGAATCGTGCAATTTATTTCATGTATGGTAATTTCAAGGAATTTGTAACTACTAGTGGAGATCAATCTTATCCGCCATTCCAATCATCCTTACTTGCTGGTCTGACTTCTCTTTCCGGTGTTCCACTAGTAAATACATATGCTTCTGTCGCCTTTTTGAATATGACAGCTGTATTTGCCTTTTATTATTTCTGTTTAGCATGGTTTCCATTAAACAAAAAAAGAGCTGCCATTTTTGCATCATCACTTTTTGTAATTGCTTCAGGATTCGGCTGGGTTTACATACTTTACCTTACAGATACAAGTCCAATAGTTTCACAGATTTCCTCGATTTCTAATTTTGTCGAGGATAAAATTAGGGTTACTGACATAAGGCTATCTGCCAACTTTATGATTGCAGCGTTCCCTGATTTTAGTACCAGCTTAATTTACATTTCTTTACCCGCTGGCTTTGTGCTTTTGGGATTAATTCGTATTGAATTTGGAAATAAGATTAGTTATACTACTATACTATTGCTGATTTCGATTCTAGGTATCTTATTTCATGACGAATTTTACATTTTTATCATAGTGTCATGTATTTTACCGTTAATTTACAATCTAAAGAAAAAGAGTTACGTGTATTTTGCATTTCTTATTGCTTTCGCGTTAGCATATATAATAGATGGTCTGCTTCCAGTAAAATATTTCACATCACATAGAATTTTCGGAATATCATTAATTGAACTTAGCATCATATTCACTTTAGTAACGTTATCCTTATACAAGCTACGTGAAAACTTTTATAGACTTTTTTCTTCCATTTCGATTCCTTCTTTTCAATTTAAAAACAAAGTAACTAATTATATAATTAAAAAAAGTTTCATCCCAAAAATATTACTTGTATGGATAGTTGTTTATCTATGCGCGTTAGGTTTTATTGTTTGGAGTCAGCTTCCAGCAAATTATGTTGATGTTCATACTCAGAATTACAATACCCCATGGTATTTGTACCCAATGCGATTAGGGGTAATAGGTCTATTTGGTACTGCATCCATTCTTTCATATGTTTTCAAAAAGTTTGAGAAAGAGGTATTTGTTTTTGGAATAATTATCATTATTGCTCTTCTTGCGGGCCCGTACTACAATGAGCAGAGATTTAATAAATTTGTGATGGTGGGCATGATAGGATTTGCTTCATTGATGATTTACAAATTATTAATTTTTATAAGAAATAAAAAACTAGTTCTCAATGGTATTATTATAGGATCAATAGTTATAACTGCAAGTCTTTCAACATTAATGTACATTGGATATAATGCATTAGTTATTGAAACCCAGGATTATACACAGGCTCTGGGACGTAGAAACTTTCCTTCTTCAGAAGAAATTAATATTCTAGACATAATGCGCTCTAAAATTCAAGCTAGTTCAAATCACTACAATATTGCAACTTTTCCAAATGAATACAATTTTCGTGAAGGAGGTATTATATCCAAGCTTCATGCTTTTTCAGGTCTCCCATTACCGAACGCTATTCAAACTCAATATGTATTAAATGCTTCTACATTGGACTCATTTTATCACCTTTTAGAATTAAGTAACACTGGATATATAATAATACCAAATCATAGTATCAAGCAAAAGACATTAACAGAGCCGATGCGATTTGCATTAGAGAATTTCCCACAGATATACAAGAATGACGAATATGTAGTTCTTAATGTTCCTTCTTTACATGGACCATCGACAATCTCTGAAGATAAAGCTGGTATCGTCTATAAAAAAGATAAATCATTCTCATCAACAGTATTTGATAAAAAAAAATTGGAGGTTAACAATTATACTTTTAATTTTGAAAAAGACACTGCGAAATTTATACAGGTCCAAAAAGAAAATCAAACCGAAAAGGCTACCTTAAGTGGATATAAAAAGAATGGTGGTAAAACTCTTTGGTCAAAAAATCTTGATAATGAAGGCGTAAATTATATTGAACTAAGATACAGGATACTGGATAAAAATAATACTGGGAAGGATACTTCGGGTCTAAAATGGAGTGAGGGAAAGAAGATTTACTTTGTATCCCTTTCCAACAAGGGATTAGAACTACGAGAACAGACAACAAACGATGATAATAGCTTACTCTTATCACAAAATTCCCAAGTAAAAAAGGATGTGGGGCTCTGGTATCTAGTGAAAATTGAGAATCTAAATAATTCAATTAATGTTTACGTAGATAATATGTTAAAAATTAAGGTGCCAAGAAACTTATCAGAACTAAATAGCGTAGGGGTTTCAAAAATAGGAATTAATTCTGAGAATAATGCGGTGGAGTTTAAACCGCCACAAATAGGAAAAATTGCACCGTCACAAGAATTCTATGATGTTAAGAATAAGTACGACTATTATTATCCGCTTAGTTCGCTAGCTCTGTCAGGAGGTGAGTATAGTTCTTTTGCAGATGATGACTACTCTATATTTTCTAATAAGAAAATTATTTTGCCATTTGACCCTCAATATATGGATGATTCATTATTTAATCAATATTTAAATTACGTAAGATCTGGCGGAACATTGGTTGTGATAAACTCCGATGACAAATATCAGGGCAGATTTAGTAAGTTATTTTCCATCGAACCTAATACTAACAAAACTCAAGTATTTGCTCATATCACAAGGGATAATGATCAAAATGTCACCCTGAATGTTTCTGGAATGTTACAGGATATTGAAGTAAAGCCAGCTTCTGACTTGAATGTAATAGCATCATATAGAAATAATGATGATAAAGCAGTCGTACCTTTTGTCATTGAGAAACATGTTTCTGATAAAGGTCGAATAATATACATTAACAGTCCTGGATATTTTGATGCAATATTTGATAATCCTGCAAAGTATTTCATGTCTCTTGCAAATTTTTCAGATCTATTTGAATTATATCCTAATAAATCAATGATTAAGCAAAATGTAACAGAGCCAGTTAGGCGATTTATCGGGGATGTAAGAATGGCTGGCATGATATCAATAAATGGTTCTTCATTTTCGATAACTAATAGCTCCTCGAGTTCAGCCGATGTTTATGTCAAGAATATCTCCATTTCGGATAGGTACGGAAATTTAAAAAATCATTTTGAAAATTTGTCGATAGTAAATATTAGGGTGTTCGGAGAATATGAGCAACTCATTAACTCAACAGGGATGTTAACGTTACCTTCCACTCATTCACAACATGATTACGTGGGAATGTCAATACCCAACGAATTTAATATCACAATTGAGCTTTTCGATAATAATAATACGCGCGCTGAAATTGTTGCTAACAATAATTCATCTATCAGCGCTATTCAAGTAAATAATGAATCAAAAATTGATTTTTATAATGTCAGTTCTAACTCTCCCTTAAAATTTGTTCCAATATTAGTAAAGAATCCTGAAATAATAGTAAATGGAAATATAAGTTTTGACAAAACCAATTTTTATGGACAGGAAATCGATGACTATATTCCACTAGATGTATCTGGCCGTGTAAAAGTTAAATTTGATTTCATAGACGACTTTAAAGAACCTTACCGCAATGGAACTAAAATTCAACATTTAAGCTATCTCGGATCATTGAGTATTGATGGTAAAAGAACCCAATTCAAACAGGAGTTCAAACTGCCTGGTGATATATCCTCTGATGTCAAGAAGAGAGGATTAGATGTCCCTTTAAATAATATATTAGGTTCTTCAAGTAATGTTATACTTCTCATTGCGATAAGTATAGCAACAATATCTCTGACATGGTTGATTCGTAGAAAGCACATATACCGATGACAATGATAATGTGAAGATTGAATCATTGTCTGGGATAAACACTATTCATATTAAAGTATGAGTAAATGTAAATTACCATCAGTTCATATGAAATACTAAACTTGATCTTTAATCATATTAAATCTGACAAGTTGCTATCAAACCACTCAGATTTATCGCAATTATCAGTAATGAGAAATGTGTGATTAGTTTGAATATTTGTTTAAATCATAATTTTATAATATGAAAGCTAAGTTTACTAACCTAAGATTATAGTTCAATAATTTCAATCGAACATATTCTTAATACCAGTTATGTCAATCATAGATTCACTTTAAGAACTGTTCAGAATATTCTATATATAGGAACTATTTATTGTTGTAAACACATGAGACGAATCCTAATTACTGGGGCCCGGGGTTTCATTGGAAGACATTTAATTCAGGCCCTACTGTCTGATAAAGACACTCGTCTCATTCTTACGGATAGGTATAACAGAGATTATGATTTTTCGGCATATTCTAAATGTCTGGGTGACAAATCACTAACATTTTACAATTTGGATATTAGGAACAGAGATGATCTATTCCGTATATTTAAGCACGAAAAAATAGACACTTGTATTCATCTTGCTGCGAAGGTAAATGTTGAAGATTCTATAAGGAACCCAGATAAAACTATGGACATAAATGTTAAAGGGACAGTAAACGTGTTGGAGGCATGTTCTTGTAACGGTACTAAAAATTTCGTTTTTGCATCTTCTGCTTCAGTTTACGGGAATCCTATAACACTTCCAATATCTGAAGAACATGAGTTGACACCCATATCTCCATATGGTAGGAGTAAGCTCCTCGCAGAACAATATGTCTCATCTTATAGAAGTTCTGGGAAAATTCCAAATACCATATCACTTAGAATTTTTAACGTTTATGGAGAAGGACAATATGGCAACATGAGCGTAATAATAAAGTTTGCCGAGAGACTGGCTAAAGGATTACCCCCAGTAATTTACGGTGATGGAACACAGAAACGTGATTTTGTTTCGATAGTTGACGTAGTTAGTGCGATTTTGCTTTCCTTGAAAGCGATGGAAGAAAGAAGGAATGATCTTCTATCCTCATCATGGATCTTCAATATAGGAACAGGTATAGCAAAAAGTATAAATGAGCTTTGCAATCAAATGATTAGAGTCTCTGGCCTTAATTTGAAGCCCATTTATCAAGAAATAACTAGTAATGCAGATATTAAAGCCAGTTGCGCAGATATAACAAAGGCCAAAAACATATTAAAATTTGTTCCAAAGGATACGCTTGAAACAGATTTGAAAAATATAGTAACATCAATGATTTCTGCGCCGATTAAGCTATGTTAAATCAAGCCGTAACATCTGTCCACTTTCATGGAATGCTATACTAGTCAGTGGTTGTCCTGCTGAATAGAACAATTCGAATTTAAGAGAATTATCCTTTACCAGATTCACTATCTGTATAATTTTCGTTAGGATCATTGATTGTATATGCTACAGGAATATTTTCTAATGATACCAAACTTAATACCAGAATTATAAACGTAATAAATACCAATAAAACTAGAAATAGCATTCCTAATTATGCCACAAACAATGAATTATTAAATATTCCAAGCGTGTCTCATCTATGAAAATTACTATTTACAAAGACCTAGATTACATAACCATCCTGATACGAGGCGACCATGAGCTTAGGTGCGTCTTTCATCTAATTTTCATTTTTTCAGTAGCTAAACGATGGAATTAAAGTCAAACTTAGCACGACGACGCTGCCCAACTTTCATTAGAAAATTCGGAAATATCACAAAATTCGGATAATATTCTTGCCAGTTTACTGTTCATGAGTTTTTCGTTTGCATTTAAACCATCACAGTAAACTACACCGATTTCTCTTCCATACCTATCGCCTCTTCGCTGTCCGTTATCTACATCCAACTCCCCATTCTTCCCCAGACATAAAGATTCAACAAATTTCTTTGCTTCATCAAAGCCTGATTGTCCTCTTTCAGGAGTATTGACAAGAGCCAGCCTAATCCTGGTTCCGTTGATGTCCAAAGTATCGCCATCCACTACTTCGGTTACGATTCCGACCAACTCTACATCATTTGTCCCATTTTGGTTCAAGTTTTGGGAAACAAAATATTGAAATTTATAGTTTGCATGATTGTCCTTTCCGGCCAATTCCCGTACGCTTGGATCTAATCTCGTGGATGTGTTTCCGTACGTTAATTCGATTGTTAAACCGGCTACAATGAAGATAACAATGCCAAATACATAATAAAAACGGACAAATTTTTTTATGTTCCTCAAAATAGAAATCAAAATTTGTATCAGATTTTTAATACTCCATCATATGAAAGCTTGATGTATGACTAAATTTCTATTGCTCTGTAACTACTATATCTTTTGCTTCCGCCTTGAATCCTATTTTTGCATGGCTTCCATCACAGTATGGCTTAGTATTTGATGCTCCACATCTGCAGAACGCTGCAAAAACCTTTCCATCCACCACAACCAATTCAGGTCCATTTTCACTATACTTGATCTCTACTCTGGCCATGACATCTTGTAGACAATTTCAATATATAAGTGATCCCGAGCCTATCGAATAGATCTGTACTGATTAAGGACTTAGACTTAATGAAATAAGATTTGACCAGGACCTTTGCTCAAGAATAAGCGGATCGTATCCATGCATGTTCACTTTTTTTGAAACACGTTTTGACAGGTACAAACCGAGCGAGGCCATAATATGCCACAGTCTGGAATTAGGATTTGAAATAAAAGAATCTATTGCCCACTTGACTATGGAATGAAATTTTGGATTTGATTCGTTTATTGAATTTAAAATGGATTCACGTGACATGGATATAATATAGTGAGCATGTTCATGCATTTCTTTCTTGCTTGCATAATCTGATTTCTCTATTGTGAATTTGCCTTTCCTTAATTTTTCTAAAATAGAATCAATATTGTTTTCTGATTCCACCTTATTGATACTTCTTCCAATTGTGGATTTGACATGAGAGTCGCTACCAGCTATTGATACCAAATTATTTTTCTTTGTGAATTTTTCGGCAATTAGATTTGAAAAGAAATCAATGTTGTTGCTATTAAACGATTCAATAATGTCACATCTTTTTGCATATTCTCTAATTCCATTTGAAACAGCAAAAGGATGAGCAGCACAGGATACGCCATTTTGCTTTCTAATCTCGTCAAGGGTTTCGTCTAGTGTCATACCAGGTCTTATTTCCTTTTCTACACCATAAGCCAGTACATGTCCCTTATTGTTTATTGTAATTTCTTCGGCCGGGTAAATTCTTATATTTCGATATTTCGCATGGTTCTTTTTATATTCTAATATTTGAGAATAACCATCAAGAGTATTATGATTTGTAACAAACATGACGTCAATTTTCTGATGATATGCTTTTTCTAGTTGTTCTTCTATTGTTACTCCACAATCAAATGGCATTCTTGAAGCGTAGTTTTTGTGATTTGAAAAAACATTATGACAGTGAGTTTCAACATTAAGAACCTCCGACATAGCTTCCTGAACATACTCCAAATTGTTTTTGCCTAATATATACTGAAGACTCATTCCCAATTTCGATGTATAACTAATATTTCATGAATGGTAAATCAAATAATTTACATTTTTTATTCCACTAAAAGCCCAATATTTGAAAAAAATTAGAGAATTGCTCGATATTTGCCAATGATTATTATTCAAAATTTTTTGCTTGATCCATCTCTATTCTTGCAAGGTGAATATCATTGTCTAATTTCTATAACTTCTCCTACTATCTGATTCATTGCAGCTTCGGCAATATCAAAGGAATATTCTGCAGTTCTTCTAATGTGTTCTAGGATTAGTTTTACGTAAATATTATTATAGTTCTTTGGATTCTTCTCTTTATCAATAAGTGTGATAATGTCATCTTCAATAGTTCTTATGTTCTCAGATTTATCCACTATACTGTCGGCCAAGTAATAATCCCTTCGAAGGAATGCTTCTATCGCATCATTTAATAATTGTAGTGACAAATCGCTCATTTTTATTATTGTCTTACGTAACTCTTCAGGGATTGTTCCAATTTGTGAACTTTTTAGAGCAATCTCTGAGGCATGGTCTGCTATTCTCTCAAGGCTCCTTACCGCTGCACTGTAGCTAAGACAATCAGCGGGGCTTCTCAGACCTATCGCTTTGAGGATGCTTTCGTTCTGAGAGGCGATGACTAGATTGCGGAGAACATATAGACTAAATCTATCTACTTCGTCATCTGATTTTATTACTGTTTTGTACAAGTCTTGGCTATCTTCTGACAATATAGAAATAGCGTCTTTGTGCATCGATGAACCTATCAGGAACATTCTCCTCACAGCAGTGTTAATAGACAATTCTGGCAGGCTCAAAAGTACCTGAATTGTTACCATATCTGAAGAATCAGCAATTATTTCAGTTCCAATAAGATTCCTGCGAACAACTTCTCTAATCGCATCACGCTGTGAAGGATGAATTCTTCCTGTTTTTGATTTTAAATGCATAATGTTAAATCCTCTTAGATACATCGATACTACAGTACGCTTTAAGGTAGGACCACTCTTGTCACTGGTAACAAATGAAGTAGCTTCAGAAGTGCCTGGGCCTCTTACAACATTTGGGACTATTGAAAGTGAATTGTTGGCTTCTCTCATTATAGTCACTGGGTCGCCAGCCTTGAGTTTTAATTCATTTACCCATTTCTTTGGAAGAGACAAAACATAGGTCGACCTACCAGTATACTGGATCTTTCTAACCTCATTGTTTTCGAAGGTTTGCAATATAGTTATCTTATTATCAGTA